>OGPA01003013.1_pt1 | contig 11171 bp, 8 predicted proteins | sample 1552841 | NCBI WGS metagenome assembly OGPA01 (sample SAMEA2579916, study PRJEB22360) | human gut metagenome | reverse complement strand
GAACTATTTTCGACATGTCAGACTCCGTGAAAATACCGACTGTGAGTTGAAACAAGGAAAAAAGAAGAGAAGTAAGTAAAGTGCAGACACAGAACTATGAGGAGCAAAAAATATGAAGTTTGAAGATGATGATTTAAAGGACGGTAAACTTTGGGCTGCCCTGCAAAAAGAGATTGACCGTGACCTGGCGGAAAAGGAGAGCGGTGAAACATTCCAGGAAGAACTGGCAGACATCGAAGACTCCATTGAATTTGAAAGCAAAGAAACAAAAAGCGAAGATCACATCCCGGATGAGACTGCAAATTTAAGTAATCTGCGAAGTGTCCTTGAGGCAACTGAGCGTGCAAAAGACGAAGAAGCGAAGCAGAAAATGAAGCAGACCAAAGTGGAGCCTGTGACGCAGGACATCGAGATTCCGGAATTTACAGAAGAGGAAGAAGAAATCGAAGAGACGCCGGCGGAGACAAAAACAGAATCGGAACCGGAAGAAGTGATGGTGGATGATGATCTGATCATCAACGATCCATTCGCAGATGAGGATGATCTGCTGGGAGAAGAGAAGACAGAGACCAAGGGTTCGGAGAAAGAAGTGCTTGGTGATCAGGTGGAAGCCGCAATGGAGCGCCTCGTCAGCGACACGGTAGGCCATATCCCAATGCCGGAAATAGACGATGAGGATGATGACTACGACGATTATGAGGATGACGACGAAGAGTACATTCCGCATGGCGCAAAACCGCAGAAGAAAAAGGGAAAAGGCGGTGCGGTTATCGCCGTTGCAGCCGTTGCTGTTATTGCTGTGGGAGGCTTTTTCTATGGAAGCAAAATGTTCCATTACCAGAATTATTTTTTCAACGGAACAACCATCAACGGAGTAGACTGCTCGGATATGACGGCCAAAGAGGCAGAAACGAAAATCAAAGAGCAGGCTGCAAACTATACCTTAAATGTAAAATTCAAAGACAATGATACGAAGAGTGTCAGCGGAAAAGACATCGACTACACCTACGCCGGAGACGGCAGCGTGGAGAGCGTGTTAAAGAAACAGAACAGTTTCCTCTGGTTCCTGGGAAATGGCGGAAAAGAGAAAGATTCCCAGGTCACCATGCAGTACAGTCAGGAAAAACTGGATGCGGTGATTGATGGATTTGACGAATTCCAGTCTGCAGACGGTGAGAATGCACCGGCCAGCGCCTACATCACCTTCCAGAACAATGAGTTTGAGATTGTGGATGCTGTTATGGGTGAGGGAATGGATCTTACCCTTGCAAAACAGTGCATCGAAAACGCGCTGATCAATGCGGATACCGAAGTGGATCTTGAAAAAGCAGGCATTTACGACGGAACCTTGGTAACAGCAGATGACGAAACACTGAATGCACAGAAGGATCAGTTAAATGAACTGGTACGCGCAAGCATCACATACAGTATGCCGGATGGAACAACACAGGTTCTTGACGGAAATACCATGAAAGACTGGCTGGCAGTCGATGCGGATGGAAATTATTCCAAAGATGAAAACCAGTGGAATGAAAGAGTAAAAGAATATGTGGCAAATCTTGCGGCAGCGATTGATACCGATGGCAAGGATCACACCTTCCCGGCAACCGGTATCGAAGGCGGCGTGACCATCAGCCAGGAAGGCTACGGATGGAAAGTGGATCAGGAGCAGGAGATTGCAAAGATCGCAGAAGAAGTAGATGCTCACGCAGCAGATGCAAGAGAGCCGCAGTATGCGCAGAGAGAGTTTGCTGCTTCCACAGAGAACAACGGATTCGGCAAGACGTATGTTGAGGTTGATGCCAGCCGTCAGCATATCTGGCTCTACAAAGATGGAAATCTGGTTGTCGACGGTGACTGTGTAACCGGTCTGATGGAGCAGAGCAGCTACACGAAGCCGGGTATCTACACAACCGCAGCAAAAGAAAACCAGAAAAAACTGCACGGAGAGCTTCAGGCAGACGGCAGCTATTCCTGGGAAAGAGATGTGGATTCCTGGATTCCGTTCAACGGAGAGATCGGTTTCTACGATGCTTCCTGGAGAAGCAGTTTCGGCGGAAACCTGTATCTGACTGCAGGATCGACGACAGGATCTGTTGCACTTCCGACTGCAGTGGCACAGGCATTATATGACAATGTCGATGACGGAACACCGGTTATCATTTATTATTCCGAAGCTTATGAGGTAAGTGAAGACACGCTTACTGTGACACAGGCACCGGAAGCAGATGACGAAAATGTCGATGATACGACGAATACCACGACAGTAACGCCGACGAGAACGCCATCCTACACGTACGATGATTACACGCCGTCAACTCCATCAACCCCATCAACTCCATCAACCCCATCAACTCCATCGACCCCGTCTACGCCGGAACCGACCGCAGCACCGACCGAGATCCCGTCTACGCCGGAGCCGACCGTAGCACCGACCGAGACCCCGTCCACACCGGAACCGAGCGCACCGGATCAGGGAGACCATACGGGTGACGATGATTACCCAGGTAAGGGCGAGAGCTGAGAAAAGAAGAAATAGAACATAAAAAATACGCATTCCGTTATCAAAACAGGAATGCGTATTTTTTATGAGAAAGAAACTGTTAAAAATTAATTTTCCGGTACGAACAGTGTGACAAGATCCATCGGGGAAGTGATGGTGTAGTCCGGGTTTTCGGTCTGACCAAAACCGTATGCGGCATGGACAAACGGGATTCCGGCCTCGTGTGTCGCCTTGTAGTCGCCGTCGGTATCGCCGACATAGACCGCGTGCTGCAGATGGTTCTGTTCGATGATTGTACGGATGTTGTCTGCCTTTGCCTTTCCGGTATCGCCAGGACAGAGATGGCCTTTGAAATAGTGACCGAGGCCTGTGGCTTCCAGAAAAACCTCGATATAGCCCGCCTGGCAGTTGCTTACGATATAAAGCGGGTAATGTCTGGAAAGAATAGAAAGTGCATCGACAAGTCCCGGATAAACAGGAGCCGGTGTCGCAAGAAGTGCCTCATGCTCTTTGGCACAGCATGCCTCGATCAGTTCTAACTGGCGCTCCTTTGGATATTCGTGGAAAATGACGGCGGCGATATCCGGGAGCAGGCGGCCGAACAGGCCTTTTAACACGGCTCCGGTGAGGTTTGGTGTCATATCAGTTTCTTTTTCCATAATCTGATTCCATGCGTCGGCAACAACGTCTGTGGAGTCCCACAGGGTGCCGTCAACATCAAAAATAATACTGTCGATCAAGAGTTTTTCCTCCATATCTTAAGGGTTTTGGTTATTCTTTTAAAGTATTTATTAATTTTAATCAAAAACACGTGAGAGCGCAATGTTTATTTTGCATTTTGGAGGAAAATGTGGCAAAATAAGAATGATATATTAACAGGAGATTACTATGCAGGACACAATCACAAAGCCATTATTGAAATGGTATGGCGAAAATAAAAGAGTGCTGCCGTGGAGAGAAAAAAAGAACCCGTATGAAATCTGGGTTTCCGAGATTATGCTCCAGCAGACGAGGGTGGAGGCGGTCAAGCCGTTTTATGAGCGGTTTATGCGTGAACTGCCCAATGTCGCAGCACTTGCGGTCTGTCCCGAGGAAAAGCTTTTGAAGCTCTGGGAAGGCCTTGGTTACTATAACCGTGTGCGGAATATGCAGAAGGCCGCACAGAAAATTATGGAAGTGTATGACGGTGTATTTCCGGCAGATTACGAAGCCTTAAAAGGACTTCCGGGAATTGGAAATTACACAGCGGGAGCCGTTGCATCGATCGCGTTTTGCATTCCGGTGCCGGCGGTGGACGGAAATGTGCTTCGTGTGATGGCACGCCTCCGGGAGGACGGTGAGGACATTTTAAAGCAGTCTGTGAAAAACCGCGTGGAAGCGGAATTGACCGAAATCATGCCGGCAGAAGATCCGGGAGCCTTCAATCAGGCGATGATGGATCTCGGCGCAATGGTCTGTCTGCCGAACGGAGCACCAAAATGTGAAGTCTGTCCGCTTTTTGACCAGTGTCTGGCGGGACAGCATCAGACCTGGACGGAATATCCGTTTAAAAAGAGCGCAAAGCCGCGCAGAATCGAAGACAGAACCGTTCTGTTATTTCTGGACGGTGCGCACACAGCAGTGCGGAAACGGCCGAAAAAAGGACTTCTGGCGGGACTTTACGAGTTCCCGAACTTCGATGGCGTGCTCTCCGAACAGGAAGCACTTGAAGAGGCAGAAAAATTCGGCGTGACGCCGCTTCATATTCAGGCATTGCCGCCGTACAAGCACATTTTTTCCCATGTCGAGTGGCATATCACAGGATACGCCATTAAAATTGCAGGAAACGATGTGGAGCAGGAAGGGGAAGAAAAAGCCGGATTGATTTTTGCGGATGCGAAAACTGCGGCTGAAAGATATGCCATTCCGTCTGCGTTTGCGGAATACGCAAAATACACAGATCTGGAACGTGCCTGAAACGGCAGAAGAGCAAAAAAGAGCAGGGAGAAAAAAGATGAAGATTTTATCAATTGCAGTACCATGCTATAATTCAGAAGCATATATGGAGAAATGTATCGATTCGCTGCTGGTCGGCGGAGAAGAAGTAGAAATTCTGATCGTGGACGATGGTTCCAAGGACGGAACCACAGAGATTGCAGACCGCTATCAGGAAAAATATCCGACGATTGTAAAAGCGATTCATCAGGAAAACAAGGGCCACGGCGGAGCAGTCAACACGGGTGTGGAAAATGCGACGGGTCTGTACTTTAAGGTTGTGGACAGTGATGACTGGGTAAACCCAGAGGCATACCAGAAGATTTTAAATGTTCTGGCAGAAGTCGTACGCGGACCGAAAACACTCGACCTTCTGATCAGTAACTATGTGTATGAAAAAGAGGGCGCCAAGAGAAAACGTGTGATGCGCTATGCGAAATCGCTGCCGGAAGGCCGCTTTTTCGGATGGGATGAGGCGAAAGCTCTCGGCAAAACACATTATCTGCTGATGCATTCGCTGATTTACCGGACTTCTCTTTTAAGAGAGTGCGGCATGAAGCTGCCGGAGCACACCTTCTATGTGGATAATCTGGTTGCGTTTATTCCGCTTCCGTACGTCAAAACGATGTATTATCTCGATGTCAATTTCTACCGCTACTTTATCGGGAGAGCCGACCAGTCGGTTAACGAGAAAGTCATGATCGGCAGAATTGACCAGCAGATCCGTGTCAACAAGCTGATGATCGATTACCTTGGTGAACAGAAAGGGCTGTCGAAGCACCTGCGGAAATATATGATCAGCTATCTGACCATTATTATGACGGTTTCTTCCGTGATGATGATGCGCTCTGGAACGGAAGAAAATCTCGAGAAAAAGAACGATCTTTGGAGATACCTGAAACAGGAGGATGCAGCCGATTACTTCCGCATCCGCCACGGCATTTTCGGAACTGTTATGAGCAGCAAATCAAAACCGGGACAGAAAATTGCAGTCTATGCCTACAAGGTAGCGCAGAAACTGTATGGATTTAACTAGAAAGTAACGAAGCGGAGGAACGAACAATGCGAGTAGGAATGGGTTACGATGTGCATAAACTGGTGGAAAACCGGAAACTGATTCTGGGCGGTGTGGAAATCCCGTATGAATATGGCCTTCTGGGACATTCCGATGCGGATGTGCTGGTTCATGCCATTATGGATGCGCTTCTCGGCGCTGCAGCACTGCGGGACATCGGACGCCATTTTCCGGACAATGATCCGGCGTATGAGGGCGCAGACAGCATCGAACTGCTGAAAAAAGTGGGTGAGATGCTCGAGGAGCGGATGTATCTGATTGAAAATATCGATGCAACCGTTATTGCACAGAAGCCGAAGCTCCTGCCATACATCGACACGATGGTGAAAAATGTGGCGGAGGCGCTTCATCTCGAAGAGGATCAGGTCAATATCAAGGCAACGACCGAGGAAGGACTTGGCTTTACCGGAAAGAAAGAGGGAATTTCCGCACAGGCGATCTGCTGCATTTCCAAGGCACTCGACCTGATGCCGGACGACCGGATCGCAGGCGGATGCAGCGGCTGCCCGGGATGCGCAAAGAACGCAGAAGAATAAAAGAGAAATGCGATTGCACAAGGCCGGAAGATGTGGTAGACTGGAAGAAGAATAAGGGAGTAGTCGGCGGCATACGTGACGCTATAAGGCCAACAACCGAAGAAAAAGCATTTCTTCTGGCTTTGTATGAAATGGCAAGACTTATCTGTATCAACAAATATGGTGCGGATAGGTCTTTTTCTATATAGAAAGAGACCGGTGTACCAGTGGGAACTTATCACAGGAACGCAAAAAGCGTTTTCAGAAGAAAGGACGGATGGAAATGAAAGAGTATCTGGAAAAAAGTTCGAAGATTCTTGATGAGTTACAGACAACGGAGCAGGGACTTTCCGAGGCGGAAGCTGCGCGGCGGCTTTCCGAACACGGACCTAACCGGCTGGCGGCGGGAAAAAAGAAGAGTAATCTTCAGCGGTTTTTCGAAGAACTGAAAGACCCGATGATCCTGATCCTGCTCGCCGCAGCGCTGATTTCCGGCATCACATCGGCGTATGAAGGCGAATCGTACGCTGATGTGGTCATTATTCTCACCGTTGTCATCATTAATGCGGTGCTCGGTGTTCTGCAGGAGAGCAAGGCAGAGAAAGCGATTGAAGCTCTGCAGGAGATCGCGGCAGCCACGTCGAAGGTGATGCGCGGCGGGAAAATGGAAGTGAAAAAGAGCGAGGAGCTCGTACCCGGTGATATTGTAATTCTCGAAGCGGGCGATGCTGTTCCGGCGGATGGCCGTATTTTAGAGAGCGCCAGCATGAAAATCGAGGAAGCAGCGCTGACCGGAGAATCTGTCCCGGTCAATAAAACAGCGGATGTTCTGAACGCCGGCGCAGCCAGCGAGGTTCCGCTCGGGGACCGGAAAAACATGGTCTATATGGGAAGCACCGTTGTCTATGGCCGCGGCCGCGCTGTTATCACCGGAACGGGTATGAAAACCGAGATGGGAAAGATCGCCCATGTTCTGACGCAGTCGGCGGATGAGAGCACACCGCTGCAGAAGCGGCTGAACCAGCTCAGCAAAATCTTAAGCGTGATGGTGCTCGCCATCTGTGCCGTGATTTTCATTGTCGGTATTTTAAAAGAGGGCGTGACGCCGCAGAACATCTTAAATACCTTTATGGTAGCCGTCAGCCTTGCTGTAGCGGCAATCCCGGAAGGCCTTGCGGCAGTTGTCACAATCGTGCTTTCCATCGGTGTGACCAAAATGTCAAAGCGGAATGCGGTGATCCGGAAACTGACGGCTGTCGAGACGCTCGGCTGTACGCAGGTGATCTGCTCGGATAAGACAGGAACGCTGACCCAGAATAAGATGACCGTGGTAAAACATGAGGGAAGCGATATAAAACGTCTCGTATCCGTCATGGCACTCTGCTCCGATGCGGAGCCGGACGAAAACGGCGAGGCAGTCGGAGAACCGACGGAATGTGCGTTGGTCAACGATGCGCAGAAAGAGGGATGCCCGAAGAAGAGTCTGTCCGTCCAGTATCCGCGTGTCGGGGAAGCGCCGTTTGATTCGATGCGGAAACGCATGACAACGATCCACCGCGCAAACGACGGAACGTATTTTTCCTGCACAAAAGGCGCACCGGATGAGATTCTGAAGCGGTGCACCTCCGTTTGGCGTGACGGCAGAAAACAGCCGATGACAGAAGCATTCCGGCAGGAAATCCTGTCGCAGAACAAGGCGATGGCAGACCAGGCACTCCGCGTGCTGGCGGCAGCAGGAAGAGCGTGGAACCAGATGCCGTCCTCCCAGGAGCCGGACTTTCTGGAGCAGGATCTCTGCTTTTTAGGACTTTGCGGTATGATTGATCCGGTGCGGCCGGAAGTAGTCGATGCGATCCGGGAATGCCGCGGGGCAGGCATCCGTCCGGTGATGATTACGGGTGACCACAAAGACACAGCGGTTGCTATTGCAAAAGAGCTGGGTATTCTGGAGGCGGGCTGGAAAGCGGTAACGGGAGCCGAGATTGACCAGTTAAGCGATGAGGAGCTTGACCGGAGAATCGAGGAATATGCTGTTTACGCACGCGTCCAGCCGGAGCATAAAGTGCGGATCGTCGATGCGTGGAAGCGGAAAGGCAGAATCACCGCGATGACAGGAGACGGAGTCAACGATGCGCCGTCGATCAAGCGTGCGGATATCGGCATCGGAATGGGCATCACGGGAACGGATGTGACGAAAAACGTGGCAGATATGGTGCTCGCGGACGACAACTTTGCGACGATCATCGCGGCGGTTGAGGAAGGAAGACGAATCTACGATAATATCCGTAAGGCAATTCAGTTCCTTCTGGCATCGAACCTTGCCGAGGTGCTGTCGATTTTCTGCGCGACGCTGATGGGCTTTACGATTTTAAATCCGGTGCATCTGCTCTGGATCAACCTGATTACGGACTGCTTCCCGGCGCTGGCGCTCGGTATGGAGGACGGTGAGGCAGACATCATGAAACGCCCGCCGAGAAATGCGGATGACGGTATTTTTGCGGACGGCCTCGGCTTTGATGTTGCGTTTCAGGGCATCGTGATTACGGTGCTGACGCTGGCGTCCTACTTCATCGGCCATTATCTGGAAGCCGGCCGCTGGGAAATCGTCAACAGCCCGGACGGCATGTCGATGGCGTTTCTGACACTCTCCATGGTGGAAATTTTCCATTCCTTCAATATGAGATCACGGAAAGGTTCTATTTTCCATATGAAGCATCAGAACAAGTATCTGTGGGGCGCGATGGCACTCTCATTTGTCCTCACATCCGCCGTCATTTACATCCCGGTACTGTCGAGTGCGTTCGGTTTTGAGCGGATCAGCGCGTTGGAATATGATGTGGCGATCGGCCTTGGACTGCTTGTCATTCCGGCGGTCGAAATCAGCAAGTGGATCCGGCGGAAATTTGCTTGACAAACGAGAAAAATTTGCATAAACTAGAACAAACGGAAACAGAAAAAGGCTTGGAACGGAAAAAGTAGAAAATCAGAATTGTTTCACAGAGAATGGCAGACAAATGGGGCTGGAAGCTGCCTGAAACGAGGGTTTTTGAAGTGCGTCCGGAAGCTGGCCGGGTGAAGCGGAAAAAGTGGGTAGTCCGGCACGGGTCCTGCACGTTATGCAGAAGAAAAGAAGAGGGCAGGTGTGCCCTTAAAGTAAAGTGGAACCACGGAGCTATTTCGTCTTTATCGGAGATGAAACAGCTCCGTTTTTGAATATTACTGTTATGCAGAATGATGGTAAGAAATAAAAATCCGGAAAAGTCCCAGCAGGAGGCAAGGAGAGGAAAGATGAGTTTTTTCGCGTATTTTAAAGAGGAATTTCAGGTGATTCAGGAGCGGGATCCGGCGATACATTCTCCCATGGAAGTCTTGCTGTATCCTTCATTTCGTGTTATGCTGAAGTACAGACGGGCGCACAAGCTATATCTGAAAGGCCATTACTTTCTGGCCAGGTGGATTTCACAGCGGGCAGCGAGAAAAACCGGTATCGAAATCCATCCGGGTGCGACGATCGGAAAGGGATTGTTTATTGATCATGGTTCTGGTGTGATTATCGGAGAAACAGCCATTATCGGAGACAACGTGACGCTGTATCAGGGCGTGACGCTTGGCGGTAATGGTAAGGAGACCGGGAAACGTCATCCGACGCTGAAGGACAATGTTATGGTCAGCGCCGGTGCGAAGATCATCGGATCGTTTACGATCGGGGAAAACTCCAAAATCGGAGCCGGATCGGTTGTGATCGAGGAGGTTCCGCCGAACTGTACCGTCGTCGGCGTGCCGGGGCACATTGTGAAGCAGAATGATGTGCGGATTCCGAGAAAAAGCATGGATCACATTCATCTGCCGGACCCGATTTTCGAGGATATCAAAGTACTGCAGCAGGAGAATACGGAGCTTACGAACCGTGTGCTCGAGCTGGAGGGCGAGCTGCGTCAGATGAGGAAAAAAGAAAGGACAGAACAGAAGTGACGGAAGTGGGCAAAGAGACAGAAAACGAGGAGCTTTTTCCAGAGGCGGTTTTCGGGGAGAAGGATTATCTTTCGGAGGTATTCGGACTGGAACAGCATGACATCCGCATGTATTCGCCGCTTACGCTGGCCTACATCGGGGATGCTGCGTATGAGATCGTCATCCGCACGATTCTGGTGCGGAAAGCAAATATGCAGGTCAACAAGCTGCACCGCCATGCGGCAGGGCTTGTAAAGGCGGAGAAACAGTCGGCGATGATTGAAATTCTGGAGCCGCTGTTTACCGAAGAGGAAAAACAGATTTATAAAAGAGGCAGAAATGCGAAATCTTATACCAAGGCAAAAAATGCGTCCACGATCGACTACCGCCGGGCAACCGGGTTTGAGGCTGTGATGGGGTATCTGTACCTGAAAGGGGATTACAAGCGGATGATCGACCTGATCCGGGCAGGACTTGGCGAAGTGTGAGAGCAGATAAGATTCAGAAAATAAAAAAGAAGCGGCAGGGCAGTGGGGCTTTTGAAAAAGCAAAAGTTCCCACTGCTTTTGGGACCGCGGAACAGGAATGATATGAGAGAAAACAACAGAAACGACAAGAGAAATTTTGAGAGAAGAGACGGAAAAAAACGTGACTTTAAGGGGAAACGAGATTACCGTGACAGAGACAGAAAACAGGAAGTACAGCAGGCGGATGAGGAGTTTACAGGCGGCATGGTAGAGGGAAGAAACGCTGTCATCGAGGCGTTCCGCTCCGGCAAGACCGTGGACAAGCTGTTCGTCCTTGCAAGCAGCCAGGACGGCCCGATCCGCACGATCATCCGTGAGGCGAAAAAACACGATACCATCATCAATTATGTAGAAAAAGAACGTCTTGACGAGCTGTCCACCACCGGAAAGCATCAGGGTGTCATTGCACAGGTGGCTTCCTACAGTTATGCAACCGTTGAGGACATCCTCGCGCGCGCAGAGGAGAAAGGAGAGCCGCCATTTATCCTTCTGCTGGACGGCATTGAGGATCCGCATAACCTCGGTGCGATCATCCGTACCGCAAACCTGGCAGGCGCACATGGTGTCATCGTGCCGAAGCACCGCGCAGTCGGCCTGACAGCAACCGTTGCCAAAACGTCGGCAGG
>OGPA01003012.1_pt1 | contig 11175 bp, 13 predicted proteins | sample 1552841 | NCBI WGS metagenome assembly OGPA01 (sample SAMEA2579916, study PRJEB22360) | human gut metagenome | reverse complement strand
CCCTTTTCAGGCCCTTTTACACCCGGATTTGAACGATGCTAAGACCCGGGTCCCAGTACCCTTTACACCCGGGTCTCAGAAAAGAAAAGTCCCTACTTTGCTGAAAATAAACCATATACCCAGTCGGTTTTGTCAGGCTGTTTTATGATAGTATGATGGTTGAAAATGGAACTATCATACGAACTATCATAGCCTACAAACATTGGATTTCAATACTTAAAAAGTCAAAAATGATAGTATGATAGTTCTATTGAACAATAAAGAAGAAAAACGGCAGTTGGCTATGACTTTTTTAAAGTAAGAAAAGATGAAAGGTTGAGTTTATATTTCGATACATAAACCGACACCAACTTCATGTATCGGTATGCTTTTATGTATTTCGGCTTTGGCTGCAAAAGAAACACAATGACAGGGATATAGCTCTTTAATTTGATTCTTTCGGAAATAATCGACCGTTCCTCTTAATTGATCAGAAACTTCAAACAGATGGAAACCTCCGATCACCCCTACTATCCGGTCGTCCCCACATACCTGTTTGGCATATTCAATAATATTACATATTCCACTATGGGAACATCCCGTAATAATGAATAGACCATCCTCCTTTTTATAAACCAGAGCGGTATCATCCGCTACAAAGTCTTCACATTCCGTTTCGGTATCTTTCAATACACCAAAAGACTTTCGCTGTTCAAAATCATTCAATGAAGGTATTTCTCCAAGAAAAGTAAGATGTTCACTTAGCCGGACAGGTGTTTTCGACAAGGTCAATTCATATTTATCTTTCAAACCGGCCTCCGACAAAGGTGAGCCAATCGATATATCTCCGGCCACCCGTTCTTTAAAAGTATCCGGATGTGCGACGATCCTGATCCTACCAGAAGAATTCCGGTAGGGAAAATACTGAAGCCCCCTGGTATGATCATTATGACCATGGGAAAATGCAATGGTGGAAACCTGAGAAAGATCGATACCCAATGCGCCCGCATTACGGATATACACATCCGAATAGCCGGCATCCAACAGGATTTTCGTTTCACCGTCTTCTATATAATAGCAAACAGCAGGTTCTCCGAGGTAATATTGATCAATAAATGTGTTATTGTCTACTAAAACTGTCAGCTTCATCATCACCCGATTATTCGTTACTACTTTATTTTCAATCTTTCTATATTCAAAATATAAAACGTTTGTATCTGTCGGCTGCCTTTTCAATCTGCTCATTATCCGGCTTCCGGTATTCTTCGAAGAAAGAAGTTTCAATGAGGATATCTCCCCGCTTTACCATCTTTTTCCAGTTTCCGACAATTCTTCCATTGTGCAAGATGACCGGATAAAATATACCAAAGTTATTAAAAGCTTTAGGATGATGCTCCTTATCCATTGCTGCTGTACGATCCTTATAGCTGATCAGATATTCATCATAAGGCGGTAAGAAATGTAACACGTCACAGCTTCTCATCCTTTTTTTCCACTGTTGATGAACAAAAAAGCTTTGAGAAGCGAATTTATCCTCAACCAATTCCGAGTCGATCAATGCCACAGCCTGGCGGGCTTCAGTGAGCGACAATCCGGACCACCACACAAAATCATCCAGAGTAGCAGGCGAATGGCTCCTGAAATATTTCCTGGCTAATAAAGCCAGCGCTTCCTCCCGCGGTAACTCTTTTGCCATAGGTGCACGTTCTTCCAATAATGCATGGGTAAATTTGCCCTCTTTGTCATTACCACTGCAAATAATCCCTTCCTGCTCGGCCCTCGTTATCAGATAGCCCACCGCGGCAGGATCGGGAATAATACCGGCCTTTACCATTTCATCTCCCAATTCCTGTTTGGTAAGATGGTTATTTCCTTCCAGTATCTTACAGAAATGGTCATTAGCCTTTGTATACAGGCTTTCCGGTATGTCTATTCCGTTACTTCTAGCAAATGAGTTACATGCAGTTATAATCCGTTGCGACGACAGTTTCAACATCCATCGGATATCCTCAGAAGTCACAAAATGCCATGTCGGACGCATCACATGAGTACGAAGGATATCCCCTCGCCGGATAGCCTCGTCTACCACCCGGATCGTAGCAGATTTCAACCTGACACCAAGTGCCCATTTCGCTCGCGGATAATCCTGTGCCTGCATGCCTCCCATCCACGACACAAGATCCCTCGGGTCTTTGAACTCAGGTTTCAACAACTGCTGACTTCGCAAACGGATATCAGTAATCATATTCACCAAAGGTATTTCTTGAAACTATATTTATCACGTAAAAACTGCTGCTCTTCGAGACTTAATGAAGTGAAATAGGCTTTCCAGCCCGGGCAGAAATTAATATGCCAACGCCAGAATTTTCCTATCAGTGACTGGGGAGCCCGGTCATATTTCGCCCGCAAAGGGCATTTTACACATTGGTGTTTCATAAATTTGATTTTACGGATATGTACAAATGTAGTAAAAAACCTTATTTAGCCAGTTCTTTTCCATTTGTTTTACTAATTCTTGCTATTTTTGTACTCAGTATTCTTCGGGGCAGGGTGAGACTCCCTACCGGCGGTGACAGTCCGCGACTCCTCTGGATATATTACAGGGGACTGATCTGGTGAAATTCCGGAACCGACAGTTAAAGTCTGGATGAGAGAAGAAGACAGTATGACTTATATGACATTTCTACCAACATATTATATATATGTAGGAGAAGTGTTACATATACTCCCCTTAGCCCTGTTGTATACTTTACTTTATAAAAAACTAATAACAGGGTTTGAAAATGAAAACAATTAAAGATTTCGGAGTTGACTACAAGGAACGTGTAGAAAAAGCAATCAGTTATTTACAGGCAGGAAAAGGCATTTTACTTGTCGATGATGAGAACAGGGAAAATGAAGGTGATATTATTTACTCCGCAGAAAAGATGACGGTTAAAGATATGGCCCTGATGATTCGTGAATGCAGTGGAATCGTCTGCCTTTGCCTTACCCCCGAGAAATGCCGGTCACTCGGTCTGCCTCAGATGGTAGAAGAAAACTCCAGTAAAAACCAGACAGCCTTCACGATCTCGATAGAAGCCAAAGAAGGTGTCACCACCGGTGTTTCGGCAGTCGACAGAATACAGACAATAAAAACAGCAATCGCCCGGGAAGCAAAACCTGAAGATTTATCCCATCCGGGCCATGTATTCCCCTTACAAGCTAGAGAAAAAGGAGTCTTGGAAAGAAGAGGGCATACAGAAGGAAGTGTAGATCTCGTAAAACTTGCCGGCCTGGGAGATACAGCCGTTCTTTGTGAACTGACAAACGAAGACGGAACAATGGCTCGCCTTCCCGAAATTATCCGTTTCGCCATACAACATGACATGACCGTTGTCTCCGTTGACGATATATGCAAATACAGAGAATGAAATATCATTTTAACACCAATAAAAAGAATATTCCCCACATACAACAAAAAGATTGACATATTTTAAATACATCAAAACATTTTTTGATTTCAAAATGACATTTCATATCTTTGTTGCGTAAACAAAAGGCGACAGCATCGAACATGAATATACGCAAAGAAGATAAACCGTCCATTCTGCTAATATATACAGGAGGAACCATTGGGATGATCAAAAATCCCGAAACAGGAACGCTGGAAGCTTTCAACTTCCAGCATCTCCTGGAACATATTCCGGAATTACAAGGTGTGAAGTGCTCCATTTCTTCTATCCAGTTTGACCCGCCTATGGACTCTTCTGCGATGGGCCCGGAGTCCTGGCAAAAAATTGTACGGATAATAGCTGAGAATTATTCTACATACGATGGCTTTGTCGTTCTACATGGCACAGATACCATGGCCTTCACAGCCTCCGCCCTAAGTTTCATGCTCGAGAACCTGAACAAACCGGTTATCCTTACCGGTTCCCAGGTTCCAATAGGCATGTTGCGAACCGATGGCAAGGAAAACCTGATCACAGCTATCGAGATAGCAGCTGCCAAAGAAAATGATATACCGGTTGTTCCCGAAGTCTGTATTTTCTTCGAAAACGACTTATTGCGAGGAAACCGCTCCAGCAAGATAAACGCAGACTATTTCAATGCTTTCCAATCCTATAATTATCCGGCACTGGCCCATGCCGGTATCTCCATTAATTACGATATGGCACAAATCTATCGTCCGGTTTCCAGAAAGCCGTTGAAGCCCCATTATAAACTCGATTGCCATATCGCCATCCTCAAACTCTTTCCGGGAATATCACCGCAAGTAGTAGAGAGTATTTTAAATATCCCTGATCTGAAAGGAGTGGTTATGGAAACCTTCGGCAGCGGTAACGCTCCCTCCGAAGAATGGTTCCTGAACATGCTAAAGGAAGCCGTAGACCGGGGACTCGTAATCGTAAACGTTACCCAGTGCCATGCCGGAAGTGTAGAGATGCACCGGTACGAAACAGGATATAAACTTTTGGAAGCCGGTGTGGTAAGCGGGTTCGACAGTACGACAGAATGCGCCGTCACCAAACTTATGTTTCTCTTCGGACAAGGACTGACACCCGAAGAAGTAAAGGAACATATACATTGTTCGCTGATCGGCGAAGTAACCGTCCCGGAAAATTTCTATACAGGCAATTAATATAAACATTATAAAACAACGTATTAATATGAATACTGAATTTACAGGAAAAACCCGCACTGAGAGTGATCTGATCGGTGCCCGGGAAATACCGGCCGAAGCATTATACGGCGTACAGACACTCAGAGGGATCGAGAATTTCTGCATCAGCAAATTCCACCTCAACGAATATCCGTTATTCATCAACGGACTAGCAATCACTAAATTGGCAGCAGCCGAAGCTAATTACGCTCTGGAACTGCTAACAGACGAACAATACCGCGCCATCACACAGGCTTGCCGCGAAATATTGGACGGACAGCACCACGAACAATTCCCGGTCGACATGATCCAGGGAGGTGCCGGTACGACCACCAACATGAACGCCAACGAAGTCATAGCCAACCGTGCCCTTGAAATCATGGGACATCAGCGGGGAGAATACACCTACTGCTCACCCAACGATCATGTGAACCGTTCGCAATCGACCAACGACGCCTATCCGACAGCCATCCACCTGGGTATGTATGCCACACATCTCCGGTTGCTCCCTTATCTGGAAGCGCTGATCGCTTCTTTCCGCAAAAAAGGAGAAGAATTTGCCCATATCATCAAAATGGGACGTACTCAACTGGAAGATGCTGTCCCAATGACCCTGGGGCAAACATTCAATGGCTTTGCCAGTATCCTGCAGGATGAAATTGCTCACCTGGATCATGCTGCAAATGATTTCCTGACTGTCAATATGGGAGCAACAGCTATCGGTACAGGCATTTGCGCAGAACCGGGATATGCAGAAAAATGTATCGAAGCCCTGCGCGAAATTACCGGATGGGATATCAAACTGTCTGCCGACCTGGTTGGTGCAACTTCCGACACATCCTGCCTGGTAGGTTATGCCGCAGCCATGAAGCGGGTAGCCGTCAAAATAAATAAGATATGCAACGACCTTCGCCTGTTGGCAAGCGGCCCGCGCTGCGGATTAGGCGAGTTCAATCTGCCGGCTATGCAACCGGGCTCTTCCATTATGCCGGGAAAAGTAAATCCGGTTATCCCGGAAGTGATGAACCAGATCGCCTATAAGGTGATCGGCAACGAGCTTTGTGTGACAATGGCCGGCGAAGCTGCACAAATGGAACTGAATGCAATGGAGCCGGTTATGGCACAATGCTGTTTCGAGTCTGCCGAATTGCTTATGAACGGCTTTGAAACACTGCGTACCCTTTGTGTAGAAGGAATAGTTGCCAACGCCGAACATTGCATCGAAGAAGTACATCACAGTATTGGAGTGGTGACTGCCTTAAACCCGGTTATCGGTTATAAAAATTCCACGAAAATAGCCAAAGAGGCGCTGGAAACAGGTAAAAGCGTGTATCAACTGGTATTGGATCATGGCATCCTGACAAAGGAACAACTGGATACGATCTTAAGTCCGGAGAATATGATCCATCCAGTGAAGCTGGATATTCATCCTGCCAAATAGACAACCGTATCGATTTATTATAATCTAAAAAGAGGTGTATCAGGATATATCCTGGTACACCTCTTTCAGTTCTTCCTGTATCGGCTTTTCAGGAATATTTATATCAGCTTTACGGGCTTGCGAATGCTGGAACTGCCGCTTAATTGCATACAATACGCCATCTTTGATAAATTTCGCACCGGTCTGTTTGAACCAGAAAGAAACTCCATTCTCCATACAGACATCGTGTAAGGCCATCACCCAATCGAAATCACATGGACGGGCTTCAATGCCGGACTCGCCGCCCACAACCACCTGCTCAACCCATCCGCCGATATGATAGGGACGTAGATCTATCGCTCCCAGTAAAGGCTCACAAATAATGATTTTATGCTTGATCGGAGCCGCTTTATAAATAGGCAGGCGGTAATCGGCACATTCCTGGTTCTCGATCGTACAACAGATCGTGACGTTGGCATATCCGTCTCCCCAATCGTCGGGCATACAGGTAGAAAAACGGTCGATCCGCTTGGTAATCATCATAAATTCGAGATCACTCCGTTCCCGCATCATTTTCCATGCCTCAGCGCGCCAACCGTCGGCATCCTCGACAAAGAAATCGGAGGTAAAACAGGTGTATACATACGTTCCCGAAGGAATCTTGTATTCGCCGTTACGCTTTTTTTGTATGGGTAAATCGAAACTTTTCGTTTGCGTCACCACCGAACTGTCTATGTTTCTTTTGGCATCACCCCGGTAAACATAGCAATGCTTACATCCTTGGCTTAACTTATGGCAGCCGTGCCACAAGTTCCACATCTTCGATTTTTTTATTATAGCATTCGTCGGCATCCGAAAAAGTATTTATACGCAAAGGTAACACAAAAGGACAGATACCGGCAAAAAGATACCGGACGATTACGCATCCGGCTAATTATCTGTTTTCAATGATTGCAAACTTTCGTTATATCAACCGTAAAACCATCATTCAACGGCATAAACTTCCCTTTTTCCTTCAGAAACTCTATCAGGTCATCGACACTCATATATTCTGCCGAGCAGGCATAAAAACGCCGGGTCTCACCGAACCGGTCAATGATAGCCGCTCTTAAAGAGGCCTCCGAGTAACTGTTGCCTTCCATCATATGAAGGACTTCATGAGCATGTAACTGTTCCATAGTCTGATTATTTAATTATTTGAAGCAAAGATACAGGATATATATATCTTAAAATGTAACATATGTGACAGTCGCGGATTCCGCCTTACTTTTTAAACAATCCGATACACAAATCGCTTATATAATCATAGAAACATATTTATAATTAAGATTATGAGAGAGATGAAAAAATGGGGAATAGCATTGCTGGCAATTACTGCAAGTGCAGGATTCAATCCATCGGATGCCTGTACGAGAGTAGTTTACCAGGGAAAAGACAATACAGTGCTGACAGGCCGCACGATGGACTGGAAAGAAGACAGCCAGAGCAACCTTTGGATATTTCCGCGGGGTATGAAACGCAACGGGGAAATAGGTAAAAATCCACTTGAATGGACTTCTAAATACGGAAGCGTGGTGACTTCCGCCTATGATATCTGCAGCACGGACGGGATGAACGAAAAAGGATTAGTGGCCAACCTGCTCTGGCTGGCTGAGTCGGAATACCCGAAATGGGACGGCAAAAAACCGGGACTTTCCATTGCCGCCTGGGTGCAGTACATGCTGGATAATTTTGCAACGGTAGACGAAGCAGTCGCCTTTGTTGAAAAAGGGACGTTCGAAGTAGTCTCGGACATGATGCCCGACGGTACGCGTATGGCCACGTTACATCTGTCGATCTCCGATACGGAGGGAGACAATGCCATCTTCGAATACGTAAATGGGAAACTGAATATCCACCACAACAAATCGTACCAGGTAATGACCAATTCGCCGGTGTTCGACCAGCAACTGGCCCTCGATGATTATTGGAAAAATATCGGGGGAACGACTTTCCTGCCGGGAACAAATCGGGCAGCCGATCGTTTCGTAAGGGCATCGTTCTATATCAATGCCATCCCGAAGGTAGACGACACACGCATGGCGGTAGCCAGTGTATTCAGCGTAATCCGCAACACATCCGTCCCGCTGGGTATCACGACACCCGATCAACCGAATATATCATCCACGCGATGGAGAACTGTTTCCGATCAGAAAAACAAGGTCTATTACTTTGAGTCGACTACTTATCCGAATATCTTCTGGGTAGATTTCAAAGATGTGGATTTCTCAGCAAACGCACCGGTCAAAAAACTCGACCTGCTGCATGGTAAAACATATGCCGGTAACACGGCCGATCAGTTTGTGGCCACTCAGCCTTTCAAATTCTTAGGAGCTCATTAAGAGCTCCTTTTTTTATACATACTCTGGAGTTATGCCGAACAAAGCTTTGTACGCAAATCATTTTGATAGGCATCCATAAACTTCTCCAGATCGAAAAAGAGGTAAGAGAGTACTTTCAGGAAGGGATTTTTCATCCGGATGGTTTCGGTCGATGTGAAATGAGTACCGCCTGTACTTGTTTCCTCCAGTTCTCCTTTCCAATGTCCGGTAAATCCATTCGCCTTGATAATATCGAATTCATAAAGTGAGAAAGGTTCTTTGCGGGTAGTTTTGAAACGAATGACGGAGCCGTTTTTGGCGACCTCGTCCCAGACTTCTATTCCATCCTGGCTTTCAAGGATAATTACTTCTTCCAGATCGCTACGGTAACCATAATCGACATTGTTGATAAGCACGTTATAGACTTTTTCGGGTGACGCATTATAAAAACATTGCCGGGAACCGACTCTTTCGCCCGGCAGCAGAAGACCGGTTATAAGTACTAATACAATAATCCCCACAACAACAATAAGAAAGTAAATCAACATAGCCATCTTTTTATATTTTATTCTTCGCATAAAGTAAAATACACAAATTGTTTCTTTTTCAGGTTCACCGCTTCGATTTCAAGCGGTCTCAAACAAATCATAATCACCTGAATATCTGATCGTTTACAAAAGTAACCAATTTAAATCAATAAAGAAAAATTATATCCTTAAAACAGCCTTCCCATCCGACAGCAAACAAAGAACACGTTGCCGGTCATATAAATTTAAAAGGAAGCAGGAACGGTAAAATGAGAAAGAAGTGAGAGGGAATGTATATAAAAAATTAAAGCCTGTCTCACGACAAGCCCTAACCAACTTTGTTAACCTTAAATCTAATACTATTATGAAAAAACCACAGTACAAAGATACTGTTGCAAAGAGGTTTTGTCAAGCTTTTTCAGGCCAATATTTGTTAAGTTTGAAGAGCTGTATCGCCAAAAAGTGTTAGTGAAGATAAAACTTTATACAATACAAGCAAAAACTGCTAATTTTAACAATTGAAGAGCGCTTTTTCCAGCAAAAAAGAATACCCTCCCGACTAAAGTACCAACTCCGAGAACAACTTTTCGAACGTAGCCTCCAGATCTTCCGAAAAACCCGGATGCGGACGTGAAGTTTGTATCGAAGAACTGCGTACGGCTGTCAGCCAACGGAACCGTTCGGGAATATCCATCGCGGCGATCGGACCGCCCTCTTTTGCTCCGGAACAGATATGGTCGAATACTTTCAGGCTGGTGTATAACGATTCCATATCCAACTCGGATGAGAAAAGGCGGATCTTCCTTTCGTCCACCTGATAACGTGCTTTTATATACTTAGCCCGTTTAGAGAACAGGATAATGCCCACGTTGATAAACTCCTCACGTTCCACCCGGGGAACAAAGCGGATTACGGCGTATTCATATAAGTGCTTTCCTTGCATGTTGCGCTTCTTTTATAAATGTGTCTGAATGGGCGATCCTTTCGTTTAAAAACTCCATGTATATTTCCTTTATCTCCTGCGGCGTGCCGGGACTGTCGTTCCATTGCAACCAGTCATCGGGAATCAGTTCGACGATCTCCTGTATTTTTTGCGGTGTCAACAAACGTTTAAATTCAACATCGGCCTCTTCCAGTAGGGAAGCTTCAGGCAATAACGCATGATCTTTAACCTGGACAAACGGGCTTAAGGCATGCTTGTGCCAGTTCGACCATGAATAATGAAAATAGAGCGAGGCACCGTGGTCGATCAGCCATAACTCCTTATGCCACATCAACATATTGGTATTACGCGTGGTACGATCTACGTTAGTCAGCAAGGCATCGAGCCAGACGATTTGCGAGGCTGTTTTCGCTCCGGCTTTATTCACGACGGGATCGTAGGTCAGTGCACCCGACAGGAAATGGAGCCCGAGGTTCAGTCCGCGGCTGGCCTGCAAAAGATCTTGTATCTCCTCATCCCCCTCGGTACGGCCGAAAGCCTCGTCGAGGTTCAAAAAGACCAGTTCGGGCACACGGAAACCCAACGCACGTGCTATTTCGCCACCGACCAATTCGGCAATCAGGGCTTTCGTTCCATGACCGGCTCCCCTGAACTTAACGACATATTTATATCCGTCGTCAGCCTCGGCCAGCGCAGGCAACGAACCGCCTTCGCGTAAAGGCATGATATATCTGACTACATTCGCTGTTCGCAATTCCATATTCAAAATGCTTTTGACAAAGATAGAGATAGTTCCCGTTTACACAAAAAGAAATTGCACTCCCGTATCTAACGACAACTCAAACTATTTTATAGATATTCCCCGGCAGCGTCCTGATCCGTCCGTTCATCTCCAACTCAAACAGAAGGGGAAACAGTTCCCGGACAGGCTGGTTCAGAAGCAAAGCCAGACGGTCGATGTGCATTTCGCCTTTCTCGCGGAGAAGGGCCAGGATCGCTTCAGTCCGGTCGCTTGCTTCAAAAAACAATTCAGCCTGGACAGGGACAGGTGCAGCTTTCTTCTCCACATCCCAACAAAGGGCAGAGATCAGATCGGTGGCAGAAGTGATTAGCCCGGCTTTATTCTGACGGATCAAGGCATTACAACCTTTGGAGTGAAGATCGCTTACCCGGCCGGGAAAGGCATAGACATCGCGGCCATAAGAAAAAGCGATATCAGCCGTAATCAGTGAACCACCTTTCTCGGCAGATTCGATCACGATCGTAGCATCTGCCAGCCCGGCAACAATCCTGTTGCGTTT
>OGPA01003010.1_pt1 | contig 11184 bp, 10 predicted proteins | sample 1552841 | NCBI WGS metagenome assembly OGPA01 (sample SAMEA2579916, study PRJEB22360) | human gut metagenome | reverse complement strand
GATGTTGTGGATAAGCTCCTGAATGAGCACCGTCTTGCCGACGCCCGCACCGCCGAACAGGCCGATCTTGCCGCCGCGCGGATAGGGCTCCAAAAGGTCGATGACCTTGATGCCGGTCTCCAAGATCTCAACGCTCGGGCTCTGCTCGTCGAAGGCGGGGGGCTTTCTGTGGATGCTGCGGCGCGGCTCCGCGCCGCCGATCGGCGCGCCGCCGTCGATGGTATCGCCAAAGACGTTGAAAAGCCGTCCGAGCGTCGCCTTGCCGACGGGCACGCGAAGGCCGCTGCCTTCGCCCGTGACGGTCATGCCGCGGCTGAGGCCCTCGCTGCCGGAGAGCATGATGCAGCGCACCGTTTCGGCGCTCAAATGCTGCTCCACCTCCATCACAAGGCGCTTGCCGTTCAGCTCGACGGACAGCGCCTCGCGGATGCGCGGCGGCGTCGGCGGCGAAGCGCAGCACGTCCACCACGCTGCCCGATACCTGAATGATCTTACCTGTGCGCATGCTGCGCCTCCTTCTTCATGTGGTTCTTCTTGCTGCGCGCGCCGGCGGAGACCTCCGTGATCTCGCTCGTGATGGCGCCCTGCCGCTCGTGGTTGTACTCGAGCTGCAGCTCGCGCAGCATGTCGTCCTCGTTCTGGTTGGCCGAGTCCATGGCAGAGGCGCGCGCGTTCTGCTCGGCGCAAAAGCTGTCGACCATCGCCGAGTACAAAAAGCCCGTGATGTACGCCGGCACGACCCTGGCGAGCACCTCCTCTGCCGAGGGCTCAAAGCGGATGGGCTTTTCCTCCGTCTCCTCTTTGGCAAAGTGCTCATCCTCCAGCGGCAGCAGGCGCACGGTGCGCACGTCCATGTCCACGCCGTTGCCAAGGTCGGTGTAGATGATAAAGAGCTTGGAGATCTCGCCCCGGTCGAAGAGATCCAAAAGCTTCGCCGTGATCTCTCGCGCGCGGCGGAGCGTGGGGCTCTGCGCATCGTAGCGGAAGCTCTTTTCCACCGGCACGCCGTGGCCGGAGAAGAAGTGCCGCCCGTTGCCGCCCACCACAAAAAGGCGGCTGTCGGGGTGCTTTTTAAGGCGCTTCATCGTCTCCTGAATAACATTCTGGTTGTAGGCGCCCGCGAGGCCGCGGTCCGCCGTCACCACAAGATAGGCGTACGTTCCCGGCTGGGCCAGATCGTCCGCGTTGCCCCGGTAGAGGTACGGGCTCTCGATCTCGCCCGCGTGCCGGAAGATCTGCTCGATCTGCGTCGAGACCGCGTCGAAAAACGGGCGCGTCTTGGCAAGGTCTTCTTTCGCCCGCCGCATCTTGGTCGAGGCGATGAGGTACATCGCGTTCGTCACCTTCTGCGTGCTCTGGATGCTCGCGATGTGCTCGCGGATCTCCTTCATGCTCGCCATGTACCTGTCACCTCACTTTTTATTTGGAAAAATAGTTTTGCACAAATTCCTTTGCGATCTCGATGATCTGCGACTGCTGATCGTCGCTGAGCTGGCCGGTCTGCTCGATGGCATTGCACAGCGCGCCCTGCGTCTCGCCAAAGTGCTGCAAGAGCGCGGGGATAAACGCGTCAAGCTGCTCTGGCACGATCTCTTGAAAAACATGGTTCAGCCCCGCGACGAGCAGGATGACCTGCTCATACTGCTTGTAGGGGTGGAACTGCTTCTGCCGCAGCATGCGCATCAAGCCCTGACCGTAGGATAAAAGCTTTGCCGTCGACTCGTCGAGGTCGCTTGCAAACTGCGTGAACGACTCCATCTCGCGGTACTGCGAAAGGTCGAGGCGGATGGTCTTGGCCGCCTTTTTCATCGCCTTGGTCTGCGCGTCGCCGCCCACGCGGGACACGGACAGGCCCACATTCACCGCCGGACGCTGGCCGGAGAAGAACAGGCGCGTTTCCAGAATGAGCTGACCGTCGGTGATGGAAATGACGTTCGTCGGGATATAGGCCGACACGTCGTCGGACTGCGTCTCGATGATTGGCAGCGCCGTGATGCTGCCGCCGCCCTTCTCCCCGCTCAGATGCGCCGCGCGCTCGAGCAGGCGGGAGTGCAGATAGAACACGTCGCCCGGATACGCCTCGCGGCCCGGGGAGCGCTCCAAAAGAAGGCTCATCGCGCGGTACGCGATGGCGTGCTTGGAAAGATCGTCGTAGACGATCAGCACGTCGCGGCCCTTATTCATAAAGTATTCGCCCATGGCGCAGCCCGCGTAGGGCGCAATGTACTGTAACGGCGCGGGATCGCTCGCCGTGGCGTTGACGATGATCGTATACTCCATCGCGCCGTGCGTTTCCAGCGTCTTTTTGAGCTGGGCGACGGAGCTCGCCTTCTGTCCGATGGCGACATAGATGCAGATGACATCCTTGCCCTTCTGGTTGACGATGGTGTCGAGGGCGATAGCGGTCTTGCCGGTCTGGCGGTCGCCGATGATGAGCTCGCGCTGGCCGCGGCCGATGGGGAACATCGAGTCGACGGTCAGAATGCCCGTCTCAAGCGGCGTGTCGACGCTCTGGCGGTCGATGATACCGGGAGCGGGACTCTCCACTGCGCGGTAGCCGTCGGCGCGGATGTCTCCCCCGCCGTCGATGGGCACGCCGAGCGCGTTGACCACGCGGCCGAGGAATCCCTCGCCCACGGGAACGCCCGCCGTGCGTCCGGTGCGGCGGACCGTGCTGCCCGCGCAGACGCTCGCGTCGTCGTCAAAGAGGATGCAGCCGACGCTGTCCTCGGATAAGTCCTGCACCATGCCGCGCACGCCGCCGTCGAAAAGCAGCACCTCGCCATAGGCGGCGCCCTCCAGCCCGTCCACGCGGGCAATGCCGTCGCCGACGGTCAGAACGGTGCCGACCTCCTGTGCCATGGCCTGCGGCGTCCACGAGAGCACTGTTTCCTTCAGCAGTGGGATGACGTCGCCCTGCGTGGCAGCGAGCTTTTCGAGCGCGTCCTTGAACTGGCTCAGGCGTCCGCCCGCGCTCCAGTCGTAGACCTCCGCGCCCACCTCGAGGCGGAAACCGTCGGGGTAGTCATCACTCTTTTGCCAGGTGAGCGTCGTGCCCTCGCCGTACTTTTCGGCGAGGAAGGCCAGAAATCGCTTCTCCTGCTCCTGCGACGGACGCACGGCAGAGAGCAGTACGGCCTCTAAATGCTCCGTGCGCTCAGCCATTGTCCTTGCGCTCCTCCGCCGTGTCCAGGAACTTGTCGTAAGCGTCCGACGTGCTGGAGAGCACCAGCTTTTCCGCCGCGGCGCTCATCAGCTCGGAAATTTCGCCCCTGGCCTGCTCCATCACGCGCTCATGCTCGCGCGCGGCATCTTCCCGCGCCTTGCGCACGATCTCGCCCGCCTGCTGCTCGGCCTGCGCGCGGCGCTCGTCCACCGCGTGCTGCAAGGCTTCGTTCGCCTCGCGCTTGCGGCGTGCGATCTCCTCGTCGGCGCTCTTGAGCTGCGCTTCATAGCCGGCCTTCGTCTTCTCGGCCTCGGCAAGCACGGCCTTGGCGTCCTCGTCCATCTTCTCATAGTGCGCCTTGCGGCTGTCCATAAAGCTCTTCACAGGCTTGTAGAGCAGAAAATACATCGCGCCGAACAGGATGACAAAGTTCAGCGCATGCAGCAAAATTTGCTGCAGATTGATATTAAGCGGCATTCAAAGCCCCTCCTTTTTGGGAGTGTTCTTCATCAAAGGACGAAGATAATGAGGATCGCCACGATCAGGGCGTAAATGATGACCGTCTCGATAAACACAAGGCCCATCATCATCGTGGTTCTGATCTGACTTGTGGCCTCGGGCTGGCGGGCTATGGCCTCGCTCGACTTGCCGACCGCAATGCCCATGGCCAGCGCGCCGCCAAGGCACGCAATGCCGATCATCACGCCCGAGCCCATCGCCTTGGCGGAGGTCACGTCGTTGTCGTTGCTGCCGGCCGTGACGCTCACGGTCTCAGTCACGTTGCTGTCGCTCCCGCTTTCGTTTGCGGCGAGGGCCGGAATGGTGCAGATCATCAGCGCGCACAGCAGCATCATCAGCGCTGCGAATTTCTTCATCGTTTTCATGGCAAATTTACCTCTTTCTTCAGGCAGCCGTTTCGCTGCGGGATTTTTTTACCTTTTTTGCCTTGGGCTTTTTCTCGTGCTTTTCGGTCGATTCGCCGTAGAACGTCGACACCAGCATCGTTAAAACATACGCCTGGATCAGCGCGTGCAGCAGCGTGAACATCACGCCCACGATGACCGGCAGCACATAGGAAAGCGCCGCGTAGTAATACACAAGCTCCGTCACGAGCGCGCCGGAAAGCAGCGCGCCGAAGAGTCGAAAGCTCATCGAGATCGGCAGCGAGAAATCCTTGAGCGCGTGCAGAAATCCGCCCACGCCCGCGGCGATCAGTCCGCCGAAGAGGATCACGCCGTAGCTCATCACGCCCAGCGCGATCGCCCCGTTGATATCGGACAGCGGCGCGGGCAGGCTGACGGCGTGGCCTGATGTGGTCACCACCTGAATGCCGAGCAGTTCAAAGAGCGTGCTGACAAAGATGTAAACACCGGCGGTGAAGATGTACGCCCGCAGGAATTTATTGCGGTGCGGGCTGCTGCCCTCGGCCAGGCCGTCGAACATGCCGACGATCTGCTCTAAAACGAGCTGGAACCTGCCGGGCACATATTTGAATTTTGGGATCACAAAAAGCCGGCACACAAGGGCGAATACTATTAAAATACCCGTCACGATGTAGGCGGAGATGAGCCCCGGGTTCACCTCGATCAGGCCAAACAGGCTCACCTTGTTCTGCTCGTGCAGCACCGCGTCACGCATGACCTCCTGGATCGGTTCGCTCTCGCCGCCTGACGGCGTGAGCAAACATCCGGCCAGCAGCGCCAGCACGATCACGGCGAACACGATCAGCTCGCGCGTTCGCTTTTTCTTATCCACGCGCCCTACCCCCTTTTGTTTCTATCATCCAATTTCTGCTTGGGATGCAGCACTTATTTATACCACCTGCACGCAGGAAATGCAAGTCTTCCTTCATGATTAACCGCCGCTTTGCAGCATCTTTTCGTCTTCTTAACAGAGCCCTGACCCCTCCCCTTTTTTTCAATAAATAGAGCAGCGGAAGGAGACAGTGCTGCCCCCTTCCGCCGCTCTATTCCACTTTTCTCGTTATCGTCACAATACGAAGACGATCAGGATGGCCACGATCAGCGCATAGATGATGACCGTCTCGATAAACACAAGACCCATCATCATCGAGGTGCGGATCTGCCCCGCCGCCTCGGGTTGTTCGGCCATGTTGTTCGCCGCCTTTGCAACGGAATGCGCCATGCCCAGCGCGCCGCCAAAGCACGCCACACCGATAAGCGCCGCCACCGCCCAGATCTTGCGCACCTTGGTGGTGTTCTTCTCCGAGCGCGCGAGTTCTTCCTCGCTCACCGTCTGGGCGGTGGGCACCGCGTCCGCTGCGCCGCCCGCGGCGGCCAGCGCCGGGACCGTCAGCGCGCACAGCAGCGCCAGCACGGCAAACAGCGGCCAAATTCGTTTCATCATTCGACTCCTTAACGCAAAAACGCAGTTTCTTTGCGAAATCTTTATAAAGACTATATACCACCCGTGCGCCGATGGCAAGTCTTTTTATAAAAAGCACAAAAAGCAGGATCCTCTCCCTTAATTTTTCGTTTTTTCTTTCTCTTGAGAGTAGCATTTTCCGCGCGTTTCTGCTATCGTGTAGAAAAACAAATCACGTTGAGAGGAAAATACTCATGTTCTGGGACAACGTCGCGGGGGTCTATGACCTCTTCGCCGACATCTTTAATAAAGAAACGCACAAGGCGCTCATTGCCGCCGTCAGTTCCCGCATCACGCCATACGACGCGGTGCTCGAATGCGCCTGCGGCACGGGCCTGCTCACCGGCGCCATCGCCGAGCGCTGCCGGACGCTTCTCGCGACGGACTTCTCCGCCAACATGCTCAAGCGGGCGAAGAAGAAATACGGCGCGCTGCCAAACGTCACGTTCCGCCAGGCCGACATCCTGCATTTAGACGGGCCGGACGGGCAGTTCGACGTGGTCATCGCCGCGAATGTCATCCACCTGCTCGACGAGCCGTACAAGGCCCTTGCCGAGCTCGACCGCGTCTGCCGCAGCGGCGGCACGATCATCGTCCCGACCTATATGAACCGCAGCGAGCAGGGCAAGACGAGCGGCTTTGCCTCGACCGTCGGCAAGGCGGGCGCGGACTTCAAGCGTCAGTTCACGTTCGACACGTATAAGCAGTTTATCGCCGCGGCGGGCTACGACGATGTCGACTATGCCTACTGTCCCGGCCGCGTGCCCTGCGCCGTCGCCGTGATCCACAAGCAGTAAAAAGCAAGAAAAAAGGATCCGCAGAGTATTCTGCGGATCCTTTTTTACATTTTGTATTCACTTTCTCTTCTGCCGGCGGATGTCTTCGCCGAAAAAGAGCAGCATTTGATACTCTCCCTGCAATCTTGACAGCACCGGCGCGCCGTAGCGCCGCCCGAGCTCGTCGGGGCTCAGGTTCGTGGAGATGACGGTCTTCTTCCCCGTGATGAGGCGCGTGTTGACGATCTGATACATCGCGCTGTGGACAAAGCTCGTCATCAGCTCGGTGCCGAGGTCGTCTAAAATCAGCAGGTCGCAGTTGAGATAGCGGCGGGTCTCATCCCTGGCCTCCTGGCCGTCCTGGCTGTCCCGGAGGAACTTCTTGGCTTCGAACTGGGCAAAGATATTTCCCGCGGTATCGTAGACCACAGAGTGGCCGCTCGCGCTCACGACGCGCGCGATGGACGCGGAGAGGAACGTTTTCCCCAGTCCCGTGCCGCCGGTCAGCAGCAGGTTGCCGCTCTTGGGCGAAAACTCGTGCGCGTAGTCCTGGCAGATGTCGTACACGCGCTCCATGTTCGTGCGCGGCGACACGCCGAGGTCCTCGTCCGGCACGGACGAATAGTAGTCGAAGTTGAAATTTTCAAAGCACTGCGAGCCGAGGTCCAAAAGGCCCGAGAGCTCCTTGTTCTGCTCCTTGGCGTAATAGCCGCGCAGGCACGAGCAGACCTCGCTGCCGAGAAAGCCCGTGTCGTTGCAGCGCGAGCACTTGGGCTTTTCCTCGAGATAGTCGCCCGGCAGTCCCAGGCGCGTCAGGAGAAGGCGCTTTTCCTGCTGCAAGTTGAGGTTCTCCTCCCGCAGCGCCTCAATGGCCGGGCGCGGGTCCGTCCCGCGGCGCAGACCGGAGGCGATGATCTTCGCCATCGTGTGCGACAGCTCGCGGTCGATCTCCTCAATGCGCGGGCACTTGGTATACACCGCGCGCTCGCGCGCGCGAAAATTCTCCGCGCGGCGCTGCTTGTCCTCGTCGAAGCGCGCCAGCGCCTGGCGCATCAGCCGCCCATCGTAAGACATCCTTCTCCCCCGCTTTCGTTACTGATTCAAATATTCCTTCATCCAGGCGTTGCCGCCGTCGTTGGTGTTCTTCTTCGGCTTGCTCTGCTCCCTGGCGTTCTCGGCCTTCACTTCGGCGAGCGTGTGCAGGCCCTTTTCGTGCCAGCGCTTCAAAATGCCGTTGCAGTACGGCCAGCGGAATTCGTGGCAGTGCAGGATCGTCCGGTCGTAAGCCTCAGCCACGGTCTCCGCCGGAAATCCCATCTCCGCCCACGCGGAGAGATACTTTTCCTCGCTCGGCGCGCTCGCGCGGCCCTGCATTTGCAGCGCCGCCATGTACTCGGGATATCTGCCGCGCAGGGCTTGCTCGCGCTTCATGTACTCGCTGGCCTTTTCGATGGAAAAGAGCTCCTTGCGCGCCCAGACGTAGCCCTCTTTTTCGATCTCGCGCATGTTGGGCAGCCGCCCCTCGCCGAACTGCTGCTCCTTTTTCGCGATGCAGTAGTTGACGAGCGTGTAGACCACGTCCGCGGGCAGACCCAGATTTTCGTACAGCCCTAACAGCTTCTTGACCGACGGGGTCGAGAGCGGGCCGAGCTTGTGCTCCACCTCGCGCAGAAGGCAGGCGAAGCGCCCGTCGCCCTCCAGCTTTCGCGCGATGTCTTCGCGCGTGTACTCGGGCGGCTCGCTGAGCTGCTGGGGCGGCGGAAGGGGCGCTTCCTCCTTCTTCTCCGGCGCGCCGACGAGCTTCATCTCGTAGAGCGCCTGCTCCGCCGCGCGAAGACGCGTTTCGTCCCACTTGAGCTCGCGCGCGAGCTTGCCGGAGTCCGCCGCGCCGCGCGCATGCAGGATGGCGAGGTACAGCAGCGCCGCGTCGCCGCTGCCACCCGCGATCAATCGCTTGACCGTCGCCGATGAGAGCGTGATGTTCTCCTCGGTGCTCAAATGCAGCACATAGCCTGCCATGTTCCCCGCCTCCTTTCGTCCATTTTCGATTCCATTATTCTACATGAAATTTTCCCGTTCGTAAACATGAAATTTTTTGCTTCCCCCTTTTCACATTTTCACTCCCGTGTTATACTGTTAGAGATTATATGGGTGGAATTTGCCCTTTTTTGTGCAACGCCGAAATAGAAAGGAGCACACAAATCATGGAAAACCGCATCACGATCTCCATCTGCGACGAGGAATACACCTTTGTCGCCGAGGAAGCCCCCTCCTATATGCAGAAGGTCGGCTCCTACGTCAACGACAAAATGAGCGAGCTGCTCGACGCTGCCAAGGTCGGCCGCACGGACGCCGCCGTGCTGACCGCCGTGAACATCACCGACGAGCTCTTCAAAGAGCGCGAGGCCGGCGACGCGCTGCGCCGTCAGGTCAAGCAGTACCTTGACGAGGCGAGCCAGGCCAAAAACGAGGTCAGCGAGCTCAAGCGCGAGATCTTCAAGCTCCAGCAGCAGAAAAAGTAAACCCTTGACGACGGAGCTGTTAGCGCCCGCGGGCGGGCAGGAGGCGCTTGTTGCCGCCGTGCAGAGCGGCGCAGACGCCGTGTATATGGGCTTTGGCGCGTTCAACGCGCGCCGCAGCGCGAGGAACTTCTCTGACGAGGAATTCCGCGCGGCGGTCTCTTATTGCCATTTGCGGGGCGTGAAGGTCTATCTGACGCTCAACACGCTCGTCACCGACCGCGAGCTCCCCGCGCTTGCAGAGACTGCGCGCACCGCGTCGGAGTGCGGCGTGGACGCGATCCTGGTGCAGGATTGGGGCGTTCTGGCGACGCTGCAAAAGCTTATCCCCGACGTGCCGCTGCACGCCTCCACGCAGATGAGCCTGCACACGCTCTCGGGCGTTCAGGAAGCGGCAAGGCTCGGCATGACGCGCGCGGTGCTCGCGCGCGAGCTTTCGCGCGGGGAGATCAGCGAAATCTGCGCGAATAGCCCCATCGAGATCGAAACGTTCGTCCACGGCGCGCTTTGCATGTGCTACAGCGGCCAGTGCGAGATGTCTGCCGTCATCGGGCGGCGCAGCGGCAACCGTGGCGCCTGCGCCCAGCCCTGCCGTCTGCCCTACGGCTTTTCCGGCAGGGCGGACGGCCATCCGCTGAGCTTGAAGGACGCGAACCTCGCGCCCTTCGTGCCGGAGATGATGGATATGGGTGTCGCATGCCTCAAGATCGAGGGGCGCATGAAGCGGCCGGAGTATGTCGCCGCCGTGACGGAAATATACGCGCGCCTTCTGCGCGAGCATCGCACGCCGACGAAGGACGAGCAGAAAAAGCTCGCCCTCGCTTTCTCGCGCGACGGCTTTACCGAGGGATACTATCGCGGCGTGCGCGGACGTGAGATGTTCGGCACGCGGCCCGAAAACGCAAGATGGCCCGAGGACTGGTTCAGCGAGATTCGCGCGCGCTATGAAAAGGAAAATTTGCGGCTTGTGCCGCTCGCATTGGAATGCACCATCCGCGCCGGAGAGCCGATGCACCTGACAGCCGAGGACGCAGACGGCCATGCTGTGACCGTCACCGGCGCAGTGCCCGAGGCGGCGCGCAGCCGCGCCGTCACCGCGGAAGAGGTCGAAACGCGCCTCAGGAAAACCGGCGGCACGGCATTTTCGGCGGCGCAGTGCGCCGTCGCACTCGACGGCGGTCTCGCCGTCAGCGCAGGTGCGCTCAATGCCCTGCGCCGCGAAGCGCTTGCGCAGATGGAAGCGCAGCGCACCGCTGTGCCGAAACGCCGCGTATTCGACTTTGTTCCGCCAACAATCGTCAAAAACAGCGCGGACAAGCCGCTTTTGACCGTCTCCCTCCACAGGGCCGAGCAGCTGAGTGAAGAACTGATCGCGCTCGCTCCCGCGCGGGTGTATGTGCCCGTCGAACTGCTGGTGCAGCTTGACCTTTCGCCACATCTCGGCAGAACCGAATTTTTCGCTGTCCTGCCGCGCATCTACCGCACGCAGGACGAGCCTATTTTGCGCGCGCTGCTCGAGGACGCCGCCAAAAAGGGCGTCACGGGCGTGTCGCTCGCCAACCTCGGCCACCTGCCGCTCGCGCGTGGACTTGATTGCAAGCTGCACGGCGGCTGGCCGCTGAACGTCTACAACTCCGCCGCGCTCGCTTTCTGGAAAGAACAGGGACTTTCGAGCGCGTGCGTCTCGTTCGAGCTGCGCGACGCGCAGATTCGTGACCTCAGCAAGTGTCTCCCGTGCGAGGCCATCGTCTACGGCCGCCTTCCCCTGATGCTCACGGAAAACTGCCTGAATGCGAACGCGTTCGGCTGTCGATACTTTACCGAGCGCCCCGCCTCCGTTCCCTGCGACGGCGCGTGCGCAAGCGCCCCCGAGCTCACCGACCGGCGCGGCGAGCACTTCCCCGTGCTGCGCGCGTGGGGCTGCCGCAGCGAGATCGAGAACGGAAAGATTCTTTATCTCGCGGACAAATCGAAGGACTGGCAGACGCTTGGTCTGCGCTTTGCTCAACTCCGTTTCACGACCGAGAGCGCCTCTGAATGCGTCCGCGTGCTGCGCGCGTATCAGGGCGAAACGGTCGAAGCGCCGGAGAATATCACCCGTGGTCTCTTCTATCGCGGCGCAGAATGAATTCCAAATTGTAATTTTTTATCTTGATTATACTTTTTATTATCAAACAGTGAGGCAATATCATGGCAATCGTTTTGGCATCCCAGTCCCCGCGCCGTCAGGAGCTGCTCGCCCGCATCGGCGTGGAGGACTTCAAAACGCTCTCGCTCGACATCGACGAGAGCTATCCGGAAGGTCTTTCTCCCGAGGACACGGTGCGCTACATTGCAA
>OGPA01003005.1_pt1 | contig 11196 bp, 8 predicted proteins | sample 1552841 | NCBI WGS metagenome assembly OGPA01 (sample SAMEA2579916, study PRJEB22360) | human gut metagenome | reverse complement strand
GGTGAAGCTATTGAAAATAAATTAAAGCGTGGAAAAATCAATGGTATTAAAAAAGACGAGGACGGAAACGGTCTTGCAGGCGCTTTAATAGGCTTGTTTGATCCAAACTGTAAGGAATTTAATAAGGAAAATGCGATTATAACTGCTGTTTCTGATGAAAACGGCAGTTTTTCTTTTGACAATGTTCCGTTCGGCAATTGGATATTGAGAGAAATTGAAAGTCCGTCAGGGTATGTATTAAGTGATGAAAATCACCTTGTCACTATTGAAAATGATAAGGATATAGTGGAAATTGAAATAGAAAATAAAAAGATTCGAGGTAACATTGAACTTACAAAGGTTGACAAGGATTATCCCGATAACAAGCTGTCAGGAGCAATATTTGAGGTTTATCAGGATACCAACGGAAATAAGAAGCTGGACGGTAAGGACAAGCTGACAGGTGAAATGACTGAAAAGGACGCCGGAAAATATACAATGACCGATGTTCTTTACGGCGGATACTTTGTTAAAGAGAAAAAAGCACCTGACGGATTTATTCTTGATGAAAACTCATATTATGTTTTTATTAAAGAAAACGGAAAAACCTATAGTGTTGAAAATAAGGCAGGGATAGGTTTTATCAATGCTCCGCAGACAGGTACTCTTAAAATAATCAAAACTTCCTCAGACGGTAAGCTTGAGGGATTTTCTTTTAAAGTAAAAGGAGAAAATTACGAACAGACTTTTAAAACTGATAAGAACGGAGAAATTCTGATTGAAAATCTGCGTATAGGAAAATATGAAATTTCAGAGGTATCAGACAGCGTATCGGCAGGATATATTTTACCTGACGATCAGACTGTTGAAATAAAATACAAAGAAACGTCGGTAATAAAAATGCACAATGAATTAAAGGATACTCCGAAAACAGGTGATGAAAGAAATATACCATTTTGGTTTGCTTTATTAGGCGTATCACTGACAGGAGCAGCCGTACTGTGCATTACTGGAGTTTACAGAAAGAGAAAGAAAAACAGAACGGAGGAATAAAGATGGAAGCAAAAACAATTATAGCTGTAGTTTTAGTAGTATTTATAGTTGCTGCACTTGTATTTCTTAGATTCCGTAATAAGAAAAAGTGAGTTTTTCAGGGGCGGTATTACCGCCCTTTTTACATAACTAAAATAAAGGAGGGATTGAGATGAACGATAAAATAAATAAAGGATATATAATTACAGATTCAGTTCATGTAGGAGATACGGAATTTGTTTTAGGCGTTAGTATGCATGAGTCAAATCAATTTGTTACATGGGAATGTAAGGACGGAAAGGAGTATTATTGGGGACACTATACTGACAATTCGTTGAAAGCTACCAGAGATTTATGCGAACGTGCTATGAATGAATTGAAGTTTCTTGAAAGTAATGTTTACAGAAACAATAGAAATGTATATAACCTATTTGCTACTGTCAAATACGGTAATAACATGGCAGTTATAGAATTTCCGTCACGAGATTTAAGCAGTATATTATCCAGTATTGGTATCACACTACCGCCAAATCAGATTTATTTGAGTAGTAATTACGGAATAGAAGTAAGTTTACATCCTAGTGAAAATAAAATGATCGAAGCATTACAGTTTTTGTTTCAGGATAATACTTCTCTGCATATGGTCAATGAAGTTTCAAGAGCCGTGTTCCATTCGGATTATCGTATTTACGACAGGGTAAATGAAAATCTAAAGGCGGGAAGTTATCACAATTTAAAAGAGTTAATTAATGAGGTAAAAGGTTATACGCAATATTTGAAAGGAAAAGAAAGAAGTAATGAAAGATAAAATAAACGTATTAAATACCACAACACCGGAAGAAAAGCTGTATTTATTCGGTCAAAGCACGCAGATTAGCGGACAGACAGGACTTATCGGTTATCTGAGAGGCGATTTTGACAAAAGCGGAAACGGATTCTATACAACGTGGTTTGATGATCGCATATATTTAAAAACAGATGAATTCAAATCGGAATTTGATACTGTTATCAATGGTTTGAGGTCTGACAAAGCATACGGAGGATTATTTGAAAATTTAAGCTCTATGCAGTCATATTGTCATAAGCACAAAGAAGGCTGTATTGATCAGAACTATTCTAAACAGTACGGCTTTCGTCTTAATACCGACAAGTATGCGTACCTTATCAGATGTAATCCTATTAACGGAGATTATAACTTTTATGTATATGCATATGTAAAACGATATCTTGACAGTCATATGAAAAAAGCTGAAAAAGGAATACGTTTTATAGATAGCAGATATAATCAGCTTTTCCGTATAGTTGATGGCGGCAGGATAAAGCTTGAATATCCCGACGGTAAAAGTGATATAAAAATATGCAGATTTATTGACGAATATCATGTTGAAGTCGGAATAACGCTTTTCCATATCTGTGAATTTGCAGAACTCATGGAGAAAAATGATGTTAAATATACTCCTGTAATACCTACACTTCCTGATTTTTGTTATAGTACGCTTCCATCAACGGGAGAGCTTATACAGATAAAATTCGGTACTCACGGATATTCATCTTGTACTGTTCCGCCGGAGTGGAAAGGCAAAGAGCGTAAACTAGCCGACCAATATAACGTAAAGCTCAATGTGACAAAACAACAGGAAGCAGCTATGATTCATGGCTCAAAATACGGTTGGAATACACCCGGATCAGATTTTCGCAGCTACAATAAATCCGGGAAACAGTACAAGGATAAAAATAACGACAGAGAGAGGTAGAAATATGGAATATAACGCTATGATAGAAGAATTCGAGGAAATAACAGTATTCAATAAGCCTGCATTATTTACAAATATCCGCATTGACAAAGCTACTGTACCTAAAGGACTGTATATGTATGAAGTACGTCATAATGATGATTGGAGCGATCCGGTGCAGATAGGAAAAAGCATAGTTGTAAATCACTTCGGCACAATTTTAACCCGTGATCCTATAAAACTTCCGCCGAGTGAACTTTTAGATATTGATCCGGATAGAGATTGGAATTTTGCTGACGGTGACTGCCATACGGTCAATGAGTTTTTAGATAAATATCCACCTCAGAAAGTGGAGAGAGAACGCTAGGAGGACAAAAATTGGCTGGGAAAACAGATAAAATAACAGAGTTGTATCAATCGGCTCTTAAAGAAATTACGTCCGGTTCTGAAAAATGGACGTCGTTTTTAAAATCGGCATGTCAGAATTTCCGATTGCCTTTTGATAAACAGCTTCTGGTATATGTGCAGCGACCGAAAGCAAAAGCGGTTTTAGAGATAGGTGACTGGAATAAGCGTTTCGGACGTACGGTAAAAAAATATTCAACAGGAATTGCGGTCTTGGATAAGAAGTCAGCATATCCAAAGGTAAAATATTATTTTGATATATCTGATACGCAGGAAAGCAGAAATGCTTATCTATATCCACCTGTTCCGTTATGGGAGGTAGAAGAACAGCATTATGATGATGTGAAAGAAGCGGTTATTAATGCATTTGGCATTTCTGAATCCTCCGGTGAACTTGATAGGGTTATACTTACAGCTTCTAAAAACATGGCTGAGGATCATTTGACAGATTATTTTCACGATATTTTTTTAAGCCGTAAGGATAGCTTTTAGGAAGAATTTGATGAGTTTAATGTTAAGGCTCTGGTAAGCAGTCTGTTATCAAACAGTTTAGCATATATGCTGCTTGAAAGGTGCGGTTTTGACGCTGACGGATATTTTGAAAGAGAGGATTTTCAAAAAGTTACGGAGTTTAACACGCCGGAGCTAATGAACATATTCGGAACGGCAGTAAGCGATATTTCTGAAACAGCTTTATCAGTTATTGCTAAAACAGTGAGAAATTTTGAAAATCGCACATTTGCACAGAATAATTCAAAGACATATAATGAAAAAGCTGATAATAAAGCTGATGAAAGGAGTTTTAATAATGGAGAAGCTGAATTACAAGGAACAAGACGGGTTTTATCTTCCCGATCTGGAGGAAAAGCCTCAGCAGGAGGTTTATGGGAAGTTCGCATTTCTGCGTCGGCAGTATCTAATGAAACAAAGGTACGGAGTGTATCTGAATTATCTGACAACGGGAACACTCAACAGTCATCTGAAAGAGATACAGAAACAGGCGGAGGAGATGATGGAAATAACCGTTCGTCAAATGATGGAGTTACAAGGCGTGACAGAGAGTATCAGGAAATTGCTGATTTCAGGCTCGAAAAGGAGCTTAACGCTTTTACATTAGAATGGTTTAAAAATATAAGCAATCAAGGTTATTCGAGAAATAAAATGATAATTGACTATCCTGATTTTAATATGACTGTCACAATTACGCAGAAAATAATCAAATTGTATCATTCACAGGTTGGGATAATACAAGTGCAGTACCGTTATCTAAATGGAGAAAAGCAGTCAAAGAAATAGCGAAGCGTTATAAATCTCCGTATGACATTATGTTTTCTCATATGGGAAACGGAGTAACTGTTTGCAACAAACTCAGAGAAAAGTACGGCGATTATGAAAATATAGCTCATATTTCTACTGAACGTGAAGTTACATTTTATGACGATAAAATGCCGGAAGAAGTCCGTAAGTATATAGAGGACTTTGCTAAATACAAGGATATGCAGATTTCAGCTTCACAGCCGGAATCTGTTTTTTCTGTTCCGCCTTTTGAAAAGGAGAAACCCCAGCGGAGAAGAAAGAAGTCGTTTCGGAACAGATAAAGCCAGTTTATAAAAATGAAAATCTCAGCGAGGGCAAAAACTATCGTATCACTGATATGCACCCGTCTTACGGAGGAGCAAAACACCGTTTTCAGTCAAATATTGAAGCTATCAGAATTTTAAAGCAATGCGAGGAGGAAAATCGTCAGGCATTGCCTGATGAACAGGAAATACTTGCAAAATATGTTGGCTGGGGCGGTCTTTCTAACGCCTTTGATTCCGAAAATGAGGAATGGAAAAATGAATACGTTCAGTTAAAGGAAATTCTTACGCCTGATGAGTACAGTTCAGCACAGGAAACCGTTTTAACCTCTTTTTATACTCCTCCTGCCGTTATTCAGTCAGTGTATAAAGTAATTGAAAACACAGGACTTAAAGAGGGGAATATTCTTGATCCCGGCTGCGGTATAGGTAACTTTCAGGGGCTAATACCTGAAAGTATGAAAAATGTTAAGATGTACGGTATAGAACAGGATTCTGTTTCGGGAAGAATAGCAAAGCTTCTCTATCCTGAAAATCAAATTGACATAACCTCATATGAAAATACTGATTTGCCGGATAATTTCTTTGATGTAAGCGTGGGAAATATACCTTTCGGTTCATATCAGATAGCAGATAAAAAATATGACAGACTGGGGCTGTATGTTCACGATTATTTTATTGTTAAAACCCTTGATAAGCTTCGTCCGGGCGGAATAATGGCAGTAATAACAACTAAAGGCACTATGGACAAAAAAAGTTCCGATGTGCGTAAATATATAGCTCAGAGAGCAGAGCTTTTAGGAGCGATTCGTCTGCCTGATAATACATTTTCTAAAAATGCAGGCACACGAATTACCTCTGATATTTTGTTCCTGCAAAAGAGAGAACGTGTAATAGACATTGAACCTGACTGGATACATTTAAATGAAGATGAAAACGGACTTGCGGTAAACAGCTATTTTGCCGAACACCCTGAAATGATATTAGGCAAAATGGTTATGGAATCTTCACCGTACGGTATGCAGAGTGCCTGCAAGCAGATTGATGGAACAAATCTTGAAGAAATGCTTTCTGAAGCAGTCAATAAAATTTCTGCCGATATTCCTGATTATGAGCACCAACGTGATGAGGAAGCTGAATCGATACCAGCCGATCCGTCTGTTAGAAATTTCAGTTTTACCGAAGTTAATGGAAAGCTGTATTATCGTGAAAACAGCCGAATGATAAGATTGCACCCGTCTGATACAGCGGCAAGCCGTATAAACGGAATGATAAAAATACGTAACTGCGTCAGAAATCTGCTTGAAATGCAGGCTGACGATTATCCTGACGAGGACATAAGAAAGGAACAGTCAAGGCTTAATTATCTTTATGATTCCTATACATCTTCATATGGTATTTTAAATTCAAGGGCGAATAATCTTGCGTTCAGAAGCGACAGCTCTTACGGTCTGCTCTGTTCTCTTGAAATACTTGATGATGAAAAGCAGTTTTCACGCAAAGCCGATATTTTTACTAAACGCACCATTAAGCCGAAAGTAACCGTTAATTCAGTTGATAATGCTTATGAAGCCCTTGCATTGTCACTGAACGAAAAGGGCTTGATTGATATAGGCTATATGAACTCTCTTTACGGCAAAGGCATGGAAAAGCTCACAGAAGATTTAAAGGGTAAGATATATCAGAATCCTTTGACTGCACATGACGAACTTACCGGTTGGGAAACAGCCGAAGAATATTTATCGGGAAATGTACGCCGTAAGTTTGAAGCTGCACAGAAAGCAGCAGAAACTGATAAAAAGTATGAGGAAAATGTAAAAGCTCTTGAAAGAGTATTGCCTAAAGATTTAGGTCCCGGAGATATAAAGGTACAGCTGGGAACGACATGGATACCAAGCGGCATAATTGATCAGTTTGTATATGAACTTTTAAATCCGAGTGCAAATTTCAGGGATAAAATAAACGTAAAGTTTATGGAAAGTAACGGAGAATGGTATGTAAGCAATAAGAATATAGACAAGGGAAATGTCAATGCAATTTCAAAGTACGGTACAAAAAGACTTAATGCGTATTGGATAATCGAATCAAGTCTTAATCTGCGTACTGTTCGTGTTTGGGACAAAAAATATGATTCCGTGACCGGAAAAGAAAGCAGAGTTCTGAACCAAAAAGAAACTGCGCTTGCACAGAATAAGCAGGAGATAATACAGCAGAAGTTTGAATCGTGGATATGGCAGGACGCTGACAGGCGGAAAAAGTTATGCAGAATATATAATGACAGATTTAATTGTTTAAAACCAAGAGAATACGACGGTTCTCTGCTGACTTTCCCTGAAATGAATCCGGAAATAAGCCTTAATCCACATCAAAAAAATGCGGTGGCTAGAATTGTTTTCGGAGGAAATTCTTTGATTGCTCATGCAGTGGGAGGAGGAAAGACTTTTACAATGTGTGCTGCATGTATGAGATTAAAGCAGCTCAAAATAGCTTCAAAGCCTATGATCACTGTGCTTGACAATACCCTTTATGACTTCGCCGCCGCTTTTATGAGTCTTTATCCAAACGCAAATATACTTCTTGCAACGGAACAGGACTTTGAAAAGCGTAATCGCCGTAAATTTTTCGCCCGTATTGCTACAGGCGAGTATGACGCCGTTATCTTAACTCACACTCAGTTTGGAAAAATTCCGATTTCCTATGCTCGTCAGGAACGGCTGTTAAAGGAGGAAATAACTAATGTTATAGACGCAATAGAGCAAATTAAAAGGAATAAAGGTGAACAATTTACAGTGAAACAGCTTATAAGAACTAAATTCGCTCTTATGGCTAAGCTGAAAAAACTCACTGACCAGTCAAAGAAAGACGATATAATTTCATTTGAGGAGTTAGGTGTTGACTGTCTGTTTGTGGACGAAGCAGATATGTTTAAAAATCTTTATTTGCATACTAAGATGGGCAATGTTTCAGGACTTGCACAGACTGAATCCCAAAAGGCAAGCGACTTATTTCTTAAAACAAGATACCTTGACGAGATAACCGGCGGAAGCGGCGTTATTCTTGCTACAGGAACTCCTATTTCAAATTCTATTGTAGAAATATATACTATGCAAAGGTATATTCAGTACGATTTATTAAAAGAAATGAAACTTGATTATTTTGACGCATGGGCGTCAAACTTCTGTGTAAAGACCTCCAAAATGGAGTTGAAACCGGAGGGCAGCGGATTTCAGATGAAAACCCGTCTTGCATATTACAAAAATGTACCTGAGCTTATAAATATGTTTAAGTGTGCAGCAGATATACAAACTGAGGATATGCTTGATCTTCCTAAACCAAAGGCAGTATATAAAAAGGTAGTTACTCCGCCTACGGAAGTACAAATTGAAATGCTTAATAAAATAGCCGAAAGAGCCGAAAAAATACGAAAAGGAAATGTTGATCCAAGAGAAGATAACATGCTTGTGATCACCAATGACGGAAGAAAGCTTGCATTGGATCAGAGAGTCATCAATCCAAAGCTTCCTGATGATCCTGACAGCAAGGTAAACGCCTGTGTTAAAAACATTTTGGATATATGGGAAAAAACCAAAGATAAACGGCTTACTCAGTTAGTTTTCTGCGATATGTCAACTCCTGACGGAAAATACGATCCTATTGAAATGGTTGAAAAAGACGGCACTTTTGTGGTTGAAGAAAGAAAACAATGGAATGTTTATCAGGATATAGCCGATAAGCTTATCAGTGCGGGAGTTCCTGCTAATGAAATTGCTTTTATTCATGAGGCTAAGAACAACAAGCAAAAGGACGCTATTTTTGCAAAGGTACGAACCGGTAAGATACGAATACTTTTCGGCTCAACTATGAAAATGGGGGCTGGAACGAATGTTCAGAAGTATCTTGTAGCGCTTCATGACCTTGATATTCCGATGCGCCCACGTGATTTAGAACAAAGACATGGAAGAATGGTCAGATTCGGGAATCTAAATAAAGAAGTATATATTTTCAGGTATATAACCGAGCGTACATTTGACGCCTATATGTATCAGATGTTAGAAAACAAGCAGAGAATAACTGCTCAGATCATGACAAGCAAAGCTCCGTCACGTGTTATTGAGGACGCTGATACGGAGGTTTTATCCTATGCCGAATGCAAAGCGATAGCTACGGGAGATCCCCGTATCATGGAGTATTGTACTTTGCAAACGGAAATTAATATGCTTAACTTATTAAAAAACGATTATCTTAATCAGAAATATGAGCTTGAAGATAAGGTTTTAAAATATTATCCGTCACAGATCAGCAGCCTTGAACAGCGGCTAACCGCATTTCAGAAGGACGTGGAGCATATTAAAAACAGCCGTAATGCCGGATGTGAGTTAAAGGGAATTCTATATGCCGATAAAATGGATGCCGACAAAGCCTTAATGAGCGTTATAAAGACAATAAATTCAGAATCTCCCGTTTTAGTCGGCAGTTACTGCGGATTTTCTTTATCTTTGAGTTTTGACGTTTTTTCTGATACGTGTTATGCACATTTAAGTCATAGTCAGGGTTATAAGGTTACTATGGGAGAAGATATACGAGGAAATATAACAAGACTTGATAATTTCTTAGGAGGTCTGCCTGATAAACTTGAAAATTGCCGGAATCAATTACAGGACGCTAAAAGACAGTTAGAGACAGCTGCTGCCGAAGCGAATAAGCCATTTGAAAAAGAAGAGGAGCTTAAAAATAAAATGACTAGATTTCAGCAGCTTAAAGTTGATTTGAAAATCGACGAGCGTAAGTATAAGGACTTTGATTCTAAGGATAAGTCCGACAGAAGTTATGATGAGAGATAGTTATACACCAAAGACGGATAAGAGCATTTCGCTCATATCCGTCTTTTAATTAAATATAGAAATACTGTCCACATCTTCCTGTGTTATTTATACAAACTAAAAAATTTTGAATCATCTGTGCATCTTCTTGACTAATATAACCATCATCATTAACATCAGCAGCTTGAGGAGCAAAATTCACCAAATCAAAATAAATTGACGGTCTGGCAACTGCATAATTCAACGGTAATTTTGGATCACCTGTTAAATTTTCATATCTTGTATATGCCTGTACAATACAAACTGCATCAGCAATTTCTATATTACCGTTATTATCAACATCTCCATATAAATACCAAGAACCTCTTGGCTGTATATTGGTTTCAGCGCTTACACTAAAGCATGTTGTACTTACCAATGTCACAGCGGATAAGAAAGCTGAAAGAATTTTGTAAGCTATTTTTTTCATTCTATTTTCCTCCAAAAAATTAATTTTCATATTCATTATATCCTTTTTTTACCAAAAAGTCAAGAGTAAGCATTTATTAATATAAGGTAATAGTTCAGATATTTATATAGTCGATTAAATTTTTATATAAAATAAAAAAGGAGTTGAGATTTATGCCATATATCGCACCGGATATTATACTTCAGGCAAAGAAAATGGATCTGCTGACTTATCTTCAAAATTACGAACCGGAGGAGCTTGTAAGGATTTCAAGCAGTACCTATTCGACCCGTACTCATGACAGTCTTAAAATATCCAATGGAAAATGGATGTGGTGGAGCAGAGGCATAGGAGGAAGGTCGGCGCTTGATTATCTGATAAAAGTAAACGGCTATTCTTTTTTGGATGCAGTTGAAACAATTACAGGCAAATCGGCAGTATGTCCTCCCGTTTATGTAAAGGTCAATGAAAAAACAGAAAAGAAGCTTCTTTTACCTGAGTCTAACAGATGTCAGAATAATGTGGTTATGTATCTTAAAAACAGAGGAATAGGTGCAGATATTATAAATTTTTGCATACAAACGGAACGTGTATATGAAAGCTATCCTTATCACAATGCAGTATTTGTCGGACTGGATACCAAAGGGAAAGCAAAGTCAGCTTCATTGCGTGGAATAAAGAGCGATTATATTGGTGAAGCTGAGGGCAGTGACAAGGAATACTCTTTTTCAATACCCGCTGAGGAAAAATCAAAATATGTACATCTGCTTGAATCGGCTATAGATTTGTTATCCTATGCCACATTGCTAAAGTTATACGGCATAAACTGGCGAAAAGATCATTTGTTATCACTTTGCGGTGTTTATCAGCCTGCAAAAAATATCGAACAGAGTAAGGTTCCTAAAGCATTAACACGATATTTTAATGAATATCCTGAGATTAATACATTGGCTTTACATCTGGATAATGATACGGCAGGCAGACTTGCGTCTAAGGCTATAAAAACAGTACTTTCAAAGCAGTATTGCATAATAGATAAACCGCCGCCTATGGGAAAGGATTATAATGATTTTTTGTGTACGAAGCTAGGACTTAAAATTACAAAAAGAGAAAAAAGGAGTTATGTAAGATGAAAAAAGAATATAATGTGACTATAACCGAAATTCTGAAAATGACAGTTACTGTTGAAGCGGAAAATT
>OGPA01003002.1_pt1 | contig 11205 bp, 7 predicted proteins | sample 1552841 | NCBI WGS metagenome assembly OGPA01 (sample SAMEA2579916, study PRJEB22360) | human gut metagenome | reverse complement strand
ATATCCTTTATAGCTGTGCTTACAGTAAAGGAAAAGAAGATACAGGATGTTTTGCCGGGAAAGCGGATAACAAAATGCTGGAGTATATCGTGCTGGCAGAAATAAAGGCTTACTTACGTCAGAATATCAGCCAAGAACAGATGCAGCAATCTATGAGAAAACAGCATGAGGACAGTATAGAAGCCTATAAGACGGAAAGTGCAGATTGTGAAAAGTGTCAAGAACAAATAAAAATCCAGAACCGCCAGAACTATGAGAAGTATCACGAGGGACAGATGAACCAGAATCAGTTTATGGAAGCCAAGAAGCAGTTGGAAGAAGAAAGAGAACGACTGCAGAAACGTGTACAGGAACTGGATGAGTTGATAAACGACGAGAAAGAAATCCTGATGAAAAAGAATGTTCCGGTGGAGCAAATGTTGAAGTATTTAGGCTATGAGAATCTGACACGAGAGATGCTGGAAGAATATGTGCAGGGAATATATGTGTATGATGACGGGAGAGTGGAGGTGGAGTATAAATAGCAACAAATTAGCATATAATAACAATAAAATTGTTGATAAAAAGCAATAATGATGTATAATTATATAAAGAAATGGAAAGGAGATGCAAAAAAATGTTGTTAAACTTTAAAATGGAAAACTTTAGGTCATTTAAAGATGAGACTTTTTTTACAATGCTTTCAAGTAAACAGAAAACGCATAATGATTATGTGATAGATAAAAGTGTAAATGGTAATAAGTTAAGAGTATTACCAATGACTGTCATTTATGGAGCAAATGCATGTGGAAAATCCAACATTGTGTTGGCAATGGATATATTAAAAAAAATGGTTATGAAAGGAACCTTAAATTGCAAAGAGCTGGAATCTTATAAAAGTATGTTATCTTTTATTAGAGATACAAGTTGGTATGATCCGGTTTCTTTAGAAATTACATTTTCCACTCAAAATAATATTTATAGATACGGAATTAAGTTTACGGATATTGATGTATATAAAATTGAAGAAGAGGTTCTTTATGTTAATGATGACTTGTTCTTTTCACGAGATGATGAAAATCAAATTTATGTGGATGTAAAGAAATTAGTAAAAAAAGGTTATATTAATAAGGATGATGCGGATTTTTCTGAACGCTTGATTCACAAATTGAACCAGACATTGGATAAACAAAAGTTAGTTGTAGCAGGTGCAATTAGCAATTTGTTTGATAAAAAATATTTTGAGGATTTTAATTTATGGTTTGAAAAATTTAATGTTATTATGAATGCAAATGACATGAATTTTAGACAAAAAGACTTAAAGACGATATTTAATAAAAAACCAGATAAAGATATTCGTAGAAATATTTTCGAAAGTGCCTCAGTTAAAGAAGTTATGAATATAGCTGAGTTTGGAAATCAAAAAATTGGATTTATGGCAGAAACAGATAATGATGAATTATCTATGTGTTCAATGTATCAAGTACCATTAAGAAAAGATGAGCAACCACAAAAAAAATATGCAATATCCATGATTGTAGATTCAGAGCTGATGGAATCGAGAGGAACTATCCATTTGATTAGATTGTTACAACCGTTTATAGATGTTTTAGATAATGGCGGGGTCATTGTTTTGGATGAAATGGATGCTTCATTGCATTTTGAAATTGTTGTATCGCTGATAAGAATTTTTAACAATAAAGATATCAATAAAAATAATGCTCAGTTAATTTTCAATACGCATAATCCAATATATTTAGACGGTGAATTGCTTAGACATGATCAAATTGTAATGGTTGAAAAGCGAAGGAATGATATGGTGAGCGAGATATATTCTTTAGCAGATTACAAATTACGTCCAGAAGAAAGAATATTAAAAAATTATTTGAATGGAAAATATGGAGCATTGCCACATATGGATTTGGAAATTGCATTTAAGCACATATTGGAAAGAGAGGCGAATAATCTTGAATCGTCCAAAGAACAATAAAATACGAAGACCACAATTCCTCTGCATTGTAGGATGTGAGGGAAAAAACCAGGAAAGAATATATTTTGATAAAGTAGCAGAATTAGTGAATTGCGTTGAAGAAAGAACGCATGATTTAGTATTTGATTATGCGGAACCATATGGCGGAAATCCTAAGTGTGTGGTAGAACGAACTATTCAGAAATCTATTGGTAAGGAAAACAAAGTATCTGTTTTTGATTATGACGGAAAAAAGGATAAGTATGAAGAAGCAATAGATTTGGCAATAGAAAATAAGATTGAATTAGGATATACAAATTATTGTTTTGATTTATGGCTGATTCTTCATAAAGAAGACTATTTTGATATAGTACAAAATCAGGATGCATATGCTGATAAATTACGACAAGTTTTTGGGTTAGCAGCAGATGCAAACATAAAAAAAGAAAAAAGGGTAACGGAAATAGTCAATCAAATCGGATTATCTGATATAAAGAATGCAATTCAAAGGGGTAAAAAAATATCAGAGGATAATCAGGGTAAAGAGGCAAATAAAACGCCAAAAGAAAACAGATATTATGATAATCCAGATACGCAAATGCATGTGTTGCTACAATTTTTATTTGCGAAAGTAGGAATAAATATTGACGCATTAGGATAGAAAAGATGTAGCAATGACGTTACATCCTCCCCACCTACTTTGTGACAATTATATAACGTCCTCTATACAGAAATATGCGGTTTTAAGCCATTTTGGTGGCAAAAGAGCCGCATATTTTTTGTAGCAATGACTTGACATCCTCGGGGGCACTTTGTTTGGAGAATAGTTTTCCAAAATGAAAATGTTGTAGGTATGAGGAAAACATGTTATGGTATGTATACAATGCGTAAAGAGGAGCAGAAAAAATGAAGTACGAACATATCACAGAGGGCCGTTTCATAGATCGTCCTAATCGGTTTATTGCACATGTGGAGATCAATGGGCAGGTGGAAACGGTTCATGTAAAGAATACAGGCAGGTGCAGGGAGCTTCTGGTCCCGGGTACACAGGTTTTTCTGGAAAAGAGTAGCAATCCGGCGAGAAAGACAGCCTATGATCTAATCTGCGTAAATAAAAAGGGCAGGGGCCTGATTAATATGGATTCTCAGATTCCCAATAAAGCAGCACTGGAGTGGGTAAAGGCAGGACATCTTTTTCCGGAAAAAGTTCAGGTAACGCCGGAGAAGACCTATGGAAATTCCAGATTTGATCTTTATGTCTGTTCAGAGAAACGCAAGGCTTTTATAGAAGTAAAAGGTGTCACTCTGGAGTCGGATAATATAGCACGCTTCCCCGATGCACCGACAGAAAGAGGTGTGAAACATCTGAAGGAGCTGATCCATTGTATGCAGGAAGGATACGAAGCTTATCTGCTTCTGGTGATCCAGATGAAGGGAGTTGACAGGTTTGAGCCCAACTGGGAGACTCATCGGGAATTTGGAGAAACCCTGCAGGAGGCAAAAAAGGCAGGAGTGCATATTTTGGCCTATGACTGCCTGGTAGAACCTGACAGAATGGAAATTCAGGATCCGGTACCTGTATGCCTTGCTTCTGACTGGAAATAAAAAAGTATTCCCGCAATCAGCAGGTCCTATTCAAAATTCCATTGCCGCAGGCAATCTGGAATGAATTTTGGCTACGTTACTGTGAACAGTAACGTGTGTTTTATATTTCAGAGCAGTAAATAATTGTAGACATGAAAGTATATGAAATGTATAATCTGTATCAGAAGTTTTGTTGATAGATTTATAGGAAGATCAGTCAAAAAACTGAGATGATTATGAAAAAAGTTCCTGTAAAAGTTTTTTACGTGGGACTTTTTTTGCACCGTTTTGATGTTTACCCGAATTGGATAAGCCCTCTGTTTTAATTGGGAAAACAAGGTCACTGACACGCAGGTTATGAAACAGTAATAAATGGAAAGGAACTGGATATGAGAAAAAATCGAAAGAATGACTCCCATACCCGCAGAAAAAGAATTTGTATTGCAGCACTTCTTCTGGCAGGCAGCCTTATACCGGGAGGATGTGGAATAAAGAAAGAGAAAACATCGGACAGTGAATTGCCGGAGATTGTTATCGGAATAGATTATTTTGAACCTTACAGCTATCAGACGAGTGATGGCGAGTATAAAGGTATTGATGTGGAACTTGCAGAGGAAGCCTTTCAGAGGCTGGGTTATCAGCCTGAATTTGAGAAGGTTGTCTGGGAAGATAAAGAGAAACTTTTGTCAGATGGAACAATAGACTGTCTGTGGAGCTGCTATTCCATGAATGAAAGAGAAAACAAATATCAGTGGGCAGGACCGTATATGTACAGTCGTCAGATGGTGGTTGTAAGAGCCGAGAGTGAAATCCGGACACTTCAGGATCTGAAAGGGAAGAGGATTGCAGTTCAGGCGACTACAAAAGCAGAAGATCTCTTTCTTCATAATATAAAATCAGATCTTCCGCATGCAGAACAGGTGAACTGTTTTTCTTCGTCGAATGAGCTTTATGCTGCACTTAGAAAAAATTATGCAGATGCGATTGCGGGACATGAGGCAATGCTTGGCAGTCTGATACAGGATGGCAAGGGCGTTTACCGTATGCTGGAGGAAAGTCCTTATAAATCAGAACTTGGAATTGCTTTCAAAAAAGGAACTCACGAAGAATTGGCAGAAAAGCTTACAGAAACGCTTACAGAGATGCAAAGCGAAGGGATTACAGAAAAAATAGTTACAAAATACGGATTGGATGCGGACGAAACTCTGCCGGGAGGAGAAAGTAAATGAGCAGACAGATAAGAAGGCAGATACCGCAGAAACAGAAGAAAAAGAGGGTCGACAGAAATGCGTGTTTGCTTGTGTTTATTCTGATTTTTTCCGGAATACTGACTTTTCTTCTGCTGACAGCGAGAGATAATAGCAAGCTGAACAGTACTCTGGATGAGACCTTTGATTTTGTAAAAAACCGAATTGAAAGTTATGAGATTTATAACACCAATGATCAGGTGAAAAGCCTGGTACGTCTTTTGGACAAAACAACAGAATTAAGCAGAGTCATAGAACAGGAAGGAAATCTCAGTACAGAAATGCTAGACGAATATGCCAGGGAACAGCGCCTGACAGGAATCCTTGTACTGGATCAGAATCTGAAGGTGACAGAACAGAGTGCAAAAGATGGAGATACTATGTCGCTGTGGCAGAAGCTGATCAAAAGTGATTATGTACGTGATATTGCAGAGCATCCGGAAAAGACTTATACCACTCGTCTGAGAAATAAAGGAAAGATCTATGATTTTGCGGCAGTGGCAAGACAGGATGCAGCAGGTATCCTGATCACATATGCGCAGAAGGAGGAAGTAAATGAGCTTAACGGAGATCTGACGATGGCATCGTTATTTTCTGACTTTCCTTTTGAGATGAATGGAAGTGTTGTGATCTGTGATGATGATAAGGTTGTCAGTACAAACAGACAGGAGCTGACTGCCCGCTCTATAGAAGAAGCAAAAAGTCAGTATAAAAATAAATTTGAGGTAGATGAGAATGGAATTGTCCATCTTCGTTCAGAGACAGGAAACTGGTTCGGACGTCGGGAGAAGATCAAAGACTACGATGCATATATCTTTTTCCCGGAAAGTCAGGTGTACATCACACGAAATATTATATGTGTGATTTATGTGCTGCTTGCACTGCTCCTTTTCTTACTTTATCGGGTGAACAGGAGCAGAACAGAAAAGAGAAGTATCCTTCAGGACCAGAAAAGACTTCGGGTGATCAATGCACTGGGGCATGCATATGCCTCTATTTCTCTTGTGAATCTAAAAACAGAGGAAATCGAAATCCTGAAATCTTCAGGAAATATGAAGCCAGATCAGAAAGGGGATATGCTTTTCAAAGCGCATCAGGAAGAACTTATAAGGCAGGTGATTGCAGAGCCATTTCAGAAGGCATACTGGGAATTTGTCGATATAAGTACGGTGGCAAAACGTCTGGAAGAACGTGAAACGCTGAGTTTTACAGCTCGGACAGTGGATGAAAGATGGATGACAATGATCATTGTGCCACAGGGATATGATAAAGATGGGAAATTGTGTACAGTTCTGGTTGCAATCCGTGATGCGACAGAAGAAAAAGAACGTGAGATTGCGCAGGATAGGAATCTGAGAAATGCACTTGCGGCTGCAGAACATGCGAACAGGGCGAAGACTGTGTTTCTGAATAATATGTCTCATGATATCCGCACGCCGATGAATGCGGTCATTGGATTTACTGCGCTTGCGACAACACATATTGACAATAAGGAGCTTGTTCTGGATTATCTGAAAAAAATCCATATATCCGGTCAGCATCTGCTCAGCCTAATCAATGATGTGCTGGATATGAGCAGAATCGAGAACGGTTCCGTACGGATTGAATATACAGTTGTACACCTGCCGGATATCTTGCATGACTTAAATACAATTATACAGGAATCTGTACATTCTAAACAGCAGGAGCTGTATATTGATACACAGGATGTACTCCATGAAGATATCATTACCGACAAGTTGCGCCTGACGCAGGTGCTTCTGAATATCAGCAGTAATGCTGTGAAATTTACACCGGTCGGGGGTACGGTTAACATTCGTGTTTCTGAGAAACCATGCAGAAGAGACGGATGTACAACAGTGGTATTCAGTGTGAAGGATAATGGAATTGGGATGTCGCCGGAGTTCAGGGAGCAGGTGTTTGACTCATTTACAAGAGAACATACCGTTACGGAGAATGGAATAGGAGGAACCGGTCTCGGAATGGCAATCACCAAAAACATTGTGGATATGCTGGGCGGTACGATTCAGGTTGAAAGCGAAGTAGGAAGGGGAACGGAGTTTACGGTTATGCTTGAATGTGAAATATCAGGGACGACTGTGAAGGAGGAACCTGATTCGGAGCAAAGAGAGCCCCTTAAGAATGAGAAGCAGAAAATCCGGGCAGAAATCCAGAGGCGTTATGAAGGGAAGAAAGTTCTTCTTGTAGAGGATAATGAGCTGAACCGGGAGATCGCAACAGCGATCATGGAGGAAATTGGTCTGGATGTGGATTGCGTTGAGGATGGTACAGATGCTGTGAATATCATGTCATCTGCAGAAGGCAGAAAATATGATCTGATCTTCATGGATATTCAGATGCCGAAGATGGATGGATACACCGCAACCCGGGAAATCCGTACATTGAATGATCCGAAATGCGCAAATATACCAATCATTGCGATGACTGCCAATGCTTTTGAAGAAGACCGTAAAAAGGCAATCAAAGCGGGTATGAACGCTCATATTGCCAAACCAATCAGCGCAGATATAATTCTGGAAAATCTGGAGAGAATGCGCTAAAACAGAAAGTATTTTAATGAACCTGCTGAGAAAAGTTAAAAACTTTTCAGCAGGTTTTAATTTATCCAAAAAATTACATGCATACTGTCAGAAGTGCTAGTGTAAATATCTGAGCGTTCACGTATAATGTAGATAAACAAAAAATCTTCTCACAAAATTAAGTAAAAAAGAGTCCGAGGAGTACATTAAAAAAGAAAGGAGATGTTTGTATGAGTAAAAAAATGAGGTTGTGGATGGCAGGAACAGTAGGAGTCTTAATGGCAGGCTTTATGAGCGTAAGTGTTTATGCCCTTGAAGAAAAGGATGTTATTGGAACCTGGTATGTAAATGAGCTTTCTATGGGCGAAGGTGCATCCTTTCATCCGGGGGCAATGGGAATGGAAGTGACCGTGGACATTAAAGAAGACGGTAAAATGGAAACAACAAGTTCTGTTTATGGGGAAGAGCCTGAAGTAGATGAATCAGAGTGGAAAATAGAAAATGATAAAATTTTGATGACTCATAATGATCAGACAGGGGAATGCGAGTACAAGGACGGTAAGATAACCTTAACAGCAGATGGAACGACAATGATCCTGAGTCAGGAAAAGGAAGAGTATGAGCCTTATGTACCGGGCAAACCGGTAGAAAATCCAACCATGAAGGATTTTGAAGGAGAATGGAGCTGTACTCTGATGGAAGCATTTGGAATGCAGATGCCGGTTAATGCTGACTTTACAGGATTTGAAATGAGTATGTCTGTGGAAGACGGAAAGGCTGAAATTATCTTAATAGAGAGCGGAGAAGAGACAAAAGTAGAACTTCAGGGCGACGTGGAAGGAAACGCACTGGTATTAAAGGCTGTAACAGAGGATGAGGCAGGAACTATGTTTTTCAGTCTTGATAATATGAAGTTCAATTTACTGGATGATGGAAAACTGTGTTTGATAGCAGAAGATGATGCAGAGGAATCTGATGACGGCGAAGAAGCAGATGATTCTGAAACAGGTGAAGTTGATTTTTCCGTAAAGACATATTTTGAAAAAATAATTGTTACAGAATAAGGTAAAATACTGCCGCACCATTCTTTTACATTACCCAAAAGCCAGTCTTTTCCGCTTGTGATGCCTTCCCAGATTCCTTCAACAATGTTGGATCCAATATCTATTACTTCACCAGGTATTTGTTTTAATTCTTCAATTCCCTGATCTACTGCTCCTATGGCTTCTGTAACGCCGTCTTTTATGGTGCCGAATACTTCCTGCCCTGTCTGTTTAACCGTTGTCCACGCTGCATCTACTTTTTGCCTAAATACTTCATTTGTGTTGTATGCGGTTATCAGTCCTGCTGATAACGCTGCAATCAAAGTTATAACTATACCTATAGGATTCGCTTTCATGACTGTGTTTAATGCTCCAAAAGCGCCTTTTAAACCGCCTATTTCTTTGGTCGTGGTTACGATATTACCGATAAAGATAGATAGCCCCATACCGGCAATTGCGCCGCCTACGCCGCCAATCGCTCCAAGCAATGGACTTCCTTGCTCTACTAATTGCACAACTTCTTGCAAAATTTCCGCAATTCCATTTTTTGTTTCAACCACAAAAGGCGTTAGCAATTCTGCCAACGCCGCTGTCGATTCTTGCAAATTTGCATTTGCTTGATTGAGTTGTACTAAATTATCATTGTTTTGACGCCATGCTTCTGCCGCCTGCGGCAACCCTTGGCTTGCAAGCTCCTGCATAACTAAATTCATGCGTTCACTTTCAGAGTTTGCCTTTTCCAGTTTGGTGTTAAAATCATCCTCACTGGTTCCAGCCCAGTTTAATACATCGGCAAAAGTACCAGTTACCGCTCCTGCTTTTACAGTTTCGTTTATCGCTTCTGCCAATCCATCAATAGGTATGCTATCGCCATAAGTAGCCCATGCGCCAATAGCTGCATCTGTCAATACCGTCAATTGCTCTTGAGATAATCCTAAAGCCTGCAAGTTTGCCAGAGCTGTGGCTGCTGTCTGTTCGTCTCCTAAAACGCCATAAAGTTGTTTATAAGACTGCTCTGTTTGCTCTGCGCTGTATCCTGCTTTTTGGCTGGATGTTTCCAGCGTCCCAAGTATTTTTTGATATTCCTGTGTTTCTTCAATCAATCCTTGGATGCCGCCGATTAAAGACTGTACTGCGCCGGAAACCGAGCCTCCCAAAAACGCCCCTTTAAAGCTTTCTGCAAATCCAGATGCAGAGTTTTCTGCATTGTCCATTTCTTCTGCCACATCATCTGCCGCTCGCCCTATGTCGTTTAGTTCTCGCTCCATTCTGGTCAAATCCGCATTTGCTCTGTTAATTTCCGATGCCAGATTATTGACTGCCTGAGCCTGTCTGTTATAAGCATTCTGCGCTCTGGCTGCTTCTATGGAGTTTTCGCCAAATTCTGCTGTCACTCTTTCCAGCTCTGATTCTAATTCTTGCAATCTGCTTCTTGACCTGTCATATTGACTGGTTAAAAGCTGTACTTTTTGCCCTTGCGCTGCTATGGACCTTTGCAGCACATCACTTCTGGCTGCTACCGCTTCTTCGCTATCTTCCATTCCTGCAAATGCTTGTATAACGCTGCGCATTTCGCTTGTTAAGTTTCTGACTTGTGAGTTGACGGCCTTTAATGCGTTTTTTGTTTCATTTTCTCCCTGTATACCAAATTGGATACCTACATCTGTAGCCATACCATCACCTCCAAGTCATAAGCTGCATAAATTCTTGCTGTTCTTCTGCTACTGTTTTCTTTCGCTTTGTGCCCTCTGTTTTGATTTGTTCAATAGCAATATAGTCCAGTAATTCTCCGTAAGGGATGTCTAATGTTTCTTCTCTGGTCAGTCCAATTTTTAACCCATACCATAAAAACCACTCTATTTCCGTTTTTCGGCTAGAGTGGTTTCCGCGTTTTTTTCTTCTATTTCGATATTTCTTTCTGTTCCATTGGATATGGATTCTGCAATTGATTTTTTCATGTTCTTAAAATCGTCAATGCCCATAAGGTCTAGCATTTCATCAACGCTTGGTGTTTTTTCTGTATCCATCCCGTTTGCTTTGCAATACTTTTCTCCGGCCTGCATCAATTGATTTAACAACCAAATAGCGCTGTCAAAAGCCTCTGTCTCATCGTTTGCGTTCATGACCTCATCAATTTTATCCATCCCGCCGAATTTTTCTGCGCAATTTCTGATTACGCGGGCAGAAAAGCATAATGTGTACTGTTTATTGTTGATGGTGATTTTCCCTGTTCTCATGCCGTCTCTCCTTTTTTCAGCGACATTGTTTCAATCGATTCTGTGATATTCAAAAATTCTTTTATTACTGCTTCGGCCTCTGCCTCTGTATCCAGTGGTGTTGACATTCTGCGCCATTCATGGTTTACGGTATCATCTCGTAAGAGAGTGGCTGTCAGTTCCGGTGTCTGCCATTCAATGCTTTCGCCTTGCGTTACCGCCGCATCACCGGTGTTCTGAAATTTAATTTTTGGATATACAATGGCAATCCATTTTGTTTTATTACCTTGCTGCGCTTTGATGATACCGCCAAATCCAACGTAAGGCGTATCTTGCGTATCGTCAAACACAAGCCATTTTGCGCCGTTTTTACCGCTTCGTTGGTAATTTCAGTTTCTTTTACTCCCAAAATTCCAATCATTGGCTCCGGCAATAAATCATCTGTGGTTAATGTTAGCGTACCGCCGCCAAAGCTATTGGCAGATTCTGCTATTGCATTGTCTGCATATAAATTGTTTTCTTCCTGCCCTTCCAAGCTCATATTTAATTCAATGGCTTTCCCGATTTTAGCCCCGCCTGAATATGTTACATTACCATTGTTTTCTGTATATTTTGCATAATACGGTT
>OGPA01002996.1_pt1 | contig 11241 bp, 9 predicted proteins | sample 1552841 | NCBI WGS metagenome assembly OGPA01 (sample SAMEA2579916, study PRJEB22360) | human gut metagenome | reverse complement strand
GTAGAGCACCTGACTTTTAATCAGGTTGTCGGGGGTTCGAATCCCCCGTGTCTCATTAGGAAATGAAGAGCGGAAAGCCGGTAAATTCAAGGCTTCCCGCTCTTTTTATGCCATTTTCACAGTAGGGAAAAGTAAGCAAAAGTTGATGATTTTTAATGTCCGCAACGCGTCCGCAAAAAAATACGAAAGGGTCCGGAAGGGCTTCTATTTCACACTCACAGCGGGAGAAGTGCTGCTCGGCGCAATTGCTGTGGCCGGTATGTTTTTCCCGGCACAGCTTGTGGCGGTATTTCAGAATGATCCAGAGGTCGTGGCGATCGGCGGGATTGCACGCCGTGTCCAGCTTGTGGCGCTGTTCTTTCAGCCGATGACGGTCTGCGCGAACATGATGTTTCAGAGCATCTGGAAAAACGGCAGGGCGACGTTGCTTGCCATGTTGCAGAATCTTATGTATTATAGTGAAAAAAGGTTGACAGTCCCGGCATAAAGCTGTATCATACTTAGGTGGATTCACACTGCAACGCGTTGCAGTGTGAAAATATCGGAAGATAACATATGCGACAGCGCGTATGACAGAAAGGATCAATAGATATGGAAATGGAGATGGAATTTTTACGGAAGCTGCCGACACCGCAGGAGTTAAAGGAGCAGCATCCGGTCAGTGCACAGATTGTAGCCACCAAGGCGAAGAGAGATGACGAGATCCGGGATATTTTTGAAGGAAAATCGGACAAACTGATCCTTGTGATCGGTCCGTGTTCGGCGGATAATGAGGATGCTGTGATCGACTATATTTCAAGACTCCGCACGGTGCAGGAGAAAGTGTCGGACAAGATTTTTATGATTCCGCGCATCTATACCAACAAGCCGCGCACAACCGGAATCGGCTACAAGGGCATGCTGCATCAGCCGGATCCGGAGCGGGAATCGGACATGTTAAAGGGGATCATCGCGATTCGTCACATGCATATGCGGGCGGTGGAAGAGACCGGCTTTACCTGCGCGGACGAGATGCTCTACCCGGAGAATCACCGCTATCTTTCGGATCTTCTGTCGTATGTGGCGATCGGGGCGCGCTCGGTAGAAAATCAGCAGCACAGGCTGACGGCGAGCGGTGTGGGAATTCCGGCAGGAATGAAGAATCCGACCGGCGGAGATATTTCCGTCATGATGAATTCGATCATTGCGGCACAGCACGGACATACGTTTTTATACCGCGGATGGGAGGTCAAGACGACCGGCAATCCGTATGCACATGCCATTTTGCGCGGATATGTGGACAAGTTTGGCAGAAATATTCCGAATTATCATTATGAGGATCTGCAGAATCTTCTGGAACATTATGAGGAGGCACGGGAAGCGGGGCATGAACTGGCGCATCCGGCGGTCATCATAGACACGAACCACTCCAATTCCAGCAAACAGTTTATGGAGCAGATCCGGATCAGCAAGGATGTCCTGCACAGCTGTAAGGTGTCGGGAGAGATAAGAAAGCTGGTAAAGGGATTGATGATCGAGAGTTATATCGAGGACGGTGCGCAGAAGGTCGGCGACGGCTGTTACGGAAAGTCGATCACGGATCCGTGTCTCGGCTGGGAGAAGACCGAGAAGCTGATCTACGAACTGGCGGAACTGTGGTAAAGGAGAGGGAATGTATCGGATATTGATCGTGGAGGACGATGAGATCATTGCGCGAAGCTTAAAAAAGCATCTGGAAAGCTGGGATTATGATGTGGTCTGCGTGGAGGATTTTTCCGACGTCATGAAGGAGTTCGCGGGGGCGGCGCCCCAGCTGGTGCTGATGGACATCAAGCTTCCCTTTTACAACGGGTACCACTGGTGCAGCAGGATCAGGGAGGTGTCGAAAGTTCCGGTAATCTTCGTGTCGTCGGCGTCGGACAATATGAATATCGTCATGGCGGTCAATATGGGCGGTGATGATTTCATTGCCAAGCCGTTCGATCTGGATGTGCTGACCGCGAAGATCCAGGCGCTTTTACGCCGTACCTATGATTTTGCGGGTCAGAATACGGTACTGGAGCATAGAGGCGCACTCTTAAATCTGGGCGATGCGACACTCACCTGCGGGGAGACGCGGGTGGACTTAACGAAAAACGAACTTAAGATACTGCAGGTGCTGATGGAGAACAAGGAGAAGATCGTGTCCCGCGATACGTTGATGACGAAGCTGTGGGAAAGCGACAGCTTTGTGGATGAGAACACCCTTTCCGTCAACGTGGGAAGACTGCGGAAAAAGCTGGATGCAGCAGGACTTCCGGATTTTATTTTGACGAAGAAAGGAATCGGGTACCATATCGGGTAGGGGATTTTGATGAAGCAGAAAATAGGAAGATCTTACATAAAATGCCGTCTGAAATGGATTGCCGCAGTGATTGGCTGCGGGATCGTGATGACGGCAGTCTTATTTTTAAATGAAGTGCCTGCCGGGGAGATTGCCTACGGCATGCTGTTGTGTCTGGGAATCCTGCTGGTTGCAGTGACGATGGATGGGATAAGTTACGGCAGACGGCACAGGGAACTGCTGGCATTGCGGCAGTCAATAACGGTATCGCTGGAGAATCTTCCGGAACCCGGCGAAATCCTGGAAGAGGATTATCAACGGCTGCTTGGGCTTTTGGCGGAGGAGAAAATGCGTATCTGGAATACGGCGGTCAGCGAAAAGCGCGATCTGATGGAATACTATACCATGTGGGTGCATCAGGTCAAGACGCCGATTGCGGCGCTAAAGCTTTTAATCGAGGAGGAAGCGGATATTCCCGGTGAAGAGGAGCCTTTGGGAGAGGACAGGGAAAGGCTGCAGCAGCAGAGGGAGAAGCGCAGGGATGAAGAACTGCAGCAGCTGTTTGCGATTGAGCAGTATGTGAACATGGCGCTTTCGTATATGCGTCTCGGATCGGAGACCACGGACTTTGTGCTGCGGCAGACAGATCTCGACGGAGTGATCCGGATGGCGGTGCGCCGCTATGCGAGACATTTTATCAGCAAGAAGATCACACGGCACTACGAGGAGACGGGGGCACGTGTGCTCACCGATGAAAAATGGCTCGGCTTTGTCATTGAGCAGCTGTTGTCGAATGCGCTCAAGTACACGCATGAGGGGAGCATCACGATCGGGATGGAGAAGGGACGCCTTACCATTACCGATACGGGGATCGGAATACGCGCGGAGGATCTGCCGAGAGTCTGCGAAAAAGGCTATACCGGCTATAACGGTCATGCCAACCAGAAATCGACCGGAATCGGGCTGTATCTTTGCAGCACGATTTTAAAAAAGCTGGGGCACAGCTTTACGATCACATCGCAGGAAGGAACGGGAACCCGGGTGACGATCGGCTTTCCGGAAGAGTCATAGAAGAATCTTACAAAAACGTAAGAAACAGCAGAGAAATGTAATCCAAAGAAATGGCTTGCATTTCTCTGTTTTGTTATACTGGGTACAGTCAAGGAAAGGAGAGAGACATATGGCAATTCTGGAAGTTCGTAATCTGAAAAAAATATATACAACAAGGTTTGGGGGAAATCAGGTGCAGGCGCTCGCAGATCTGAATTTTTCCGTGGAAAAAGGGGAGTATGTCGCAATTATGGGAGAGTCCGGTTCCGGAAAAACGACGCTGCTCAATATTCTGGCGGCGTTAGATAAACCGACGGCGGGGGAAGTGCTGTTGAATAATAAGAACATTGTGACACTCGGCGAGAGGGAGATTTCCAAATTCAGAAGGGAGAACCTGGGCTTTGTTTTTCAAGATTTTAATTTGCTGGATCATTTTTCATTAAAAGATAACATTCTTCTGCCACTTGTCCTGGCAGATGCGCCGGTGCAGGAGATGGAGGAGAGGCTTTGGCCGATTGCCGAAAAGCTCGGGATCGACGCGCTGCTGGAGAAGTATCCGTATGAGGTTTCCGGCGGACAGAAGCAGAGGGCGGCGGTTGCCCGCGCGCTGATCACCCGTCCGCAGCTGATTCTGGCAGATGAACCGACGGGGGGCGCTGGATTCCAGGGCGACCGACGGACTGTTAAAGCTGTTTGGCACGATCAACGGGGAAGGACAGACGATTCTTATGGTGACACATTCCACGAAAGCGGCGAGTCATGCCAAACGGATTCTTTTTATCAAGGACGGCGAAGTGTTTCATCAGCTGTACCGGGGCAATATGACGAATGAGGAACTGTATGTGCGGATTTCGGATACGCTGACGGTTCTTACCACCGGCAAAGAGGGAGGCTGTCATGCGTAAGTTATATGTGAAACTGGCAGCAGTCAATATCCGCAATAACAGACAGCTTTACCTGCCGTATCTTCTGGCGGGGGTGTTTTCGGCAGCCATGTTCTATCTGGTACAGTCCATCCAGGATAACCCGGGGCTGGATCAGATGCGAGGCGGCGCCAATGTGGCGGTAACGCTGCTGCTCGGTGTGATTATTGTCGGACTGTTCGCGGCGATTTTCCTGTTCTATACCAACAGCTTTATCATGAAGCGGCGCAAGCGGGAATTGAGCGTATACAATATACTAGGAATGGAGAAGAAGCATATCGCCAAGGTGCTTTTTCTGGAAATGCTGTTTACGGCGGCGGTTACGATCGGCGGCGGGCTGGCGTTCGGCATTGTATTTGGCAAACTGATGACGATGCTTTTGTACCGCATGACGGGATTTAACCAGAGCGTTCCGTTTACCATTTCACTGACGGGATGCCACCACACGCTGGTGCTTTTCGGCTGCATATACGCGGTCACGCTTTTCTATAATTTTATGCAGATAAAGCTTTCCAACCCGATGGAACTGCTGCACAGCGCCAATGCGGGAGAGCGGGAGCCGAAGACGAAAGTGCTGCTGGCGGTGATCGGGGCGGCGGCACTCGGCGGCGGCTATTATCTGGCGCTTACGGTGGCGGACGCAGTCTCTGCCATTACCATGTTTTTTGTGGCGGTGCTGCTTGTGATTCTGGGAACGTATTGTCTGTTTACCGCGGGCAGTATTGCGGTACTGAAACTGCTTCGGAAAAATAAAAACTATTATTACAAATCAAGACATTTTACGACGGTTTCCGGTATGATCTACCGAATGAAACAGAATGCGGTGGGGCTTGCCAATATCTGTATTTTATCGACGATGGTTCTGGTGACGGTTTCCACCACCCTGTGTATGTATCTGGGAGTGGAAGATGCCCTAAAGCGGCGTTTTGCACATGAGGTGTCAGTGGTGTCCTACTATAATGCAATGCCGGAATATCCGGAGGAGGTGGATGCACTGGCGGAAGCATCCTTAAAGGATTCCGGACGGGTGCTGACGGGGCACAGCGCCATGTTGAACATGTCTCTGACCGCGGTGCGCACGGACGATGGATTTTCCGTGACCGGCATCGGAGCAGGCACAGATTACAGCATCAACGATGTGGTGCTGCTCACGATTCTGCCCAAATCCGACTGGGAGAATTATACCGGTGAAACGGTCGGGGAACTTGGCAGCGGAGAGATTGCACTGGCGTCATCCTCTTCCTATGAAAAAGGGACGCTGGCGCTCGACAATGAGATATATCAGGTAAAACAGATCTGCGCATATCCGGAAGCGGAGCGCGATTATCTGGATGACATGGCAGACGACAGTGTATTTATGATTGTGCCGGATAGGGAGACACTGGGACAGATTTTTACGGAGTTGAAACAGAACTGGGACGAGGAGCGTGTAAGCCTGCAGATCAAATACAATATGGCGTTTGACATAGACGGAACAGCAGAAGAAAAAGTGGCAGCGGAAAATGCGCTTCACTCGGTGATCTCGTCATACAATGACGGGCATCCGTCGGATGATACAAAGGACTCTTATTCCAGAACGTATGTCGAGTGCCGGGCACAGAACCGGGATGAATACTACAGCTTAAACGGCGGTCTGCTTTTTATCGGTCTGTTTCTGGGTGCGATGTTCCTCATGGTGACGGTGCTGATCATTTTTTACAAGCAGATCTCGGAAGGCTACGAGGACAAGGAACGGTATGCCATCATGGAGAAGGTAGGCATGAGCAATGCCGAGGTAAAGCGGAGTATCCGCACACAGATCCTCACGGTATTTTTCCTGCCGATCGGGGCAGCAGTGCTTCATGTTGTCATGGCGTTCCCGATGATCAAATGGATTCTGGCGGCGTTCAGCCTCAACAATACCGCGCTGTTTGCCCTGTGCGTGGCGGCTACGGCATTGGTGTTCCTGCTGATTTATCTGCTGGTGTTTGCACTGACTTCCCGCAGCTATTATAAGATTGTGGGGAATCAGGTATAGGGAAAATGGTTCCCACCATAAAATCCAAAAATTCTTCCAGTGTCATTTTAGGGTTCTGCAGCCAGCGAATGACACTGGCGAGAAGGCCGGACAGGTAAAAATCGGCAAGAAGTGCCATCTCGTAATCGTCATGTCCCTCCGAGGGAACAAAATAACGGTTTAAGAGGGGCCATACCACTTCTTTCAGGCGGGTCGCAAAATGCGGGTCGCCATGATCGCTTAAGAGTACAGCAGCATAGGTTTCATATGTCTGCATCAGATCTAAAAGAATTCCCATCTGACCGGAAAGGTCAAAGGTATCATTTTTTTCCAGAGAATCATTCAGAACATCTGTAATTTTCCCGAGGATTTCTTCCTCAATCTGATGAAGAAGATCATATACATCATTATAGTAGAGATAAAAGGTGCCGCGGTTGTAACCGGCAAGCTCGGTAATCTCCTTGATGGAGATTTTTTCTATCGGTTTTTGCGCGTAGAGAGACCAGAAAGCGATCCGCAGATTATTTTTGGTCTGTTCTGTGATATGGGGCTGCTTTTTCATGAAAACCTCCCGGTATAAGATTTGTGTTCATTTTGTCTTCACGTAAATTATAGCACGACAACGTGTTGTCTTCAATTTTTTAACACGTGCGGAGAATCTGTTGATTGATGAAAGGCAGCGCGGGGAGTACATTAGGCATAGAAAATGGAATCTGCATAGAGATAAAAAACAGAGTCTGGGAAGAAAGGCGGCCTTTTATGGCATATATCGAATTTAATAATGTAACGAAGGAATATAAGACAGGTGAGACTTCGATCAAAGCGCTGGATGGAGCCTCATTTTCTGTGGAGAAGGGCGAACTGGCAGTGATTCTCGGTTCCTCCGGTGCAGGGAAGACGACGGCGCTCAATATTTTAGGCGGAATGGATGTGCCGACTGCGGGCGAGATCAAGGTGGATGGCAGAGATATTGCAAAGTATAACAAAAAGCAGCTCGTCGGATACCGGCGTACCGATATCGGGTTTGTATTCCAGTTCTACAATCTGGTGCCGAATCTCACAGCGATAGAGAATGTGGAACTTGCGGCGCAGGTGTGCAGAAATTCGCTCGATGCCGGGGAGATGCTCACAAAAGTGGGACTGGCGGACCGCAAAAATAACTTTCCGGCGCAGCTTTCCGGAGGAGAACAGCAGCGGGTGTCTATCGCGCGTGCGATCGCCAAGAATCCGAAACTCCTGCTCTGCGATGAGCCGACGGGAGCGCTTGACTATAACACCGGAAAACAGATTCTGCAGCTGCTGCAGGATACCTGCCGGAACGATGGGATTACGGTACTTCTGATTACGCACAACTCTGCGCTGGCACCGATGGCTGACCGCCTGATCCGCTTTAAGAGCGGAAAGGTGACAGAGATTACCTGCAATGCGCACCCTACGCCGATCGCGGAGATCGAGTGGTAGCGGGGCAGAAGAGAAAGGCAGGGATACTGATGAAGAGTGCATATAATAAGGAGATATGGCGGGCGATCCGCAAGGGGAAAAAACGGTTTTTCTCCATCATGCTGATCACGATTCTGGGTGTCGGAATGCTCACCGGATTGCGGGCTGCCTGCATGGATCTGCGCTATTCGGCAGATCAGTTTTATGACAGACAGGGACTGTACGATATCAGTGTCGTCTCGACGCTCGGACTTACGGAGAAGGATGTGGATGCGTTAAAGGCACTGGACGGTGTCGCGGATGCGGTCGGCGTCTACAGTGAGACGGTACATGCGAAAGTAAACGATCATGAGGTCAGCATTGCAGTCTGCACGTTGAATGACAGGGGAATCAATCAGCCGTATGTGTTGTCCGGCAGGCTGCCGGAGAGTGCGGATGAGACCGCCGTTACAACCGCGTTTGCCGATGAGACGGGATGCGGCATCGGGGATGTCATCGCGGTGGATACAACAGATGATGAGGAGTCTTCGCTGCTCTGCAGCCGCTTTACCGTAACGGGAATTGTGGTGGATGTGCAGGATGTCAACAATGCAAAGGGAGCGACGGCGTTCCGCTCCGGGCAGTCGGAGGATGACACTGTGTTCATCTTGCCGGAGGCGGCAGACAGCGATATTTACACACAAGTCTGCCTTACCGTCGATGGTGCTGCAGAATTGTTTTGCTATTCCGATGCCTATGAGGAAAAGGTCGCACAGGTGACGGATGCGATTGAAACGCAGATTAAGGAAAATCGGGAGCAGGCACGGTACGTGGAAGTCACGGATGAGGCGAAAGAGAAGCTTGCGGATGCGAAAGCGGAGGCGGAAGAGTCCTTTGCTGAGGCAGAGCAGCAGCTTTCCGATGCGAGAGCAGAGCTGGATAAGGGCTGGCAGGAACTTTCCGACGGCCAGGAGGAATTTGATGCGGAAAAACAGCAGGCGGAGGATGGTTTTGCGGAAGCGAGAGATGAAATTGCCGCGGGAAAGCAGCAGATTGCCGATGGCAGCGCGCAGCTGGATGCAGCGGAGCAGCAGCTTTCGGAAGGCGAGGCGCAGGTGGCATCCGGTAAGCAGACGCTTTCGGCAAAGGAAGAGGAAACCTATGCACAGTTAGACGCGGCACGCGCACAGCTTACAGAGAGCAGTAAACAGGCAGCGGAGACGGAGGCGGCATTGGAAGCGCAGGCGCAGGAGGTCATCCAGGCGTACGGGGAAGCATGGCCCGCTGAGGCCTGGGACGCCTATGTGCAGGCGGCAGTGGAGGCGTATTTACCCGTAGCAAGAGCGGTGGTCGCAGAGCAGGATGCCTCGCAGGCACAGGCGGCGGTGCCGGGACTGGTGGCGGACAGCCAGAGTGCGTTTTTGGAGGCGCTGCAGCAACCCACAGCCGATCAGCTGGTACAGCTTGCAATGGGACTGGGAAATGTGCGGGCGACAATCCAGGCGCTCGGCGAGGCACAGGCGCAGCTGGATACGGCAGAACAGACGGCACGGCAGCAGTTTGATGCGGCATGGAACGAACTGAACGAAGGGGAAGCACAGATCATCTTCGGAAAATCGCAGATTGCCGATAAGAGAGCAGAGCTGGAGAACGGCAGTATGGCGCTTTCCGAAGGCGAGGCGCAGCTGGCGCAAAAGGAACAGGAGACTGCGGCGCAGATAAAGGACGGTGAGGAAAATCTCGCCGAAGGACGGGAAAAGCTGCTTGAAGGTGAGACGGAATACGCGGACGGCAAGGCAGAATATGAAGAAAATCTTGCGGACTTCAATGAGACGATTGCGGAGGAAGAGCAAAAGATTGCGGACATTGACATGACACAGTGGTATGTACAGGATCGCACGTCTCTGAGCGGTTATGCCAATGTGAAGAGCGATGCGGCGTCGATTGAGGCGATCGGTACGGTGTTCCCGATGGTATTTTTCGTTGTTGCCATTCTCATCAGCCTGACGACGATAACCCGTATGGTGGAGGAGGACCGCGGTCTGATTGGAACCTACAAAGCGCTCGGCTTTACGGATCGTGAGATCCGCAGAAAATATCTGGTGTATGCATGTGCGGCGAGTGTGTCCGGCGGAATTCTGGGAAATGTGTGCGGATTTGTTCTTCTGCCGGAGATTATTTTCCGGATTTTTGATACGATGTATCTGTTCCCGGAATATCTGCTGCGCTTTATGCCGCTGCTCGGATGTGGCGGAGCTGCACTTTTTGCGGCCGGAATTGTCATCGCTACCGCCTGTGCATGTAAAGCGGAACTTGTACACATGCCGGCAGTTCTGATGCGGCCGAAAGCGCCGCGCGCAGGCTCCCGCGTACTGCTGGAGCGCATCACGCCGGTATGGAAGCGCCTGTCATTTCTCAATAAAGTGACCGCCCGCAACCTGTTCCGCTATAAAAAGCGTCTTTTCATGACCGTAGCGGGAATTATGGGATGCATGGCGCTCTTACTTTTCGGATTCGCGGTGAGGGATTCGGTGACAGACCTGCTGCCGCGCCAGTATGAGAATGTGTACCGGTATGATGTCATGGCGGCGGGGGCAGCATCCGACAATGACAAGATTCTTTCCTATGTAAATGGGGATCCGAATGTGCAAAGTGCGCTGAACGTGCAGATTTCCACGGTGAAGCTGAAGAATGCTGCCGGGAAGGAAGAAAAGGCACAGATGATTGTCGTGCCGGGGGATGAGCCTCTTGCAGAGTACATTGGTCTGTACAATCTTAAGGATGAGGAGATCGGCCTTTTGGACGGCGAGATTCTGGTGACGCAGAATGCGGCAAATGTGCTTGGGTTTGCGGCCGGCGATCAGGTGGAGATTCAGGATCAGGATCTGAATCAGCGGGAAGTGACGGTAAGCGGTCTCGTCCGCAATTACCTCGGCAATAACGTCTATATGACAGAGAAAACCTATGAATCGCTGTTTGGCGATTATGAACCGAACGGAGTATTTTTAAAGTTGTCGGAAGAATGTTCGGATGAAATTGCCTATGCAGATGATCTCGGCGGAAAAGAGGGTATCGTGTCCTACACCAGCAAGCAGGAGCTTTCGGATGAGTTCTCGGATGCGTTCACCCTGATCAATATGGTGGTCTACATTGTGATTATCATGGCGGCGGCGCTCGCGTTCGTGGTTTTATTTACGCTGTCTACGACGAATATTTCCGAGCGGAGCAGAGAGCTGGCGACGATTAAGGTGCTGGGATTTTTTGACCGTGAAGTGCATCTGTATGTCAACAAAGAGACCATGATACTCACGGCGATCGGCATTGTCTGCGGAATTCCGCTGGGATATGCGTTTGCGCAGACCTTAACGTATGTTTTGAACATGCCGTCGATTTATCTGGCGGTGTCCCTTCACGGGAAAAGCTATGCCATGGCGGCAGGCCTCTCATTTTTGTTTGCGATCCTGGTGGATCTGCTGACGAACCGCTCCCTGGATGAAATTGATCCGGTGGAAGCGTTAAAGAGTGTAGAATAGAAAAAGCGCCGGCACCGA
>OGPA01002993.1_pt1 | contig 11244 bp, 8 predicted proteins | sample 1552841 | NCBI WGS metagenome assembly OGPA01 (sample SAMEA2579916, study PRJEB22360) | human gut metagenome | reverse complement strand
GGTCACTCTGGAGTGGGAGACGCTCTGGCTGTTCTGCAGGTAGTAATAGCCGATGTCCGGGATGGAAACGGCGGTGCGCACGAAACGCAGATATTCGGTGTTGAACAGCTGATCCTCCGCAAACAATTCTTTGCGGAAATGGAGGCTGTGCTTCCGCAGGAGGTCACGGCGGTAGAGCTTGTTGCAGGGGCTGCCATAGTAGAAGGTGTTCGGCTTCTGGATCAGATGCTTTGCGTACTCCTGTCCGGTGTACACCCCGGCAGGCAGATAGCCATAGGCCCGGGTGCGGGGCGGATTGCGCTGGAGCACATGCTGCAGCGCCTTTTCCCATGGGCGGATGTGCTCCACATAGTTTTCCGGGTACACCATCCAGAAGGGCGCGATCACAAGATCGGCGGTGTGGGCCTCGGCGGCGGAGACCAGCTTTTCTGTAAAATCGGGGGCCAGCCAGTCGTCGCTGTCCACAAACTGGATGTATTTGCCGTGGGCCAGCGCAATGCCCTGATTGCGGGTATCCGCTGCGCCGGTGTTGGTTTTATCCACCAGTGCAATGCGGTGGTCGCTGGCGGCAAGGGCGCGGCAGACGGCAAGGGTGTCGTCGGTGGAGCCATCGTTCAGCAGCAGGATCTCAATGCTTTTATAAGTCTGGGCGCAGATGCTTTTGACACAGCGGGCAATGCACCCGGCAGTGTTGTACATGGGCACGATGATGCTTACAAGGGGAAATTCCATAGGTTCTCCTTTTCTCAGATGCGGCTGTGGGTGCGGGCAAATGCGTCGGAAAGTTTCTGCACCGGGCCGTTGGGCAGAGGGCTTTCAAACAGGCTCAGATAGATGCCGTGCAGCCGCAGGCGGAATTTATCGTACACGCCCAGCTGGATGCACAGTTCCTTGTAGGTGTGGTACATCCGGCTGCGGTGGCGCAGCATGTCCGCCGCGCTCACCTGCGTATGGCATACGCTCTGCGGGTTCTGGATGTAGCAGTAGGCGGCTTCGTCGATGGCGGCAAACCGCTGTGCCACCTGCAGATACCGGGTGTTGAACAGCTGGTCCTCGGCGTATACCACATGCTCGAACCGGATGTGCGCCATCTGGATGAGATCCCGGCGGTAGAGTTTGTTCCAGAGCACGCCGTAGTAAAAGGCAGCGGCATTGCCGGTGAGCTGCCACAGGTAATCCACCTTGTTGTACACCCCGGCGGGCAGCAGGCTGTACTCCCGGGTGTCATAGCCGCCATCCTTGCGGGGCACCATCATCCGGTAGGGAGCCAGCACAAGGTCGGCATGGCTGCGCTGCATAGCAGCCACCAGGTTTGCGGTGCAGCCCGGCAGCAGATGATCGTCGCTGTCCGCAAACTGGATGTATTCGCCGTGGGCAAGGGCAAGGCCGCAGCTGCGGGTGTCTGCTGCGCCGGTGTTGGGCTTGTCCACCACACGGATGCGGCTGTCGGCGGCAGCAAGCTTCCGGCAGACAGCAAGGGTGTCGTCGGTGGAGCCGTCGTTCAGCAGAAGGATCTCAAGCTCCGGGTAGCTCTGGGATGTGATGCTCTCCACACAGCGGGAGATGAAGCCCGCCGCGTTATAGGCGGGCACAATAACGCTGACAAGCGGCTGCGGCATGGCGGGTCCCTCCGTTTTTTCTTTTTTCGATGCAGCAAAGTTTTATTTATCATACTCCAGCCCTGCGCAAAAATCAAGGCGGGCGGCTGGCGGAAAGGAGAATGTGAGATGGTATTTCACATTGCGGTATGCAGCCCGGATGCGGCCTTGCGCAGCGGGCTGGAACGCCAGTGCATGGAATATTTTGCCCGGCGGCAGGATGCGTGCATCGTGCAGCAGCTGCCGGATGCAGATGCGCTGCTGCGCCGGGACACCGAGGGAGAACGGTTTGACCTGTATCTCATCGAGCTGGGCGCTGTAGCGGCCCCGGCAGGGCTTTCGGCGGCTGCGGAGCTGCGCCGCCGGGGCCGCAGGGCTCCGCTGGCCTTTGCGGCCCGCACACCGGCCCACGCCTACAGTGCTTTCCGGGTGGATGCCATGCAGTATCTGCTTCTGCCGGTGCACCAGCAGGAGCTTTCGGCCCTGCTTGCCCGCGCCACCGAGCCGGAGTACGGCCCGGCAATGACCGTTGTCACCGCCGAAGGCCTGCGGGCGCTGGCCTATGCGCAGATCGAATATCTGGAGTGCACCCACCATGTGGTGCACTTCCATCTGCTCAGCGGCGAGGATGTGGTGTCCCTTTCGCTGCGGGTGTCCTTTGCCGAGGTAGCAAAGCCGCTGCTGGAAGACGGGCGTTTTTTGCAGCCGCACCGCTCCTATGTGGTCAATCTGGCGGCGGCACAGCTGCTGACGGCGGGCGAGCTGCAGATGTGCAGCGGTGCGCGCATCCCCATCCCGCGCGGACGGGAGGGTGCAGTGCGCGAAGCCTTCCGCAGCTGGATCGACCGGTAAAATGGCAAACAAAAAAGAGCCGCTTTCACGGCTCTTTTTTTCGTGCCCGGAGATCAGGCATCAGGTTCGGTTTTGTGTTTCTTTTCCTTGTCGGAAGCATCCAGAACACCAAAGCCCCAGTGGTTGGCCATGTCCATGATGATCTTCTGGGGAGAACCGGAGGGATAGGCGTTCTCGGAGAACGCGGTCAGGAATTTATACAGCTGCGGCTGCACCTGATCGTACAGGCCCAGCTTTGTGTACAGCTCCTTGTAATAGCGGAACACCTGCAGTTTGTTCTGCACGATGGAAGCCAGATTGATCTGGGTGTGGCAGATGCTCTGGGGGTTCTGCACATAGTGGTAGCCCGCTTTGGAAATGGATACGAAAACATTGGCGTACAAAATGTATTCCAGGTTGAAAACCAGATCTTCGGCCCAGCGCACCTCGCTGGTGAACTGAAGATGATGGTCTGCCAGAATATCCCGGCGGTAGAGCTTGTTCCACAGCACGCTGTAGAAGAAGGATGCGGGCTTCTCCATCAGGCGCAGGGCAAAGGTATCGCGGTCGTAGATGCCCTCGGGCAGGAAGCCGTATTCACGGATATCATCAGGCTTTTTCTCGGCATCGATGCCAAGGTTCTCCTGCAGGTTTTCCAGTGCCTGCGTGGCCTTGGAAGAGTTGGCGGGAATCACCATCCAGTAAGGTGCAATGACCAGATCGGCGTTGTTCGCTTCGGCGGCAGTCACCAGCCGCTCGGTAAAATCAGGGTCGAGATAATCGTCGCTGTCCACAAACTGCACATACTTGCCCTTTGCAAGGGACATGCCGCAGTTGCGGGTTTCCGACACACCGGAATTGGATTTGTCCACCAGAACGATGCGGGGGTCCTTTTCACGGAATTGCTCACAGATGGAAAAGCTTTCGTCCCGGGACCCGTCGTTGACCAGAATGACCTCGATATCCTTCCATGTCTGGGCACAAATGCTCTCCAGACAGCGGGCAACACTATTCTGCACGTTGTACACAGGCACGATAATGCTGACGAGTGGGTTGTTCATGACGGAAGGTCTCCTCTTTACGGATATTATACCTTTATATTGAAAATCACAGAGTGTATTCTCACAAATGAGGACACTTCCCCCTTGGGGCAGTCCTATTTATAATATCATACTCTTCTTGCGCACAAAATGCAAGAGCAAAGAAGGATCAGATAAAGAAAAGAACCGCACGCTGCGGCCCTTTTTTCTTACACACGTGTCCAGTCCAGCGCATCCCACCGGGGCACGAACTGGCTGCAGATGCGGCGCATCTCCGGCTCGTCGGCGGCAGAGGTGCGGTCTGCGATGCCAATGACGTAATACCCGGCCTTGTGGGCGGTGGCGGCGGCGTATACGGCATCCTCGCACACGGCGCAGGCGGCGGGGTCTGCACCGCCCAAACGGCTCATGCACTCAAAGAACACCTCCGGGCGGCTTTTGTGCAGCACGCCCTGCGCTTCCACGATGAAGGAGAAATACTGCGCGATGCCCAGCCGGGTAAGCACGGTGCGGCACTGTTCGGCCCAGGTGTTGGAGCAGATGCACATGCGTGCGCCCTCGGCCTGCAGCTTTGCCAGCATCGTGCGCACGCCGGGTTTCAGCTCCACGGTCTCGTACAATTCGGCGATCACCTCGCGCATCACGGAAAAATAGCTTTCCTCGGTCAGCGGCAGGCCGTACTCCCGGATCAGATACTGTGCGCCCTCCTGCATTCCCATGTTCAGCAGTGTGGCGCGCAGATCCCCCCGCGGGGTGCGGCCATAGCGGCGCAGCAGTGCGTCGGGGGCACCCTCCCACACCACGGTCATGCTGTCGGTCAGGGTGCCGTCCATATCAAAGATCCATTGCTTGCAGTGCATGAGAATGCCTCCTTTTGAGATCCTGACAAGTATACCATGTTTCTTTGCCGGGAGAAAGGCATCAATTTACAAAAAACGGAAGAAATTTCTCTGGAAATATGCTATAATCTGAACAAAACCGGAAACGATCAAAGGAGGCGGATGCAATGGATGATCGCAGAGCGCCGTGCAAAGCTCTGGTGCTGGCGGGCGGCGGAGCCAGGGGCAGCTATCAGGTGGGTGTGTGGCGCGCGCTGATGGAGCTGGACTGGCACCCGCAGATCATTACCGGCACCAGCGTTGGCAGCCTGAACGGTGCCATGTTCGTGCTGGACCAGTACGAGACGGCCCGCGATATGTGGCTGGCCATCCGCAGCAAGGATGTGATGGAGCTGCCGGAGGAGGATGCCGACCTTTCGGCCCTGCACCAGTTCCTGCGTAGCGTGGTGAAAGCCGGCGGCATGGATGTGACCCCGCTGGAAGAGATCGTGGAGCGGGTGCTGGACGAGGATGCCCTGCGCGCGGCTCCCATCCGCTTCGGCCTTGTCACGGTGGAGCAGCGGGGCTTAAAGCCCCGGGAGCTGACGCTGGACGAGATCCCGGCAGGAAAGGTCAAGGACTACCTGATGGCCTCCGCTGCCTGCTTCCCGGCGCTGCGTGCGCGGGAGATCGACGGGGTCAAGTTTCTGGATGGCGGCTACAGCGACAACATGCCCACCGGTCTTGCCAAACGCATGGGCGCGGATGAACTGGTGTGCGTCGATCTGGAAGGCGTGGGCATCACCCGCCCCAACCTCACCGGCCTGCCCACCGTGATGGTGCGCAGCTACTGGGAGCTGGGCGATATCCTGCACTTTGACCCCGACACTGCCCGCCGCAACATCGAGCTGGGCTACTATGATACCCGCCGCGCTATGGGATATCTGCGGGGGTGTGCCTATGCTGTCTCCTGTGATGCCCAGAGCTGCGCGGACGCTGCTGCGTTCCACGCAAAATTTGAGCGGGTGCAAAAGGCCGTGCGGGAGAAATACCCGGTCACTCTGACGGCGGATGCGGCCCTGCTGCTGGCCAAGATGAAGGATGCCGACCTTGCCCCGCTGGAAGCCGCCGCGGAAGATGCCGGTGTGGACCCGGCCCATTACTACACCACCCATACTTTGTGCGATGCATTCCTTGCAAAGTGCGATCAGGCACGGATGCAGAGCTTTGCACCGCTGTTTGAGGGCAGTGCCGATGCGGCGCGGGCCGCACTGGCCGCGCTGCTGCCCAATACCTTTTTGCAGGCGCTGGTCTGGCGCACCCTGACCACGCCGGAAGCCGAGCTTTTGCCGGAGGTGACCGAACATGAAAGTGTATAAAGGTTCCTGCGCTTCTCCCGGCCTTGTGCTGGGGCAGGTGAGCCGTCTGGAGCACCATGTGGAGACCACGACCGTGGGCCCCTTTAAACCGTCCCGGGAGCTGCAGCTGCTCACCGATGCCATCCGCACCGCACAGGACGAGCTGGAATCCATGGCAGACCGCGCTGCGCCCAGCGAGCAGGCCATCTTCCAGTTCCAGAGCATGATGCTGGACGACGAGGGCATGATGAACGAGGTGCGCTTCTGCATCAATGCAGGCATTGGCGCGGCAGCGGCCATGAATCAGGTGGGCCAGCGCTACGCCGACCAGCTGGCCAACATGAAGGATAACCCTTACATGCAGCTGCGCAGTGTGGATATTCTCGACGCAAGCCGCCGGGTCATCAACATCATCACCAACCGCCCCCGCATGTGGCTGGCGCTGGATCACCCGGTGATCCTTGCCGCAGAGCGGCTGATGCCCACCGACCTGTTCAGCGTGCCCTCCGGCATGATTCTAGGCATCATCACGGCAGAGGGCAGCGGCCAGAGCCACGCGGCCATCATTGCCCGGGCAATGAATATCCCGGGCATCGTGCAGGTGGGCCGGGATTTTCTGGACGACTGCGACGGCCGCACCGTGATTCTGGATGCCACCGGGGGCCAGTGCACGCTGGACCCGGACGCTGCCGCCCGCCAGCAGGCCGAGACCCGCATCTGCGAGCTGCAGCGGGAGAACGAAGAGATGGGGCAGCTGCATGCTCTGCCCAACAGGACAAAGGACGGCCAGCCCTTTGAGCTGCTGGCCAACTGCTTTGGGCCGGAGGACATCGACACGGCCATGCAGTCCGGCGCACAGGGCGTGGGCCTGCTGCGCACCGGCTACATGATGCTGCCGGGCCGCATCCTCGATGAGCAGGAACAGTATTTCTTCTACTGCTCCTGTCTTGCTGCCGCCAAGGGCTGCCCGGTAACGGTGCGCACCTTCGACTTTGGCTCAGACCGCACTATTTCCGACGCCTATCAGGGCCTGCAGTCTTCCAAGCTTGGCCTGCGGGGCATCCGCAACAGTCTGCGCCAGCCCCACCAGTTCGAGACGCAGCTCTGTGCGCTGCTGCGCGCCGCCGCCCGCGGCCCGCTGCGGGTGATGTTCCCCATGGTGACGAATGTGGAGGACTGGGACGCAGCCATGCGTGTGGTGGAGCGCTGCCGCGAGCACCTGCGGGAGCGCGGCGTGGCGTTCAACGAAGATACAAAGTTCGGCGTGATGCTCAGCGTACCCGCTGCCTGCCTGACCGCTGAGGAATTTGTAGAGCACGGGGTCGATTTTCTTGTGGTCGGCACCAACGACCTGACCCAGTACACCCACGCGGCAGACCGGGAGCTTGCCAGCGCCGAGCACTACTACCGCCCGGCCAGCAAGGCCATGAAAAAGCTCATCACTATGGTGCTGGATGCCGCAAAGGTGCGCAATGTGCCGGTGACCATCTGCGGCCTTGCCGTGGGCAACCCGGCCAACACGGTGCAGTATTTGCAGCTGGGCCTGCGTAGCTTCTCGGTGAGCCCGCAGAACCTTTTGAATGTGAAGAAAGCTCTGCTGGAGCTCTGACGCTCCAAACCATTTTTGACACAGCAGCCCGGAACGACCCACAGATCGTTCCGGGCTGTTTTTTCTGCGGCTGCGAAAGCATTTTCTCTTCCATTTTTTTACAGAACGCACGAAAAAACGGGGGGGGGGTATCAAAAAGGTTCGTACAGAATGAAGATTGCGCCTTGTTGCAGAAGTGCTATACTTTAAATGTTTAAAACGCGCGGGCAGGCGAAAAAAGCCTGCATGCACGAAAAAAACGAGAGAGGAGTTATCTTTATGAAGAAGTTTGGCACACGGCTCATCAGTGCGGTACTTGCAGGCTGCATGATGACCTCTGTCCTTCCCGTGAGCGCATTTGCTCTGGAGGGAAGTACAGAATTTGAACGCACTGTGAGCGCACAGGAAAATTCCGATGCGCCTGCAGAGCCCTCCGGAGAGGTGGCAGCGGCCTGCCCCCTGACCAGCGGCAACATCATCGACAAGAAGTTCATTGCAGATCATGGCGGCAGCAAGGTTTATTCCATGAGCGGTACCTATACAGATGGGATCGTGATCGACGCTGAGAACGAGGATGTGGTCATCAACGTCACCGCAGAAACGACCTTTGATAAAAAGGATGGGAATAAAAAAGACTGTGCGAACTTTATTACAGTCCGCAACGCCAATAGCGTGACCGTCAACGCTGAGGGGCAGACCATCAAGATGGCAGGCAACTTCATCCGCTGCTTCTATGCCGAAGACAGCTTCACGGGCACCGCAGAGCTTAACGGCGGCACCTATAACGTGCAGTGTGACGACATCGCCGCATGCTATCTGTGCGGCGGCAACTGGACGTTTAACCATCTCACCATGAACGCCGTCATGCGTGCTATTGAAACAAATGGAGCCAATGTGACCGTCAACGGCGGCAGCTACGACTGCCACGATAGCACCAGCGCGACGTTTTGGATCCAGAATTCCCCCAAATCGTCCTTCGAGAATGTGACAGCCTCCGGCGCGGGCTGGGTCCTGAACGCCATCGACAACAGTGTGGTCAATGTCGACGGCGGCTCTTACTCCCGCACCTATAAGGAAGACGTGCGATGGAAAGACCGTCCGACGCTGCGCGTCGCCAATAATGCAACGCTGAACGTCACAAATGCCGATGTCACCGGAACCTACTGCGATGTGTTTGTGACTAATGCCACCGCCAACCTTTTCGGCGGTACTTATACCAACACCAATCAGTATCCTGGATACATGTCCCCTGCACTGAAGGTATGGAACGGCGGCACATTGAGCGTCAATGGTGCCACTGTGGAGTGCATGGGTGACAATGCTGCCATTTCTTCGGGCGAACCGGCAGGGTCGTTATACCATTATAAATATGGGGACGGCGGCAAGCTGGTCGTTGAGAACTGCACGATCCAAAACAGCAAATACGGCATTTATCTCGGTAAGGGCGAAAACGCCTCCGCAGAGCTGAAGAGCGCCGAGTTTGAGGGGAACGACAGCGATATTTACCTCGCTTCCAACAAGAAGATCACCATCAGCGATACCTTTACCACCAAAGCCACCATCAAGGTTGCCGACCCGGAAGAAGGCCGTCAGCTCACGGTCGAAGGCAATGCAAACAAGCTGCACCTTAAGGGCCAGAACGAGAACTACTACGTGGCGTATGACAAGGCACAGCGCTATTATTACCTGACCAACCGGGAACCCGGCTACACCCTGACCGCCGAGGGTGCCACGGCAACGATCAAGGTCGGGGGCGTTGACACTAAGGTTGACCCCAATGACGAGATCTACGAAGGCACCCCGGTCACCCTGACCGCAGACAAAGCCCCCGAGGGACTGAAGTTCTTGGGCTGGACCGTGATGGTGGACGGCGTTGTACAGAATGACCTGCTGAAATTCCCCAATGAGGAGGACCAGACCAAGGCGACCTTTGATATGCCCGCAGGCAACGTGACGGTCAGAGCCGTGTACGAAATCGTGGACCCCGTGGACCCGGTAGACCCTGTGGACCCGGTAGACCCTGTGGATCCTGTGGACCCGGTAGACCCTGTGGACCCCGTCCTGCCCGGTGTCATCATCGGCGGCGCTGTAATCCTGGGTGCCTATGAGACCGGCACCGGCATCTACCGTCTGATGAACATGCAGGGCATCCCCCTGCCTTCCAACCGCATCGAGCTGGCAGAGCTGGTCTGGGAGCGTGCAGGCAAGCCGGAGCCGCAGAACATGACCGATGAGAACCTGTATGCGGACATTGACGCCGCCGACACCGATGCCCAGAAGGCTGCACACTGGATGGTGGAGCAGGAGCTGATGAAGTTCGACGAGGACAACAACAAGTTCCATCCGTGCTTCCCGGTCAGCAAGCTGCGCGTCTGCCTTACCTGGCAGAATGCAAAGGACAAGGGTCTCATTGACTGATCTGCCCTGCGTCTGCACAGCGGAACAATAAAAAAAACAAGGGGCCGCTCCTTTCCGGGAGCGGCCCCTTGTTGCTGTCCGGAAGGCCCGCAGGCGCTGCCGGGCAGCACAAAGCATTATTCCAGATTCCCCGTCAGGGTCATGACCGAAGCAAGCACGGCCAGCGGGGCGGTCTCGCACCGCAGGATGCGGGGGCCAAGGCCCACCGTTCTGGCACCGGCCTTTGCAGCCATCTCGGCTTCCTCGGCGGCAAAGCCGCCCTCGGCTCCGGTCACGATGGCGATTTTCAGCTTTTCACCATCGGCGGGCTTTGCTGCGGCCAGCAGGTCGCGCAGGGGCGCGCCGCCGCACTCGTAGCAGAACAGCACAAGGTCGTACTGTGCAAAGGTGCGGCACACGGCCCCGAAGTTTGCCAGCGGCAGGGCCACATCCGGCAGAATGCCCCGGCCGCACTGCTTGGCGGCTTCCACCGCAATGCGGTTGTAGCGCTCGTTCTTCTGCTCCTCTTTTTTGGGCGCGGCCACGCAATACCGGCTGAAGAAGGGCACGATGTGGGCTGCGCCCAGCTCCACGCCGTGCTTGATGATCTGCTCCAGCTTGTCCTGCTTGGGGTAACCGGCCAGCAGAGTGACCTCCACGCTGGGTTCGGCGGCGCTGGGATAGCCCGGCTCCACCCGGAACTCCACACACTCATCGCCAAAGCCGGTGATGGTGGCGGTGTATTCCACGGCATTGCCGTCGCATAGAATGACAGTATCGCCCAGCCTTGCGCGCATCACGCGGGCAAGATGGTGGGCATCGGCCCCGCGCAGGGTGGCGGTGCCGTCAGAGATCTCGGTGGTAAAATAACGGTGCGGCATAGTGGTTCTCCTTAAACGTCCTCGCCCTCTCAGTCTTTGCTTCGCAAATCCAGATTCCCCCTTTTGTCACCTACGGTGACATCTTCCCCCGGCCGGGGGAAGTCTTTCCTCAAAGTGGGAGCCCTTGGCAGTCCACGCAAACTTCATCTCTTTGCCAAGGCCTCTCCCTTTGGGAGAGGTGGCACCGAAGGTGACGGAGAGGGCAAGCCAGCTGAAAGAAATCATGAAAGCTTCTGTAATTACGCTTTCTTGCAGACGATGCACTCCCAGCCGCGCTTCTCCTTCACTTCCACAACGGCAAGGCCGGCCTTTTCCAGCCCGGCGATCACTTCGTCCTTGCGGCTGTCGATGATGCCGCTGGCAATAAAGGTGGCACCCTCCGCCATCAGTCCCGGCACGGCAGGAGCCAGAGACAGGATGGCGTTGGCCACGATGTTGGCGGTGATGATGTCGTATTTGCCGCTGGCCTTATCGGAAAGGTCGCCCACCAGCACGGTCAGCTTGTCCTGCACGCCGTTCAACGCGGCGTTCTCGCCTGCGGTGCGCACGGCCACAGGGTCGATGTCCACGCCCTCGGCCACGGCAGCGCCCAGCTTCAGCGCCGCAATGGCAAGGATGCCGCTGCCGGTGCCGATGTCCAGCACCCGCTCGTCGCCGGTCACCCGCTCGTCCAGCGCTTCCATGCACAGGCTGGGGGGCTCGTGGGCGCCGGGGGCCGAGGCAATACCGTTAT
>OGPA01002990.1_pt1 | contig 11253 bp, 8 predicted proteins | sample 1552841 | NCBI WGS metagenome assembly OGPA01 (sample SAMEA2579916, study PRJEB22360) | human gut metagenome | reverse complement strand
TCGCTGTCTTCACTATGCCTATGCGCGGCTCATTGCTCGCGTAACTTTCCATTTATTTCAGCTTCCAGATATCTCTGTTGTACTCTGCAATAGTTCTGTCGGAGGAGAAGAATCCGGCCTTGGCGATGTTCACTAACATCATCTTCTTCCACTTCTGCTGATCCTCGTAATCAGCAAATGCCTGATCCTTTACCTTGATGTAGTCCTCTAAGTCAAGCAGGGTCATGAACCAGTCTTTGTTCAGCAGCTCGTTGTACAGACGCTCCAGGTTCTCCTTTTTGCCGACCTTGAGCACTTCTTTGCTGACGATGAAGTCTACAGCCTCTTTGATCACAGGGCTCTTCTTGTAGTAGTCCTTAGAGACATAATCTGCCTTCTCGTAATGCTTGATCACAGTGTCACTATCCTTACCGAAGATGTAGATATTGTCATCGCCTACCAACTCATGGATCTCTACGTTTGCACCGTCACTGGTACCCAGTGTTACAGCACCGTTTAACATGAACTTCATGTTACCGGTTCCGGATGCCTCCTTGGATGCCAGGGAAATCTGCTCGGAGATATCGCAGGCAGGGATCAGTTTCTCAGCATAGCTTACGTTGTAGTTTTCTACCATAACAAGCTTCATGTAAGGGCTGACTTCGGGATCGTTATTGATAATGTCGGACATTACCAGCAGGAGATGAATGATATCCTGAGCGATCACATACGCAGGTGCAGCCTTTGCACCGAAGATGAAGGTCAGCGGTGTAGAAGGCTTCCTGCCGCCCTTGATCTCCAGATATTTGTGAATGATATACAGTGCATTCATCTGCTGACGCTTATACTCATGCAGACGCTTTACCTGAATATCGAAGATGGAATCGGGATTCAGCTCCACGCCTTCCTTCTCCTTGATATAGGATACCAGCTCAGTCTTCTTGGTCTTCTTGATATCATAGATAGCATCCAGTACAGCCTGATCGTCCTTGTGCTCTAACAGCTTCTGTAATTCCTCGGCATCCTTCTTGTAGCCGTCGCCGATGGTCTGGGTCAGGAACGCAGCCAGCTCATGGTTGCAGGACAGCAGCCATCTGCGGAAGGTGATACCATTGGTCTTGTTGTTGAATTTCTCAGGGTAAATCTTGTAAAAATGATTCAGCTCGCTCTCTTTCAGGATCTCCGTATGAATTGCTGCCACACCGTTGACGCTGTAACCGTAATGGATGTCGATGTGTGCCATGTGCACTCTTTTATCCTTATCGATGATCTGAACTTTTTCGTCCTTATATTTCTTTGCCACACGGTCACTCAGCTCCTTGATGATGGGAACCAGCTGAGGAACTACCTTTTCAATATAAGCCAGAGGCCACTTTTCCAGAGCTTCTGCCAGGATGGTGTGGTTGGTATACGCGCAGGTGCGACTTACGACGTCAATGGCTTCATCCATGGTGAAACCTTCCTCAGTGGTGAGGATACGGATCAGCTCAGGGATAACCATAGTAGGATGGGTATCGTTGATCTGGATTGCCACATGTTCAGGCAGAGTATGCAGATCATAACCCTTTTCCTTTACTTCCTTCAGGATCAGCTGGGCACCGTTGCATACCATGAAGTATTCCTGATAGATACGCAGCAGATTACCTGCCTCATCGGAATCATCGGGATACAGGAACAGAGTCAGGTTCTTCTCAATGGCTTCCTTATCAAAAGTGATGCCCTTCTTTACCAGACTCTCGTCTACGGTCTCGACATCAAATAAATGCAGCTTGTTTAGGCCGTTCTCATAGCCTACCACGTCAATATCATACAATACGGAAGTCACCTTACGGTCACCGAAAGCTACTTCAAACTTGGTGCCGGTGTTGTTCAGCCAGGAATCCTTCTGGATCCAGTCGTTCTTCTCAGCATTCTGCAAATGATCCTTGAATACCTGCTTGAACAGACCGAAGTGGTAGTTCAGACCGATACCGTCTCCGGGAAGTCCCAGGGTAGCGATGGAATCCAGGAAACAGGCTGCCAGTCTGCCTAAGCCCCCGTTACCCAGAGAAGGTTCGGGTTCTGCCTCTTCGATGTCTGCGATGGTTTTGCCGTTTTTCTTCAGGATATCGCTCAACTCCTCATAGATGCCTAAATTGATCAGATTGTTGGATAACAGCTTACCGATCAGGAACTCCATGGAAATATAATATACCTTCTTGTCTCCTGTAATGGCGGGAGTCTCTGCCATCTTCTCTTTGGTCAGCTGCAATACTCCGGTGTACAGCTGTGCATCGGTGCAGGCACCGATATTCTTGCCATATAATTTGCCTGTGATTTCATTTAAAGTCTGCTCTAAATTCATTTCAAACTCCATTCTGCACGATAGTTTTATTTTTGCCAAAATGAATGTACCGTGCCACACTCATTTTTTCATATTCTTTTTCTTTGTCTGGGTACTATACTTATTTTTGGTATCCCATCCCCTTGTCTCAGCTGTGCCCGGGTATTTCCTATCCTTTTTGGCCTCCATACCCTTCCTGCCGCTGCGCCCGGGTATTTCCTGCACTTTTTGGCCTCTATACCCTTTTTCCCGCTGCGCCTTGGGTATTTCCTATCCTTTTTGGCCTCCATACCCTTTTTCCCGCTGCGCCCGGGTATTTTCTGCACTTTTCGGCCTCTATACCCTTTTTCCCGCTGCGCCTTGGGTATTTCCTATCCTTTTCGGCCTCCATACCCCTTCCTGCCGCTGCGCCTTGGGTATTTCTTGCACTTTCCGGCTTTTCATACCCTCGCAATACTGAGATTTTGTGTATGTCGTTCTCTTACAATACACAGGATAGCATAGGAAAACGTTTTCCGCAACCTTTTCTTTAATTTTCCTGATTTTTTGTGCAAAATAGCTTAACAGATAATGTCCTTATAGTACATTTTCACGATACTGTGGGGCATGATTACCTGATGCCCTTCCCCGCCGTTCATCAGCTGGTGTACCTCTTCCACAGCTCTGCTGGAGATGCTGTAGAAGTCCTGCCTTATGGTATTCATCTGCTTGCCGACATATCCCATCAGGGTGATACCATCGAAGCCGCACACCGGACGGAAAATATCCATATCGATCAATGCATTCATGGCACCTATGGCCATCAGATCGGAAGCGCAGACCACCACATCCTTATTCTTCGCATATTTCAATGCCACGTTTCTTGCCGTCAGCTCACTGAAGTCTCCCTGTCTGACCATCATGGTCAGATCCAGATCCTTCACCAGACGCTTCATCCCCTTCAATCTCTGATCCGTGACATAACCGTCTCTTCTGCCCGCAATGTAGAGCACTCGTTTACAGTTGTCATCCAGCACGGTCTTCTTCGCCACATCATACTGGGCCTGTTCCTGATCAATGCTGATGGATGTAGTCCTGGAATTGACAATCGGCGCATCCACTACCACACAGGCAAACTGTTTCTCCCGGATCAGCTTCTGCAGCACCTTGTCCTCCTTAGACATGCCATAGATCACCACGCCGGAAATACTCTGGGACAGAAAAGATCTTGTGATCTCTTCCGCCGTCATCCCCGCGATCATGGACGGAAAGATTGTCACGACTTCCACGTTCAGTTCCTTGGCCTTATCCAGTGCCCCTACCAGATACTGCATGAAGACCTGGTCAATGGCCTGGGTCTGTCTATTGGGATCGAGCACCAGCGCGATTCTTCCAAACTGCTTGGAGGAAAGCGCCGCAGCAATGGAATTCGGAATATAATTCAACTCCTTGATGGCGTCCTGTACCTTTTTCTTCGTCTCTTCACTGACATTAGGATAGCCATTTAAGACCTTGGATACTGTGGAAATAGCCACTCCGGCATGTTTTGCAACTTCTTTGATCGATACCATAAATCCCCCGTTCCGGTCGCAGTTCCTGCGCCCGTTGCTCTCCGTTACCGCAGCAAAATGCGGTCTCGTTCCATTTGACGTTTACTCATATATTCTCTATACTATAAGTTAACGATAGTTTCGTCAATGTACAGCATTTACGAAATATAGTGTGATTTTTTGGAAAAGGTTTTCCAAGGCAGAATAAATCGGACAGTGCAAGCGCCAGAAAGGCTACAGATACTATGGCAGTAATCAAAAGTGTGGAAGAAAAATATATGAAGGAAGCTCTGAAGCAGGCGAAAAAAGCCTATGCCCTGGGGGAAGTCCCCATCGGCTGTGTCATTGTACATGAAGGTAAGATCATCGGTCGTGGTTACAACCGGAGAAATACAGACAAGAATACATTGGCGCACGCAGAGATCACAGCGATCAACAAAGCCAGCAAAGTGATCGGCGACTGGCGTCTGGAAGAATGCACGCTCTATGTGACCCTGGAACCCTGCCAGATGTGCGCCGGTGCCATTGTGCAGGCCCGTATCCCTGAAGTAGTGATGGGCTGCATGAATCCCAAGGCGGGATGTGCAGGTTCGATCCTAAATATACTGGAAATGCCCCAGTTTAACCATCAGGTGAAGGTTACCCGGGGCATTCTGGAAACGGAATGCAGCCAGATGCTGAAGACTTTTTTTGAAGAGCTCCGCATCCGGAACAAACAGGAGAAAGCTGCCAGAAAGGCATCAGGCGATCTCTCGTAAGCTTTCTTCCTGTGTCTGGTTCTGTTCGGTTGTTTTTCTTCTATGCTTCGGCAATCGGGAAATCGCTCTTCCCGTTTCATAAAGTCCCATCGGCACAAAGAGGATCAAAAATACATAGTACGGAAATACATATCTGCTCTGCGCTTCCCAGATGATACTGAACAGGAAGCCACCTACTATGCCAATCAACGGCAGCCACAATGCTGTCGGAATTTCTTTTTTTTGCCACCATCTTCCGCACAAAGCAATTCCAAGTACAAGTCCTGCCAAGTATACGATACTCTGGTAATAATTGGCCAGCTTCCATACGGTTTCATGTATGTTCCCATAGTACAGACTGGTAATCCCGGAGGACAGCGGTTCTCCATCCGTATCAAACGACTCTGTTGCCTTGAGGCTGGAAAACAGCGGTTCGATCCATTGATCTTCCAGTTTTCTCTTAAAGAAATCTCTGGCCATAGCCGGATTCTCCCGGAACTCCCGCAATCGTTCTCGAATATATTCCTTTCCTTCCTGTGCGGCAGGCTCCTGTTGAAAATCATGTTCTGCAAACGTGGTTTGCTGATAGCGATTGTACACCCCGGCCATGCCATCCGTCTCCTGTAATCCCATCGCAATCCAGAGAATGCTCGGAATGCCAATGTCACTGGGATATCCGGAACGGTATTCATACATTACATCTACCGCTTTCACCGTCAGTGCTGCCGTCAGAAGAATTGCAAACCCTGCCAGCAGATATTGTCCCTTCTTTTTCTTCAGGCAGACCAGAACTGCATAAATTCCCACTCCAATGAGTATGATCCATGTATTTTTCCGGGCAAGCACAGCAATCCCTGCCACACATGCCGCCAACGCAATATACCTCTTCTTCTCATAATGTTCATAAGCAGACACCGCCCAGAACATTACCATTCCAAAGCTGATACTGAGCACGTCCCCGTAAATATACGGTAAATACAGCAAAAAAGGAATACAGCCCAACATCATAATACAATATATGATTCTAAATATGGCTCTGTCTGTATTCAGTTTCAGGAAACCGTATCCTGCCAGAATCGCCAGTACCCACCATATTACATGCAGGATTTTTGCCGGAGTATAATTGAAATTTCCAAACAGGGCAAACAATATCTCATACAATATTCCCAGCCCTTTTTGCTGTTGATACATCCCGACATAGCCTCCGGAGCACAACATAATGAAGTTGCCATCCCGGCAATATGCTGCAAATGCCGTGGCGCTGATCTGATCTCCTACCGGATAATAGGGATTGTTGAGAACGTAGATACTTCCCAGCAGAAACGCAGTAACACTGGTTGCCAACAATGTATAGATGCAGATTTTTTCCTGTTTTTCCTGATTTTGAGCATTCAGCCATTTATCTCCCTCATAAACAAGGACAGATGTCAGCAGGAAAATAACAAAATGTTTCCAGGTACTGTCTTTTATCAGGAGATTTCTGATGCTGTAATCCACCGTTCCGTAATAAGAATACCGACAGGACCAGTAACTCAGGACCAAAAGAATGGGAATCAGACAGACAAGAAATATTCCCAACAGAATACGGTATATTTTTTCCATTAATGTTCCCTCATTTTTATCTTATAGTTCCACATAATTTCTGTCACCGACATATACTGCCAGCTTTTCATTCTCATATTCCAGTATCGGTGCTTCCCCTTCCGGAAATTGCTGTTCAAAGGCTTCACGCATTTCTGTCCGTACGACGTAAGCGGTCCGCATTTCCGTGGGCAGCGTCGGGGGATACCATTTTGTACTGGTGAGCCACCAGTATCCGGAAAGACTGGCCATGGTATAGGAATGTCCCATCGTCACCCGGCCGTCCGTGATCAGACAGATCCGTTCGGCATCCCAGAATTCTGCATATCCGTAGTCAATTCCCGCTTCTGTCAGATAATCCGCCACTTCCTGATATTCCTTCAGGTTATCCTGTGTGGTGGCCGCTTCATAGTAGGTGTATTTCAGATTCAGCACCGCGAACAGCGCTACGGCCGTTAAGATCAGACCAGCGAACACCGGCTGTCCTTCCGACATATGATCCACCATCACCGCTACCAGAACAGCTGCTGCGAACCATGCCATGAAAAAGTAATAATGGGCCGCCTCCGCGCTGGTGATCCCGATGATAAATGCTGTGACTCCCACAGAAGCAAGGAGAATTGTCAGTGCATCTTTTTGTCTGTCTGTGCTCTCTGTATTTTTCCGGAACACATACCAGAGTCCATACCCCAACAGGATCAGGAACACCCAGACAAGAAGCTGCATCAGAGAGGCAAAGCTCCCTACCTTTGCATTTCCCATCAGTCCGAAGTTCTCCAACAGGGCTGCCGGAACCCCAAGAAGCAGTTTCTCTACTGCCTCTCCCGGCTGCAGCAGATAGACTGCATAATCTCCTCTGCCGCCATACAGACAGGATACCAGAAAAGCAAGTACAAGACTTCCCACATAGGCTGTGGCAAGATAACGTCCACCGGGCAGCTTCTGCCGGAGATGTCCGGATTCCATGAATAAAGCGATCACTTCCACTACAAGCAGTGGCAGGATGATGACCTGCAGACATCTCTGTCCTCCACAGTTCAGCAAAACTGCGGCAACAAACAATACCAGCCACTCCAGAAAGGTCTTCCGGGTCATCTGCCGGTTTTCTTTTAATTTCAGGTAAAACAGGATATTGAAAAACAGAAAAATGCCATGAAACACATAATACTCTGCAAATAGGAATAAAAGCAGCGCTACAAAAGGAACCATCTGCCCCTCATTGCGAAAACCGTTGATTGGCAGCGCACACAATACCAGTAACGCTGTGATGGAAGCCGTCCTGCTCAAAGATAATTTTCTCAGAAAAAAATAAAATGTCCCCAGCAAAATCGCACCCAATAGAACACAGGTAATCCCCGCCGCCGTCTGCATGCTGCCGGTGATACCGTAAAATACGGCTGCAACCGTAGGCATCCCAATGATCCGTCTCTCCGTGCTGGAGATCCAGTCGTTGGGTGTAATATCCTTCTCCACCCAGATCTCCCGGGCCAGCAAAGCCTCTGCGGCAATATCCGAATCCACATGTTGTGCATATTTACACAGATTCAGGTAGCAAAATACTCCCAGATATATCAGTAAAAGTGCACCTATTATCCATCCCAGCAGGGATATACTTTTTCGCTCGTTTCTCATGGATCCTTCTCCGTAGGCAACTATCTTTCGACAAAATTACATATTATTTTAATTATAACACTCTTCCCTGTTTCCTTCAAGGCAAAGAGGCTTGACAAAAACCGGGGAACAGGATACACTAAAAAGGCCGTACATGTCCGGTATCATGGGAATAGTGATGAAACTCGGTCTTACGCAATGGGAATCTACGAACCGTGTCAGGTTGGGAACAAAGCAGCACTAAGTAGAACCTTCCATGTGCCGTGAGGAAACTGGGTGGAGCTGTTATCCTGGTCCGGCATGTGCGGTTTTGATATTTAAAGTGTTCTGTGAATTCATGGATAAGTCAGTTAAGAGGTTATAGATTGTGTCAGACGATATGTCATCCCCTTTTTCGGTTTCCAACAGCATAGCATCCGTTTCCGGCGATCTGGCTCCCCAAGATGCCGCATGGTTCCGGAAAATCATGTCCGACTGCATCCTGTGTCCCAGGGCCTGTCATGCCGATCGCCTGGATGGTGGCGTGGGATATTGTGGCCAGACGGCAGATATTATGGCTGCCAGAGCCTCTCTGCATTATTGGGAGGAGCCCTGTATCTCCGGTACTTCCGGTTCCGGTACCGTCTTTTTCTCCGGATGCAACCTGCGCTGTGTCTTCTGCCAGAACCATAACATCGCTCTGGGGAAAGCCGGACGAGTCATCACTCCCGAACATCTGGTGAAAATCTTTCTACAATTACAGGAACAGGGTGCTAACAATATCAATCTTGTTACTCCCACACATTTTCTTCCCCAGATCGTCATTGCCTTACAGCAGGCCAAAAATCAGGGACTGTCCATCCCCATTGTATACAATACCGGCAGTTACGAATCTCCGGAGGCTTTACGCCATCTGGATGGTCTGGTGGATATCTATCTGCCGGATCTGAAATATTTTTCTCCGGAGCTTTCCGCTGCGTATTCGCATGCCCCGGACTATTTTGAGATTGCCTGCGCTGCCATTGCGGAAATGTACCGGCAGGTCTTAGATCCGGTCATGGATCCCGACACCGGGCTGATGCAGCGGGGGATGATCGTACGCCATCTGCTCCTGCCGGGACAAGCGAAAGACTCCAAGAAGATCCTGCGGTATCTCCATGAGACCTACGGGGATCATATCTATATTAGCATTATGAATCAATATACACCTCTTCCGCAGGTGGCAGATATTGAAGCACTCAATCGCACAGTGACACCGGAGGAATATGACCGGGTGCTGCGCTTTGCGGAGCGAATCGGCATTGAACAGGGCTTCCGGCAAGAGGGAAGTGCCGCCTGTGAAAGCTTTATTCCGGAATTTGACGAGCGGGGACTGTGATTCTCTCACAGTTCCACTGCGATCAGATAATATCCGAAATCCCCTTCCCATGCCGGTTCTCTGGTTCCTTCAAAACTTTCAAAGCCAAACATTCTGGCTACCTGTTTTTCTCTTTCATAAAAATTACCCGGGACTCCTATGTAATATTTCACTTCCCCAGAGACTTCCTGACGCATTAATAATAAATGTCTGTAATTATAATAGCCATGCAACAAAAAACTGTTGTGGGTCATCTGATAGCAACGCTCCCGCAACACAACGAAATCCTCCGGACCCACGGAAAGAAATTCTCTGGCATCCCGGAAGGGATGGATGTGGGGGTAGATACTGCTTAATTGCTCCCATTTGGTGTCTTTCATGTGGAGAGTGTGTTCCGTGGGAGTTTTTTTCGAGCTCCGGGCTTCCGATCCACTGACCATTTTTTCGTTTGCGACTACGGTTTCTGCCACTTTTTCGGTCTGTTCACGGGCTTGCCTGCCTTGCTCCTGCACCCGCTCCCGCTGCATCTCCCTATTTTGGGCTTCCTGCTGTTCTGTCTGTATCGGCCGCTTTGCCTGCTCCGGCTGGTTTCCACCTTGCCCCTGTCCTTCGATTTCCCCCACCGTAACCGGTGCAATCGCAGTCACAGGCGCAGGTACTTTCTTCGCACCAGCCGCTCCTGCAAACCGCCCTATGATCTCAAAATTACGTTCCAGGGGAATGCGTATCCCCAGTGTCGGCTCCCAATCCGCTTTTCTGGAAATTCTTTTTTCACAGGAAATGGTCCCCCGTTCTGCCGTCATTTCACATAACAGTTCTTCTCCGCTTTCCCGCTGCAGATACAGCAGCATCATCTCCTTGCCAGACACGATCCCCTGTCCTCTCAGCTGCACCATCAGAATCTCTTCCTTTTCCCAGCTTTCCAGCTTTGCATACCCGGCTCCCCGGATCCGTTGCCCGTTTTCCTGTAATTCCAAATAGCTGATCTGTTTCCGATATGACATAAAATCCCCCCGTATAAAGTTTCTATCTAACTTTATGCGAGGGGTTGTCCTTAATATTCCTGGCTGTCCAGATATTTCATATAATTTACGACCATCAATGCGATCTTGAAAGTCAGTGCATCATCAAAGCTCCGCAGATCCAGGCCGGTGCTCTTCTGAATCTTCTCAATACGATATACCAGCGTATTACGATGCACGAACAACTGTCTGGAAGTCTCCGACACATTCAGATTGTTTTCGAAGAACTTGTTCAGGGTGTTCAGGGTCTCTTCATCCAGATCCATGGGTACATTGTCACCGAAGATCTCCTCAATAAAGATCTTGCACAGATTCACCGGCAGCTGATAGATCAGACGTCCGATTCCCAACGTGCTGTAGGCGATCACCTTTTTCTCTACGTAGAAGATCTTGCCTACATCCAGTGCCATCTTGGCTTCCTTGTAGGACTTGGATACGTCCTTCAATTCCTGTACCACGGTGCCATATGCCACCTTCACATCCAGAAGAGCCTCCGCATTCATCATGGCTACAATAGTCTCGGCCAGTTCATGCAGTGTCTCAGGTGTGGTGGTGCTCTCAACAGATTTAATCAGGATCAGGCTGGACTCATCCACCGCTGTTACATAATCTCCCGCCTGCGGGGAAAACATGCCCTTCAGCACTTCAGATACAATGCCATCTTTCTCATCCTTGGTCTCAATGAGATATACGGCTCTGGGACAGCTGACTTCCACATGAAGTTTCTTCGCCCGATTGTAAATATCTACCAGCAACAGATTATCCAACAACAGGTTCTGAAAGAAATTATTCCGGTCAAACCGTTCCTTGTAGGCAATGACAAGATTCTGGATCTGACTGACAGCAATCTTACCCACCATATATACGTCATCCGTCATTCCCCGTGCCACCAGTACATATAAAAGATCCCCTTCGTCACGGATCTTCAGAAGGTGATGTACTCCGATCACCTGGCTATCCGCCGGAGAAGCCGCAAAGCCTGTGATCAGATCTGTGGTTATGTCATCCTTTTCCATGGTAGATGCCACTTCGGATCCGTTCAGATCATAGACTCCGAGGTCTACCTTAGTGATTGCTTTTAATTCATCAATGCTTGTCTGTATAATCTGGCCTGTAATCATATTGTCCACGCCTT
>OGPA01002987.1_pt1 | contig 11266 bp, 9 predicted proteins | sample 1552841 | NCBI WGS metagenome assembly OGPA01 (sample SAMEA2579916, study PRJEB22360) | human gut metagenome | reverse complement strand
CCGCGAACCAGATGATAACGAACCCCTGGTAAGTCCTTTACTCTGCCACCTCTTACTAAAACAACACTATGTTCCTGTAAGTTGTGACCAATCCCTGGAATGTACGCTGTTACTTCAATGCCGTTTGTTAATTTAACACGGGCAACTTTACGCAACGCAGAGTTAGGTTTTTTTGGTGTGGTAGTATATACTCTTGTACATACTCCTCTTTTTTGTGGATTATTTTTTAATGCAGGAGCAGTAGATTTTTTTTCTGCTACAAATCTGCCTTGTCTAACCAATTGGTTAATTGTTGGCATGCTCTGCACCTCCTTCCTCAAGATTAAAAAGTATAAGCAAATTTTAAACAACGCTTACGGGCGTATCGTGAAAATTTCTTACAAAAGCTGTGCCTTTTCAGCACAGCTTTTGTATCTATTTTTAATAATAAATTTCTCACACGAACTCTTGTATTTTAGCATACTCTATACAAGCTGTCAATAAAAATTACATTGGAAAATCAACTTTTTCTTCTTCTGTAGAGATTTTTATTTCTCTATAACGGCTCATCCCTGTACCAGCTGGTATCAATTTACCCAAAATAACGTTTTCTTTCAAACCAAGCAATGGGTCTACTTTTCCTTTGATAGCAGCATCTGTTAATACACGAGTAGTTTCCTGGAAAGAAGCTGCTGATAAGAAAGAATCCGTTGCTAAGGATGCTTTGGTAATCCCTAACAATACAGTTTTTCCTACAGCCTCTACACCGTTTTCAGCACGAACACGTTCATTTTCAGCTTCAAAATCAAAAATATCTACCTGACCACCCGGCAACAATACTGTATCACCAGGATCTTCCACTTTTACTTTACGCAGCATCTGACGTACCATAACTTCAATGTGCTTGTCGTTGATATCTACCCCTTGCAGACGGTATACTTTCTGTACCTCACGAAGCAGATACATTTGTACACCCAGAGGCCCTTTGACACGTAGTAAATCATGTGGGTTGATAGAGCCTTCTGTCAATTCCTGACCGGCTTCTACAATATCTCCCTCATTAACCTTCATACGTGCCCCATATGGCACCGCATATACCCTAGCTTCGCCATCACCTTCAGTAATCGTGATTTCTTTTCTATTTTTAATATCCTGAACATGAACCAAACCGCCAGCTTCAGCAATAATTGCCTGCCCTTTTGGTTTTCTGGCCTCAAACAATTCTTCGACACGAGGAAGACCTTGTGTAATATCGTCCCCAGCTACCCCACCAGTATGGAAAGTACGCATGGTCAACTGTGTACCAGGTTCCCCAATAGACTGGGCGGCAATAATACCAACTGCTTCCCCAATATCAACATGACCACCGGTAGCCAGATTACGCCCATAACATTTTCGGCAAATACCATATCGACTCTTACAAGTCAATGCACTGCGAATTACAACCTGAGTAATTCCTAATTTCTGAATTTCGGCAGCCAAATCATCAGTGATTTCTTCATTAGCCGCAACCAAAATTTCTCCTGTTTCCGGATGTATAACCGGTTTCAGCGCATAACGACCGGAAATTCTTTCTTCTAATGGCTCAATAACTTCATTTCCACTTTTAATTGCTTCTACCAATAACCCTTTATCAGTATGGCAATCATCTTCACGTACAATTACTTCCTGCGCAACGTCAACAAGACGTCTGGTTAAGTAACCAGAGTCGGCAGTACGCAGCGCTGTATCTGTTAACCCTTTACGAGCACCATGGGAAGAAATAAAGTATTCCTGTACGTTCAGACCTTCACGGAAGTTCGCTTTGATTGGCAACTCGATAGTACGCCCAGTAGAATCGGCCATCAGACCACGCATCCCCGCCAACTGACGAATCTGCTGGTTATTACCACGGGCCCCGGATGTAGCCATCATGTTAATATTATTGAATTTATCCAAATTACTTAACAATGCATCTGTAACATCTTTTGTTGCCTTATTCCAAACTTTAATTACCAAGTTATAACGTTCTTCTTCGGTAATTAAACCTCTTCTAAATTTCTGTTCAATTTTAGCAACTTCCGCATCAGAAGTTTTTAAGATATCTACTTTCTCATCAGGAACAATAATATCACTAAATGCTACCGTGAATCCTGCCTGAGTGGAATATTTATAACCTTGCGCTTTAATACCATCTAACATACGCGCTGTTGCCGAAGCACCTAAAAGTTTATAACATTTAGCTACAATTTTACCCAAACCCTTTTTACCAACGGTTTCGTTTACATAGCCAACTTCTTTTGGAATCACATTATTAAAAATAACCCTTCCAACAGTGGTTTCCAAACGACTTCCATCCGGCTGACGAATTAAAACCTTCGCTTGCAGGTGTACTGCACCTGCATCATATGCCAATAAAGCTTCTGTATCATCTTTAAATGTTTTGCCTTCACCTAAAGCACCATCTCTGTCAATAGTCAGATAATAGGAGCCCAAAATCATATCCTGTGTAGGTGTGGTAACTGGTTTTCCATCTTTTGGGTTCAGTATATTATTTGCGGCTAACATCAAAATACGAGCTTCTGCTTGCGCTTCCGCTGACAACGGTACGTGAATCGCCATTTGGTCGCCGTCAAAGTCAGCATTATATGCAGTACAAACCAATGGATGCAGACGCAATGCACGACCTTCTACCAATACTGGTTCAAATGCCTGAATCCCTAATCTATGCAAGGTAGGAGCACGGTTCAATAATACTGGATGATCTTTGATAACATCTTCCAATACATCCCAAACTTCTGGTTTTAAACGTTCCACCATACGTTTTGCACTTTTAATATTATGCGCATACCCTTCGTTTACTAATTTTTTCATAACAAAAGGTTTGAACAATTCTATTGCCATTTCTTTTGGCAGACCACACTGATGCATTTTCAGTTCTGGACCTACAACGATAACAGAACGACCAGAGTAGTCAACACGTTTCCCTAACAAGTTCTGACGGAAACGCCCCTGTTTCCCTTTCAGCATATCACTCAAAGATTTCAGCGGACGGTTGCCAGGGCCTGTAACAGGTCTACCGCGACGCCCATTGTCAATTAACGCATCCACTGCTTCTTGCAGCATTCTCTTTTCATTACGTACAATAATGTCTGGAGCACCTAAATCCAATAACCGTTTTAATCGATTGTTACGATTAATGACTCTACGATATAAATCGTTTAAATCTGAAGTAGCAAATCGTCCGCCATCCAATTGAACCATAGGACGAATTTCTGGTGGAATAACCGGCAGCACATCTAAAATCATCCAACTTGGTTTATTTGTGGATTTCTTAAATGCTTCTACAACTTCCAACCGTCTTACTGCTTTAATATTGCGTTGACCAGTTGTTGTACGAATTTCTTCTTTCAATTCTTCATACAGCTTATCTAAATCCAAATCTTCTAGTAATTCTTTAATTGCTTCTGCACCGATCCCAGCACGGAATCCATTGCCGTATTTTTCACGGTTATCTCTATATTCAGTTTCTGTTAACAGCGCCATTTTTTCTAATGGTGTATCTCCACCATCCAAAACAATATACGAAACAAAATAAATTACTTTCTCTAATTGACGTGGTGAAATGTTTAACAGCAATCCCATTCTACTTGGAATTCCTTTAAAATACCAAATATGAGAACACGGTGCAGCCAATTCAATATGGCCCAACCGTTCCCGTCTAACCTTAGAACGTGTAACTTCTACACCACATCTGTCACAAACAATCCCTTTATAACGGATTCTTTTATATTTTCCGCAGTTACATTCCCAGTCTTTTGTCGGCCCAAAAATGCGTTCACAAAATAAACCGTCCCGTTCTGGTTTCAATGTACGATAATTGATTGTTTCTGGTTTTTTTACCTCACCACTAGACCATTCTCTAATTTGTTCTGGTGAAGCCAAACCAATTCTCATTCGGTCAAAATTATTAACATCTAACAAAGGGCTCGCTCCCTTCCCAAAATCAGTTCCTATTAGAATTCATCATCTAAGATGAAATCGCCGCTATCAGTCAAATCCTCAGTTACATCAAAATCCAAATCCAGATTGATATCTTCTTCCTCAATCATATCGTCATCCGGTTCAATGTCTTCCAACTCACCATTTTCGCTTTCAATTAAGAAATTATTAAATTCTCCTGATTCTTCAGCGCCTTCTTTTGCCTTTTCGTCAGGCAGTTCAATTCCTAGCTCTTTCGCAGTTTCTACAATATCGTCATCATCTTCGCCGATTTCAATTTCTTCATCATTTTCATTCAGAATTTTGACATCCAGACACAGACTCTGCAACTCTTTAATCAGTACTTTGAAGGATTCTGGCACGCCTGGTTCAGGAACATTTTCACCTTTCACAATCGCTTCATAGGTTTTTACACGACCAACAATATCATCGGATTTTACAGTCAGAATTTCCTGCAATGTATACGCTGCACCATAAGCTTCCAGTGCCCATACTTCCATTTCCCCGAACCGCTGTCCACCAAATTGAGCTTTACCACCCAATGGCTGCTGCGTAACCAGAGAATACGGACCCGTTGAACGAGCATGAATTTTATCATCAACCAGGTGCGCCAATTTCAAATAATACATATAGCCAACTGTAACCGGATTATCAAATGGCAAACCGGTTCTGCCATCTCTTACAGTAAATTTCCCAGACAATGGATATGTCATATCGCTTGCATCATTGGCTTTTTGCAACATATCTAATATATCCTGCTCTGACGCGCCATCAAATACTGGAGTTGCTAAATGAATCCCCAAAGCTTTTGCTGCCATACCCAGATGAACTTCTAATACCTGACCAATATTCATACGAGAAGGTACGCCCAATGGATTCAATACAATTTCCACCGGTGTGCCATCTTCTAAGAATGGCATATCACATTCTGGCAACACACGGGATACAACCCCTTTATTACCATGACGACCAGCCATTTTATCCCCTTGAGAAATTTTTCTTTTCTGGGCAATATAGCAACGCACAACCTGATTTACACCCGGAGAAAGATCATCCCCATTATCAGAAGAGAAGATTTTCACATCTACGATAATCCCCGCTTCCCCATGTGGCACACGCAAAGAAGTATCTCTAACTTCACGCGCTTTTTCGCCAAAAATAGCACGCAATAATCTTTCTTCGGCAGTCAGTTCTGTTTCGCCTTTCGGTGTTACTTTACCAACCAAAATATCCCCCGGGCGTACTTCTGCACCAACGCGAATAATACCACGTTCGTCAAGATTTTTCAGCACTTCTTCCCCAACATTAGGAATATCGCGGGTGATTTCTTCTGGCCCTAACTTTGTATCACGAGCATCACATTCATATTCTTCAATATGAATGGAAGTATAGTAATCTTCTCTTACTAATTTTTCACTTAATAATACAGCATCCTCGTAGTTATAACCTTCCCAGTTCATAAACGCAATTAACACATTACGTCCCAACGCCAGCTCACCATGATCTGTGGACGGGCCATCTGCCAGGATAGCGCCTTTCTCAATAGCCTGACCTTTTTTCACCAGTGGTTTCTGGTTGATACAACTACCTTGGTTAGAACGTTCAAATTTTGTTAATTTATAACGATCTTTATTGCCATCAATCCGCTTGATTACAATTTCACGGGCAGACACATAATCAACAGTACCTGCATTTTCCGCAATTACCATAACACCAGAGTCATATGCAGCGCGATATTCCATCCCTGTTCCAACATAAGGTGCATCAGTTCTTAACAATGGTACTGCCTGACGCTGCATGTTGGCACCCATCAGCGCACGGTTTGCATCATCGTGTTCTAAGAATGGAATCATGGCAGTTGCAATAGACACAACCTGTTTTGGAGATACGTCCATATAGTCGATTTTTTCACTATCAACTAAAATATTGGCATGTCCATAACGAGCATTTACTTTTTTAGTTGCAAAACGGCCTTCTTCATCTAACAAAGAGTTAGCCTGTGCAACAATATATTTGTCTTCTACATCTGCTGTTAAATACTCAATTTGATCGGTTACAACACCAGTTTCTTTATTAACTTTCCGATAAGGAGATTCAATAAAACCATATTCGTTAATTTTGGCATAGGTACTCAAAGAGTTAATTAACCCAATATTGGGACCTTCAGGTGTTTCAATTGGGCACATACGTCCATAATGAGATGGATGTACGTCACGCACTTCAAACCCCGCACGTTCACGGCTCAAACCGCCAGGCCCCAAAGCACTTAATCTTCTCTTGTGTGTTAACTCACTTAATGGATTAATCTGGTCCATAAATTGAGACAACTGGCTAGAGCCAAAAAATTCTTTAATCGCTGCAACAACAGGACGAATATTAATCAAACCCTGTGGCGTTACATTTTCGGCATCCTGAATTGTCATTCTTTCCCGAATAACCCGTTCCATACGGGTTAAGCCAATGCGGAACTGGTTTTGCAACAATTCACCAACACAACGAATTCGACGATTTCCTAAATGGTCAATATCATCAGAAGTATAGCCTTCTACCCCTTTTATCAGATTTAATAAATACTGAACGGTTTCAATTATATCTTCATGTGTGATGATTTTTTTCGTTGGATCAATATCCAAACCCAGCTTTTTATTTACTTTGTAACGCCCAACTTTAGCAAAATCATATCGTTTTGGATCAAAGAACAAAGAATTTAACAATGTTCTGGCATTTTCGACAGTTGGTGGATCACCCGGGCGTAACCGTTTATAGATTTCTACTAAGGCTTCCCCTTCTGTTTCAGTATGATCACGCTCCAATGTCATTCGAATACGATCATCGTTATCAAACAATTCCAGAATCTGTCCATTGCTGGAATAACCTAATGCGCGCAACAACACAGTAGCTGGTAATTTTCTGGTACGGTCAATTCGCACAAATAAATTGTCATTACTGTCAGTTTCAAACTCCAGCCACGCACCACGATTTGGAATAATCGTAGCCCCATAAAGTTTTTTCCCTGTCTGATCAATAGATTCAGAATAATATACACCGGGGGAACGAACAAGCTGACTGACAATAACACGTTCAGCACCATTGATAATAAAGGTACCTTTTGTAGTCATAATTGGGAAATCACCCATAAAAACTTCTTGTTCTTTTACTTCACCGGTTTCTTTATTAATTAAGCGAACCTTTAAGCGCAGAGGAGCGGCATAAGTAGCATCACGTTCCTTGCATTCATCTACATCATACTTTGGTTCCCCCAAACTATAATCTACAAATTCAAGGATTAAATTCCCCGTAAAATCTTGAATTGGAGAAACCTCAGAAAACGTCTCTTTCAGCCCCTCCTCCAAAAATAACTTGTAGGAATTTCGTTGAACTTCAATCAAATTAGGCATAACCATAATTTCATCAATTTTGGCGAAACTATGCCTTTCTCTTAGTGCATGTGTCGTATTGACCAATGCTCCTCACCCCTTAAAGTTTTTTAATCAACCTTGCTAAAACTCTATATTAGACTATTTTTGCCATAAATATCAATTTTATTCATCGCAAAATTCTTCCATTTTATTATTAGTCATATGCTTATATGATATCACAATTTATGTAATTTGTAAATGTTTTTTTAATCTTCAAATATCTTTTCTTCCGACTTTCAAAGAAAAATAAAGGGCATTTACTCCTTGTTCTCACACAGAATAAATGCCCTTTCCTTTTATAATTTAGTTAACTAAATTATTTCACTTCTACGCTAGCGCCTGCATCTTCCAATTTTTTCTTAATTTCTTCAGCTTCAGCTTTTTCAATTTTTTCTTTAACTGGTTTTGGAGCGCCATCAACAACTTCTTTGGCTTCTTTCAAGCCTAAGCCGGTGATTTCACGAACTACTTTAATAACAGCGATTTTGTTAGCACCAGCACCAGCCAGAATAACATCAAATTCGGTCTGTTCTTCAGCAGCAGGAGCAGCAGCACCGCCAGCAGCAGCTACAGCTACAGGAGCAGCTGCACTTACACCAAACTCTTCTTCGAAAGCTTTTACTAATTCGGATAATTCGATAACAGATAATTCTTTTACTGTATCAATAATTGTTTGAATTTTAGACATTGTAATCTCTCCTATTTTTTAATTATACTATCACGCACATTGTTTTACGCAGTTTCCTGAGATTTGCGAATTTCTTCCAACACATAAGCCATTCTCTGGATTGGAGCCTGGAAACAAGAAGCAACCTGAGCCAGCAATACTTCTTTTGGTGGCAGTTCGCCCAATGCAATTACACCAGCCTGGTCCAGATATTCACCTTCCAGCAAGCCGCCTTTTACTTCTAAAACTTTGTTGTCTTTAGAGAATTTGGCAATAATCTGTGCAGGAGCAATTAAATCTTCACCGCCAAATGCAATTGCTGTTACATCCTTAAATAATGGCACCAATGCATCTGCACCAGCTTCTTTTGCAGCGATTGCCAGCAAAGTATTTTTTACTACGCGGTAATCAACACCTGCTTCTCTCAGCTGTTTTCTCAATTTTGTAGCCTGTGCCACTGTTAAACCACGATAGTTAACAACAACAACTGTTTTGGAAGACTGGAACTTTTCAACCAATTCAGCTACAACAGCCTTTTTTCCTTCTAAACTACCCATTTCAGCACCTCCTAACGAGTGTATTAAAATTAATACAGAACTGAAATTACTGATCGACCATATAAAAAGCCTTTGCGTAGAAACACAAAGGCAGAAATTGCATAGCAACAATGGCCTCGGTAGGAAATTAAGTCATCTCGACACCTACTGTCTACAGCGAAAATCTATTCAGTTAAGCATTCATATTATATATGTTTATCTTGATTCTGTCAATAAAACTATTGCAGTTTTAATGGATTGATTTTTACCCCAGGGCCCATTGTTGAAGAAACAGTTACACTCTTAATGTACTGACCTTTCTGGCTAGCTGGTTTTGCTTTGATAATTACATCAACCAGAGTCTTAAAGTTTTCTTCCAGTTTAGCCTGTTCAAAGCTAGCTTTCCCAATAGGTGCATGAATGATACCGGTTTTATCAACACGATATTCAATTTTACCAGCTTTAACTTCATTAACAGCTTTTGTAACATCCATTGTTACTGTACCTGTTTTTGGGTTTGGCATTAAACCTTTCGGCCCTAACAAACGACCAATTTTACCTACAACACCCATCATATCCGGAGTTGCAACGGCAACATCAAATCCAAACCAACCGCCCTGAATTTTTGCAACCAGGTCTTCTGCACCAACAAAATCTGCACCAGCAGCTTCTGCTTCTTTTGCTTTTTCCCCTTTCGCAAACACCAATACAGTTTGGCTTTTACCAGTTCCGTTAGGCAGCACTACAGCGCCACGAATCTGTTGATCGGATTGTCTTGGGTCAACGCCAAGTCTAAATGCAACTTCCACTGTTTCATCAAATTTCGCAGTAGCAGTTTTTTTCGCCAATGCAAGGGCATCACTTACTTCATACAAAGTAGTATTTTCTACCATCTTGCTGGCTTCCACATATTTTTTACCATGTTTTGGCATGTGTTCTTCCTCCTCAGTGGTTCTACGGAAATTTCCTCCCACATATTAAACAAAAACAATAGAAAACAATTAGCCTTCTACAATTTCAATACCCATACTTCTAGCTGTACCTTCAATCATAGTGATTGCAGCTTCCAAGCTAGCAGCGTTCAAATCCTGCATTTTTTCTTCAGCAATTGCTTTTACTTTAGAAGCAGGAACTTTTGCAACCTTTTTACGGTTTGGTTCGCCTGAAGCTCTTTCAATACCAGCAGCTTTTTTCAACAATACTGCAGCTGGCGGAGTTTTTGTAATAAAACTGAAAGAACGGTCAGCGTAAACAGTAATTTCAACAGGAATAATCAAACCTGCCTGATTTTTTGTTCTTTCATTAAATTCTTTACAGAACCCCATGATATTAACACCATGCTGACCCAGTGCAGGACCAACTGGTGGTGCAGGGTTCGCTTTCCCAGCAGGCACTTGCAATTTTACAAAACCAACGACTTTTTTCGCCATTATTGGTGCACCTCCTTAAACAAAATGTGGTATAACGGGGGTTTCCCTCCCACTAAAATTAGATATAAAATATATCTAAACTTTAAAAACCTGGTCATATTCTAAATCAACAGGAGTCTCGCGACCTCCGAACAAGGAAAGCATAACTGTGACTTTTCCTTTTTCTGTATCAATCGCACTAACTCGTCCAATCATGCCACGAAACGACTGTTCTAATATTTCGACATCATCGCCTACTTCATAATCAACTTCACGTCTCGTTTCTTCCAGACCTTGCAAGCGCAACAGCGTTTTTACTTCCGCTTCGTGCAAAGGAACTGGCTTGGTACCAGCACCGACAAAACCCGTTACCCCTGTTGTATTTCTCACAACATACCAAGAATCATCGGTCATAATCATTTCCACCAGAACATATCCCGGAAAAACTTTTCTTTTGTTGATTTTTACCTTGTTGTTTTTCTTTTCCTCAACATCTTCCGTCGGAACCATAATACGGAAAATATAATCTTCCATATTCATAGACTCAATTCGTTTTTCTAGGTTGGTTTTTACTTTATTTTCGTAACCTGAATAGGTATGAACAGCATACCAGCTTTTTTCTTCCATATGGCTCAGGCTCCTAACATTAAATTAAATAACCAAAAATCGTACCTACAATAGAGTCAACAATCCAAATCAAAGCAGCAATAACTACTACGGTTACCAAAACAACATTTGTGTAGGTAATCAACTCTTTTTTAGTAGGCCAGTGAACCTTTTTCAATTCATTCAGAGAGGCTTTACTGGATCTCTTGGCTTTCGCAAAAAAACCAACTTTCTTTTCAGGTTGTTTTTCACTCATCTGGCACTCATCCTACCTTACTTAGTTTCTTTGTGCAAAGTATGAGTTTTACAAAATGGGCAGTATTTTTTCAACTCAACTCTATCTGGATTATTCTTTTTGTTTTTTACAGTACTGTAATTACGTCTTTTACATTCTGTACAAGCCAGTGTAATTCCAACACGCATTCCAAACACCTCCCGAAAGAAATTCTATAAAAAGGTTATCTTTATACCTATTTTTCACGCCTATCTAGTGTAGCATAACAAAATAGTTCTGTCAACATAAAAATCAAATTCTAAACGAAACATGATATAAAGTTTTCTATTTTTCGTTACAATGTCATTTCTCGAATAATGATATTTCTATATGATAACATAAACAGCGAGAGATTTCTCCCTCGCTGTCCTCTATCTTCTGCTTATCGCCAAAGA
>OGPA01002983.1_pt1 | contig 11274 bp, 12 predicted proteins | sample 1552841 | NCBI WGS metagenome assembly OGPA01 (sample SAMEA2579916, study PRJEB22360) | human gut metagenome | reverse complement strand
TACTGGAGCGGATTACGGATGGGAGATTGAAACCGGTGGTGGATAGAATCGAAGGGTATGGGAATGCCGGGTATCAGGAGATGTTGATGGAGGAGATGTGATTATGCCAAAAGGAACAAATCAAAAGCTAAAATTATACCGTCTCGCACAGATCATGCTGGAAAATACAGATGACGAACACTATATTACCATGCCGGAAATCATGGAAGAACTGGGAAAATACGAAGTGACCGCAGATCGCAAAACAATCTATGCAGATCTGCGTGATCTGTCTGTACTCGGGATCGAGGTAGAGGGCGAACCCATCGGCAACCGCTATCATTACCGCGTAGTCAACCGACCATTCGAACTGCCGGAATTAAAGCTTCTGGTAGATTCCATCCAGTCTTCCAAATTCATTACAGAGAAGAAGACCAACACACTGATAAAAAAGCTGGAAAAGCTGGTCAGCAAATACGATGCACAGAGGCTGCAGCGACAGGTGTATGTATCAGGAAGAATTAAGACGATGAATGAAAGCATCTATTATACTGTCGATGCAATCCACAATGCGATTTCTGAAAATAAGAAGATCAAGTTCCAGTATTTCCAGTGGAATGTGAAGAAAGAGATGGAACTGCGTCACGGAGGAGCATGGTATCATATCAGCCCGTGGGGATTGTCCTGGGATGATGAGAATTATTATATGATCGGATATGATGCAGAGGCGCAGCTGATCAAGCATTACCGGGTGGACAAGATGCTGCATATCCGGATGTCGGATGAATCCCGTGAGGGAAAAGAACACTTCAAGAAGCTGGATATGGCGGATTATGCAAAGAAGAGTTTTGGAATGTTTGGAGGAAAAGAAACTCCTGTCCGGATGGAATTTGAAAACCGTTTTGTTGGTGTGGTCCTGGATCGTTTTGGACAGGATGTCATGCTGATTCCCCGGGATGAAAAGCATTTTTCGATGCAGACGCACATCAGTGTCAGTCCGAAATTCTTTGGCTGGCTGGCCAGCCTTGGAACAGGGGCGGTGATCATATCACCGGAGAATGTACGCAGAGAATATATATCATTTATGAAGAATACTCTGATGAATTATGGAGAAGAATAGAATATGACCGTTAAATCAAGACTTTTGGAAATTCTGGAGAAAGAGAAGGGTGAGACCCTTTCAGGAGAAAAGTTAGCCGAGGAGCTTCACTGTACCAGGGCTGCAATCTGGAAAGCTGTGAAATCTCTTCGGGAAGAAGGATACATGATAGAGGCGGGACCAAATAAAGGCTATATGCTGGTGAAAGCGAATGATCGACTTTCCGTTGAAGCAATACGGCCTTTTTTGTCGTTTCCGGAGGTTTATATCAAAGTTTATCAGGAAGTGGATTCTACGAACCGTGCAGCGAAACCGGCTGCTATTACGGGAGAAGCCGGTCATGGAAGCTTTGTGCTGGCGGGATGCCAGACAGAAGGACGTGGCCGGCGGGGACGCAGTTTTTATTCACCGCAGGATGCAGGAATCTACCTGAGTGTGATCCTCGAACCGAAAGGCAGTCTTCAGGAGAGTCTGCTTCTGACTGCAGAGGCGGCAGTGGCAGTTTACAGAGCAGTAAAGAAAATTACCGGAGTTGAACTGGATATTAAGTGGGTTAATGACCTTTATCATAATGGAAAAAAAGTCTGCGGCATTCTTACAGAAGCAGTCACAGACTTTGAGAGTGGAAATATTGAATTTGCCGTGGTCGGAATCGGGTTGAATATTTTTGAGGCAGCGGACGGGTACCCGGATTCGTTAAAAGGAATTGCCGGTGGAATATATGAGAACCGGGAAGCTGCGGGAGAGCTTGACCGCAGCCGACTGACCGCAGAGATTGTGAATGCCCTGCTTGAGGAAACCAGAGAACTGAGACTTCCGCAGGAATATATAGAACATAATCTTGTGCCCGGAAGGGAAATCTGTATTTCGGACGGAGATAAGATCCGCAGAGCGAAAGCACTGGAAATATGCCCGGATGGAAGACTGAAGGTAGAGGAAGCAGACGGTTCCTTGTCGGTTCTGTCCTATGGAGAAGTATCAATTATAATATGAAGTTATATTAAATATAATTGTGAAATGTGCATAATTTTGCATTCCATTTTGAGACAAAATAGGGAGAATGGATATTGACTTTTTTTTGACAAAGAGCGTAAAATAAGTGCAACAAAGACAGACCGGTCATACCAATTTAATGACAATCCGGTCGAGAGAAAAGGAGGGAGAAAGACGGGAAATTTATCAGCCACACTGGCAGAAGAGCTGGAAAGCAAGACTGCCTTTACGATACCGGTGTTTGGCGGAGTGCCGATCTCAGAGAGTGTAGTTGTTACATGGGTGATCATGGCAGTGCTGTTAGTACTTTCACTGATACTGGTTCGTAATCTCAAGGTTGAGAATCCAGGCAAGAAACAGCTTCTTCTGGAATCAGGAGTAAGTTTTCTCTTGAATTTCTTTGAAGGAATTCTTGGAGAAGAGGGAAAAAGATATATCCCTTATCTGATGTCTACCGTTATCTATATTGGAATTGCCAATATAGCAGGTGTCTTTGGTTTCACACCACCTACCAAGGATATGAATGTGACCATAGCACTTTCGCTCATGAGCATTATTCTGATCGAGTACTCTGGTTTTCATAAACGAGGACTCAAAGGATTTCTGCATAGTTTTGCAGAACCGGTTCCGATCATGCTTCCGATCAACATTCTGGAACTGGCGATCAGGCCGACATCATTGTGTATGCGATTATTTGGTAATGTCCTGGGAAGTTTCGTAGTAATGAAATTGCTTGAGTTTATATGTCCGGCAATTCTTCCCATACCATTCAGCCTGTACTTTGATTTCTTTGACGGATTCATCCAGGCATATGTATTCGTATTCTTAACATCGCTGTTTATCAAGGAAGCAATTGAATAATCAGGATAAACAGATATCAAATTAAGAAAATTCATTATTTTTGTCAATCGAGGAGGAAAAAATTATGTCAACATTAGTAGCAATCGGAGCAGCAATCGCAGTTCTTACAGGTATCGGAGCTGGTATCGGTATCGGCCTCGCAACTTCAAAAGCAGTAGAAGCAATCGCAAGACAGCCTGAAGCAGAGAGTAAGATCAGTAAGAACCTTCTGTTAGGATGTGCACTTGCCGAGGCAACAGCTATTTACGGTTTCGTAATCGGTCTTCTGATCATCATCATGCTGGGCTAATAGAAAAGATATAGACAATGAGAATGAATCAGGATAAGAGAGGCAGGTGGACCAGGTGATAAAGATTGATATCAACCTTGTCTTCACAATCATCAACCTGTTGGTTCTGTATCTTTTGATGAAGAAGTTTTTATTCGGACCGATCATAAATGTGATGGACCAGAGAAAAGCGATGATCGACCAGCAGTTTGCAGAAGCAAAGGAACGACAGGATAATGCAAAAGCACTTCAGGAACAGTATGAGGGTGCTTTAAAATCTGCAAAAGAAGAATCCTACCAGATCATGGAACAGGCCAGAAAAGAAGCAAAAGCTCAGGCAGACCATACAGTAGAAGAGACAACCGCAAAAGTAGATGCCATGCTTGCAAAGGCACAGGAAGACATCCGTATGGAACGCGAGAATGCAATGCGTCAGATGAAAGGCGATGTTGCAGAGCTTGCTATGAAAGCTGCAGCTAAGATCATTGGTAAGGACAGTGGAGCAGATCAGGATTTATCCTTATATGATCAATTTATAGAAGAAGCAGGTGATCCGGATGACAGCGACCGCCGTTAATTATGCAAAAACACTGTACGAGCTTTCTGTTTCGACAGAAGCCGTACAGACAACAAAAGAAATATTCCGTGAGGTTCCGGGGCTGGCAGAGAGCCTTGAGAACCCACTGGTGCCTTTTGAAGCAAAGAGCAGAGTGATCGACAGAGTGATCCCTGATGAGATGAAGAATTTCATTAAGGTTGCCTGCAGACACAGAAACATCGGTCTTCTGAATGAGATCTTTGAAAATTATGAAGAAATCTGCAGAAGACATAAGAACATCCTGCATGCAGTGATGCGTTATGTAACACCGCCGAAGGATGAACAGCTGAAAGGCATCAAAGCATTTTTGTGCCGGGAATTTCAGGCTGAACAGGCCGAAATAGAGATGATAGAAGACAAAAGTCTGATCGGAGGATTTGTCCTCCAGGCAGACGGACGTGAATTTGACTGGAGCATGCGGGGACGTTACCGTATGTTACAACAGAAACTGACCCGGAGGTGAACACGTTGAGTGCAATCAACCCAGATGAGATTATTTCTATTCTAAAAGAAGAAATAGAAAATTATGATGAGATCAGCCAGAACCAGGAAGTGGGAACGGTTATTTCTGTAGGTGACGGAATTGCGACTGTCTATGGAATTGACCATGCCATGTATGGTGAGGTTGTAGTATTTGAAAACGGACTCAAGGGAATGGTTCAGGATATCCGTACAAACAGCATGGGATGCATCCTGTTTGGTAAAGATACCGGAATCAAAGAGGGAACCAAAGTAACCAGAACCGGAAAACAGGCAGGTATTCCTGTTGGTAATGGATATGTAGGAAGAATCGTAAATGCCCTTGGTGCTCCGATAGATGGAAAAGGCGAGATCAAAGAAGAAGGATATCGCCCGGTAGAGAATCCTGCACCAGGAATCATCGACCGTAAATCCGTAACTGTACCGCTGGAAACAGGTATCCTTTCTCTGGATTCCATGTTCCCGATTGGCCGTGGACAGCGTGAGCTGATCATCGGTGACAGACAGACCGGTAAGACTTCACTCGCAATCGACACGATCCTGAACCAGAAGGGAAAGGATGTAATTTGTATTTATGTAGCAATCGGACAGAAGGCATCTACCGTTGCAAAGGTTGTATCCAACCTCGAAAAATACGGTGCGATGGAGTACACAACAGTATTCTCCTCAACAGCCAGTGACTGTGCACCGCTTCAGTACATTGCACCTTATGCAGGAACAGCACTTGCTGAGTTCTTTATGTATCAGGGAAAAGATGTGCTGATCGTATATGATGACCTTTCTAAACACGCAGTAGCATATCGAGCACTGTCCCTGTTACTGGAACGTTCTCCGGGACGTGAGGCATATCCTGGTGATGTGTTCTACCTGCATTCCAGACTTCTGGAGAGATCCAGCCGTCTGAGCGATGAAAAGGGAGGCGGTTCTATTACAGCTCTTCCGATCATCGAGACACAGGCAGGTGATGTATCTGCATATATTCCGACCAACGTAATTTCTATTACAGATGGTCAGATTTTCCTGGAGAGCGACCTGTTCTTCTCCGGTATGAGACCGGCCGTAAACGTCGGACTTTCTGTATCACGAGTTGGTGGTGCAGCCCAGACAAAGGCAATGAAAAAAGCATCCGGAAGTGTTCGTATCGATCTTGCTCAGTACCGTGAGATGGAAGTCTTCACACAGTTCAGTTCCGATCTGGATGAAGCAACAAAGGCACAGCTGGCATACGGCGGATGCCTGATGGAACTTCTGAAACAGCCGCTGTGTAATCCACTTGCACTTCACGAACAGGTAATTACATTGTGGACAGCAACTCATAAAAAAATGGTTCATGTGGATAAAAAGAATGTGAAACAGTATCAGAAAGATCTTCTGGCATACTTCGATAATGTTTACCCGGAAATCGGTAAAGAAATCGAAGAGACCAAGGTACTCAGTGATGAACTGGGAGAAAAGATCCTTCAGGTTGCAGATGAGTTCAGGGATCGTGCAGCTACCAAATAAATTATTTGTAAAGAATGCGATTACTGTGAAATGACAAGTTTGTCAGAGACAGTAACCGGCAGGAGGAATTTATGGCAAATGCAAGAGAAATAAAGAGCAGGATAAGCAGTGTCCAGGACACAATGAAAATTACCAATGCCATGTATATGATTTCCTCTTCCAAAATGAAAAAAGCCAAAAAGATACTGTCGGATACCGAGCCGTATTTCTACAATATGCAGAGTGCGATCGCACGTATCCTCCGACATATCCCGGATATACAGCATCCGTTTTTCAGTGTCCGCCACCTGATTCCTACAGAGGAACGTAAGATTGCGACGATTGTGGTAACAGGTGATAAGGGTATGGCAGGTGCCTATAACCACAATATTACCAAGATGACAGAGGAATTTATGGCCAATACTCCTGGCCACCATAAACTGTATGTCCTTGGTGTTGTAGGAAGACAGTATTTCAGTAAAAAAGATGTCGATATGGATGGAAGCTTCCGTTATACTGTACAGAAGCCAACCATGCACAGGGCAAGAATGATCAGTGAGGAAGTTATAAGAGGCTTTCTGGAAAGAGAAGTGGACGAGGTGCATATCATCTATACACAGATGCAGAATGCAGTTGTGATGGAACCGGTAAATATGCAGCTTCTTCCTTTAAAAAAGACCAGCTTTTCACCGCTTGAGATGCCGGCAGAAGTTCATCAGGAAGAAATCGAAATGTTTCCTTCCGCAGATGGCGTGCTGGATATCATGATTCCAAACTATCTGACAGGTGTGATCTATGGATGTCTGGTTGAAGCATATGCCAGTGAGCACAATGCCAGAATGACCGCTATGCAGTCATCTACGGACAGTGCAAAGAAAATGCTTCAGGATCTGTCGATTCAGTATAACCGGGCACGTCAGGCAGCGATCACACAGGAGATCACAGAGGTTTGTAGCGGTGCAAAGGCCCAGAAAAGGAAGTGACGAGAATGAGTAAAGGTAAGATCGTACAGGTCATGGGACCTGTTGTAGATGTTGTTTTTGAAGATGGAGATCTGCCGGATATCAAAGATGCTCTTGAAGTTGAAAACAACGGTAAAAAATGTGTTATGGAAGTTTCTCAGCATCTGGGAAATGATGTGGTTCGATGCATCATGCTGAGTGCCAGTGAGGGACTTCAGAGAGACAGAGAAGTAATTGCTACAGGAAGTGGAATCAAAGTTCCTGTAGGTGACTGTACTCTGGGAAGACTGTTCAACGTTCTCGGGGAGACAGTAGATGGTGGAGAATCTCTGGATGATGCAGAGCATTGGGTAATCCACAGAGATCCGCCGAGTTTTGAAGAACAGAAACCGGCAGTTGAGATCCTGGAAACAGGAATCAAAGTCATCGACCTTCTTGCTCCTTACGCAAAGGGTGGTAAGATCGGTCTGTTTGGTGGTGCCGGTGTTGGTAAGACAGTCCTGATTCAGGAGCTGATCCAGAATATCGCTACCGAGCATGGTGGATATTCTATTTTCACCGGTGTCGGTGAGCGTTCCCGTGAGGGTAATGACCTTTGGACAGAGATGAAGGAATCCGGTGTTCTTGAAAAGACAGCCTTAGTGTTCGGACAGATGAACGAGCCGCCTGGAGCACGTATGCGTGTTGCTGAGACAGGACTTACCATGGCAGAGTATTTCCGTGATCAGGAACACAGAGACGTACTTCTTTTCATTGATAATATCTTCCGTTTTGTACAGGCAGGATCTGAGGTTTCCGCTCTGCTTGGACGTATGCCGTCCGCAGTAGGATATCAGCCTACACTGGCAACTGAGATGGGTGAGCTTCAGGAGAGGATCGCATCTACCAAGGAAGGTTCTGTTACATCTGTACAGGCAGTATATGTACCGGCCGATGACTTAACTGACCCGGCTCCGGCAACAACATTTGCCCATCTGGATGCAACAACCGTTCTTTCCCGTAAGATCGTTGAGCAGGGTATTTATCCGGCTGTAGATCCTCTGGAATCTACTTCCCGTATCCTGGAGGCAGATATTGTCGGTGAAGAACACTATGAAGTAGCACGTAAAGTACAGGAGATTCTTCAGAAGTATAAAGAACTGCAGGATATCATTGCTATCCTCGGTATGGAAGAGCTTTCAGAGGAAGATAAGCAGACTGTATTCCGCGCAAGAAAGATCCAGAAGTTCCTTTCCCAGCCATTCCATGTAGCTGAGAACTTCACCGGTATCAAAGGTAAATACGTACCACTGAAAGAGACCATCCGTGGATTTAAGGCAATCATCGATGGCGAGATGGATGATTATCCTGAGAATGCATTCTTTAATGTTGGAACTATTGATGACGTAATTGCAAAAGCAAAAGCCGAGGAGAACCGGCAGTAAGGAGCGGCTATGAGTGAGACATTTGGCCTGGAAATTTACGCCAGCAATAAACTGGCTTATGCAGGACGTGCTCAGAAGCTCATTATTCCGGCAGTGGATGGTGAGCGGGGATTTCTTGCTCATCATGCGAATGTCGTAGAAGCTATCATTCCCGGTGAGATGCGTTTTGCGGATGCAGAGGGCAATGAGCATATTTTTGCGGTGAGCAGCGGATTTGTTGAGATGATCAACAACCGTGCCAAGCTGTTCTGCCTCAGCGTAGAGAGCCCGGAGGAGATTGATATCCGCCGTGCCCAGGAAGCCAAGGAACGTGCAGAAGAGCAGCTTCGTCAGAAGCAGAGCATCCAGGAGTATCATATGAACCAGATGGCTCTTGCGAGAGCGATGACACGTCTTAAAGTAACACATAAGCAGTAAAAAATATATTACAGAAAGCACCTGTTGAATAGTAAAATAAACGTAGATCATAAGTTGGTTACGTTTATGACCATGTGACAGAGCGGAATGAGAACAGCCGCTTTGTACAGAGAATATTCAAAAGGTGCTTTTTTATTATACTGATATAAAAAAGCCAAAGTATGCAAAGAAAAAGGAGGAGAAAAAATGAAGAAAGGAAGATCAAAAAAATTACTGGGTATCTGTATATTTCTTATGGGTCTCATGATCTTTTCCGTACTGCCAGTGCAGGCGGCAGCACCCAGGATGTATACAATTCAGCCGGGAAAAACCTGGACGAAGTATGATATCACCGGCGATGGAAAGAAAGACAAGATTAAGGTTGTCCGGAAAAAAAGTCAGTATGATGGGTGCTGGAATGGTGCAGATATTTATGTAAATAATACAAAAGTCTGTGCAATAAATAAATCTTTTATGGATATGTCCATTCGTATTATTACATTATCTAATGGAAAACCTTTCCTGTGTCTGAGAGGTGGCACGGATAATGATATCAGTGTATTCCACGGACTTTATCAGTACCGTAACGGAAAAATCGTTCAGGTTGTAAATTTCATTAATGAAACATATGGACGACCGGTAAATGAAGCGAAAATTTACCTGAGTGGTAATACAGTTCGTGTAAGAACGGAGGCTATGTCATATTCTCTTGGATATTGTACAACAGAATTTACGTACAAATATCAGAAAGGAACATTACTTCGTACATCCAATTACGGAAAATATATAAAACTTAATGCTGTTAACAAGAGAACAGGACTTTTTGCAGCGGCAAAGAACATACAGGCGTACACAACTCCCACTTCCGGAAGTAAAGCATTTGTGATCCGCAAGAATACTGGCGTGAAAATTCTGAATTTCTGGACCGCTGGGAATAAGATGTATATCCGTGTAAAAAATGGTTCCAAAACAGGCTGGATCAAAGCAGTAACATTTAAGGAATCACAGGGCTATGCAGGGTCACCACAGTTTTCCAGGGTTATGTATACAGGTTGATGAAAATAAAAAGATCCGTTGTCGGAAGACTTCGGATCTTTTTTTGAAGTTACTGATTATTCAGAGGGAGAGGTATCTTCCTTATTTTCGGAAAGAACAGTATTTTCAGAAGGAATACTATTTTCAGAAGAAATATTGTCCTGAGAAGAAAATGTCTCAGGATTTTTTTCAGCAGCTTCTGAATTATCATCAGGGGAAGCTATTTGCTGATATGGACGGTACGGTTCCCAATAATGCTCATCTTTATTTTTTTCTTCCTCCAGTTTCTTTTTTTGTTGAGTGAGCAGATAAATACCTGCAGCAATGATACCGATAGCAATGGCAATCTGAGGAAGACTATTGCAGATATTGTATACATAGTCTTCCAGATCATACGGTACAATGAGGTACAGAAGACTTGTGAAACGACTCCACAGGATACAGATACCAAACAGGATCAGGATCCAGGCAGTTGTATTTCGATGCTTCTGTAAGAATTTTCCGATATCACCGGAAAACTGATCCATGTGAAGAATGTAATTATCATCTACAGAATAAAATTCTTCTTCTGACAGTGACTTCAGATTATGGACATTGAAAAAACTGTAGAACCATATCACAGGGAGAAACATGGCCAGCCATCCAAGGCCGGTAATGGAAGCCAGCGCAATTGCTCCCCAGAACAGCAGCATAATACTGATTCCCTGTTTTTTGAATCCCATATACATTTCTCCGGCACCGGGGATCAGGGAAAAGATAAATACCCAGAAACCATGTTTTTGTTTTTTCATAAATTTACTTGCCTCCGTTTATAATTTTATTCGTAAGATCGTTCAGATTATTACTGATCTTCTGAGAATGTTCACTGAGCTGGGAACCTACCTTCCTGGAAAGCTGGCTCAGATTGAAACCAATGTCAAGGGATGAAGATATCTTAGCTTTTGTTTCAGATGAAGTATGAAGAGCTGTAAAATCTGTCTGTGATACAGAAAAAAGCATGATCAGCGCAACCCCCATACCCACTGCAGTACGTAAGCCTGTGCAGAGAAGCTTCATCCAGTAAGCAGTTTCATGTATTTTTCTGGAAGCTTGAATTTCAGGAGAAGCTGCTTTTTTCAGAATTTCATCCTGAAGATAGGCAGGAGCATGTTCAGAAGATGTTTCCTCATCCTGAATCAACTGTTCCAGACAGAAATCGCATTGCTCCATATGTTCCAGAAAATGTATCATTTCATCAGTATTCATAGCTCCATCCCGGAATTTCTGTAATTCATCCGATGGTATATGCATCTAATCGCTCCTTTCCAGCAGTGCCTTCAGCATAGATCTTGCACGGTAGATCTGAGTCTGGACTGTCTTTGTATTTTTATTTTGTGAAGCTGCAATCTCGGCTGCAGTTTTTTCTTCACAGAAATGAGCGGTGGCCACTTCTCTGTAGGGACTTTTCAGATCTGAACACAAATGCCGGATCTGATTCTGGAAATCTTTGTCCAGAAATGCTTCTTCCGGGGAGGATTCTTTATCATGGAGCTGTTCAAAATAAGTATCCTCTGTAGGGATGGTACGTCTGCCGGCAGCTTTCAGATGATCCAGGCACTTGTGGACTGCGATCTTGCTGAGCCAGGCTTTTTCGTAGGTACCGTCAAAACGGGAGAGATTTTTGTAGGCGGAAAGAAAAACATCCTGTGTCAGATCCT
>OGPA01002966.1_pt1 | contig 11328 bp, 7 predicted proteins | sample 1552841 | NCBI WGS metagenome assembly OGPA01 (sample SAMEA2579916, study PRJEB22360) | human gut metagenome | reverse complement strand
CAGCGCGGATGTGCCAGAAAATAAATTGGTAGAAAGGATTGTTCCTAAAGTATTCAGACCATACACTGCCAGAAGCCCAAGGATCACAGTTCCAACATGTCCCTGCAATGCCTTTTTTGCCTGCAGTTTGATTTCCTTCGTACTTCTTTTTTTCATAATCATCATTCTCCTTTGCAGTGAAACAGCAGGCCGGGATTCTGATGCATCCCGGCCAGATATATTGCAGCACCATTTCGCTGTTTTCACTTTTTGCTCCATTAAGCCATGCCAGTTGTTCCCAATATAGCATTCTTCCATCTGACATCTGTAATTTTTTAATTACGCCGTTCTCTTGTTTCCCCAGAAAAACAGCGCTACCGTACCAGGACCTGTATGGCTTCCGATGGTAGTTCCGATGTTATTGATCTCAACCTTCCCATTTAATTTCGGGAAACGCTCTTCCACCAGCCTTGCCACTTCCCTGGCATCCTCTATACATGCGGACTGGGAAATATAACATTTCCCACTATAGTCAAGTCCGCCCTCAGCGTACTCTTCCATTTTGTCTACAACAGCCCGGATCACCTTTTTCTTGGTACGGATCTTAAATCTTGGGATCAATCGTCCCAAATAATCCATATTTAACAGCGGACAGATGTTTAGAAGCGATCCGATTGCACCTGCGGTCTTTGATATTCTGCCACCCTTGATATAGAATGAAAGATCCGTAGAAAAGAACCAATGATGCACATTGAGCTTATATTCTTCTGCCCAGTTATATAGTTCTTCTATCGTCTTACCATTCTTACGCATTGCAGCAAGTGTATCCATAAGCAGTCCGTAACCGGAAGAAGCTCCGAGCGAGTCTACAATGAAGATCTTGCGGTCAGGATATTTTTCTGACAATTTTTCTTTTGCAATATTTGCAGAATTAACCGTACCGGAAATGCCGGAAGACAGGCACAAATGCAACACATCTTTTCCATCTTTTAAGAAACCTTCAAAATATTCCTCATACTCTTCTGCGTTGACCTGCGATGTTTTTGTATCTGCCCCCTGTGCCATTTTCTGATAAAACAGGTCAAACGGCATCGTCTGACCGAGATCGTCTGCATATTGTTTTCCATCCATTTCATAATGAAAACAAATATATTTTACATCCATCTCTTCGAATTGTTCCTTTGTCAGATCTGCTGTAGAACAACAGCTTAAAATATAATCAGCCATAATATTCTTCCTTTCTGCTTACTCCATTTTTTGCTATTCATACTCTGATATGCCTATTACAGGCTAACCTTCTAATCCTAATTAAACTATAGCATATTACGCGTCATAAATTCAATAAAAACACTATCCTCAAGAGATTACATTGTGTCTTTTTTCTCGATATGATATAATTTATAAAAATTTTATTTATATAAGGAGGAGGCACTTAAATGCATATTTCAAATTTTCAAAACTATTCTGATATCAAAAGATCTAATATTTCTATATTGCTAGGCTATGGATTAATGAATTTTATTCTTGTCATATGTTATCTGCTAGAAGTTCTAAAAGGCAGCCGTACCATTTCCTATTATATTATTTTCTGTATTTTAGCGTTACTTCCTTTTCTTGTAACCGTTGCAGAATACAAACACAACCCGGAATCTGAAAAGATCAAGATCATGTTGCCAATCGGCTTTGGTATTTTTTATTGTTTTATCATTTTTACAACATTTTCACCGGTAGCATATGTCTATTCTCTGCTTATAGCAGCATTGTTAATCTGTTATGGCAGTCCCCGATTGAGTGCACTTTATATGTCAGCAACATTTCTTGCTAATATTGTTCAGATTGTATATGGCTTTTTCACCAATCATTACACATCTAACGATTTGCCGAATATTGAAATCCGAGTTGCATCTTATCTTCTGTTTTCTCTTTATCTGATCATGAGTGCAAACAATATCAATACCTCTAATGATAAAAAGCTAAAAACCATGGAGCAGGATAAGGAGCAAATTTCAAATATGATGAATCAGCTCATGGCTGCATCAAAACAACTTGCAACAAGTATAGGCATTGTTTCCGAAAAGATGAATATACTGGAAGCATCTACCAATCATACAATGGCATCAATGCAGGAAGTTACGCAAGGAACAACAGACACTGCTGAATCGATCCAATTACAGCTGGAAAAAACAAATCAGATTCAGAATACAATAGAACAAGTCAAAAACAGATCTTCTGTTATGACAGAAGCGTTAGAGGATACGCGTGCTGAATTAAATTCTTCCCGCGAAAATATTGATACACTAATTGATCGCACAAAGATATCTAATGATGCAAATGAAAATGTTTCAAAAGAGCTTGAAGAACTTAACACATATACCGTTCAAATGCACTCTATCATTGAATTAATCGATAATATCACTACACAAACCAGCTTACTTGCATTAAATGCAAGTATTGAAGCAGCCAGAGCCGGAGAAGCAGGAAGGGGATTTTCCGTTGTTGCTTCCGAGATTTCAAATCTTGCTACTCAAACACAAGATGCAACAGTTGATATTACTACATTAATTGAAAATATTTCTAAAGAATTAGAAGAAGTGATTCGTGTTATTGCTCAAATGATTGAAAATGCAAAGGAGCAAAATAAAGCTGCAAGCAACACTGCAAAGAGCTTTTCAGCCATTGCAGATAAAACCACAATGGTGTATGAAGAAGCAGCACAAATGAAATCCATTGTTGCAGAACTTACTAACGCAAATAATATTATTGCTTCCGGTATAGAAACAATATCGGCAGCTACAGAAGAAGTTACTGCTCATTCAAACGAAACTTATGAAATCACCTCCAAAAACACAAAAACAACTGCCGAGATCGGTCGAATCATTGAAGAACTTGACCAGATGACAAAAGATCTGACAACACTAAATATCTAATCTTTCATCGGTCACTTTTATGGCACTTCTGCCATTATGATATAAAATCCGTCTTTTAAAAAAGGTATCATGAATCGTTTTTACTGCCTCATGATACCTTTTCTTTTATTGCTAAAATATTATATCTTACGACCAATCACAACTCTACAGGGATGATTTACCAAAAATCGTATCTTCTTTCTTTTAACATCATTGTGTGATTTTAATATATTAACAGCAGATCCTTTTTTATTCATTTGATATACGTACATCTTACTTTTTTTATCTGTATGTGATCGCTGATAACCGAGTTCTATCGTAATTTTCCCTTTTTTGATACTACTTATTTTTTTCTTCTTTGCATCTATAATAGAAAACTCATATGCAAAACGTTTTCTGTTGGTTTTCTTTATCTTTGACAGAATTTTTTTAGAACCTATCTTTTTAAGGGTCAAGGACACCTCTTTTGCGGTCTGTTTTCTAATCGTTCTCAAAGCCTTTAAATCCAGTGTGAGGCGCATATTTCCATTGTCCCATTGTAGTTCCCGGATCTTTTTATCTGTCAAATAATGCAATGTTGCGCGATCTAATCTGCATCTCAGATTCTTTCTGTTTTGCATCTTAAATCTAACTTTTATAACAACCTTCCTTCTCTGCTTCACAGTTTCCTTTTCTACTTTTTCAATCGCTCTCTTTACAAAGCTATAATTATTCTTAGCATATTTTTTTGCAAAAGAAGGCTTTATTACAACAAGGATTTCTGCTTTCTTTTGTGACGTATTCTTATTTTCCAATATTGTTATACTCTGTCCATCCTTAGATTGCTCTGTGGCTTTTCGGGATACAGTCGGAACTGTCTCTCCCGGTGTAACCGTTGGGGATGCAGGCGGTGCTGTCTCTCCCGGTGTGATTATTGGTGATGTAATCGGAACTGTCTCTCCCGGTGTAACCGTTGGTGATGTAGTCGGTACTGTACTAGCACTTGGTGCAATTGTTGGGGACACAGTCGGATTCTCGCCTGGTGTTACCTGTGAATCTTTCTTTTTCTGATAATAATATGTAACATCTGTTTCTGCTTCTGTCACAGTGATCCGGTCCTGATTCACACTATTTCCCACATAAGTATAATCCGACAGATCCGGTTTTCTTAAAACATATGTTGTATTTGCAGGTACATATACCATAGCTGTTGCTGCATCCGGGATCACACTGCTTGTTCCGTCTGCATTCTTCAACTGATAATGGATATTGACTGTATTCCAGGTCTGCCCGGCTGTTTTATCTGTGGCCAACACTTTTCCTGTATCAGTATCAATCACTTTTCCCTCTAATATATCACCTTTGACCAAGCCTGAGACATTGCTAAAAACAATGGAAAGAGACTCTCTCGCTGCATCCGGATCATACCAATTACTAAGTGCCGGTATTGTAAATTCTTTTTCTTCATGATATTTGATTGTAATACCATTTGCATCTTTAATACTAAAGCTCATTTTCAGATGTTGTTCCTGATTGACCATATTTTGCACAACAGTACGAAATTCCAAATCTTTTTCATTTGCTTTTGTAATGTTTTTCTCACTGATCCTGTATTTTTCGCTATCACGATCCAGTGTACCGGTTCGACTATGCGGGGTTGAAATCTCCGGATCAGCTACATATAACTTCTGAGGACAACTGACATAGTCCGTATTATTTAATTTTCTTGCCAGCTCCATTTTACATACTTCGCAAAAAGGCTGTCCTGCCCATCTCATCATACATTCACGACTTGGTGCAAACGCTGTCTCGGTTCCGGCTATTGTGATCCCAATTCCCCGAAAGCCCAGCAATTTACTCCACTTAATACTATCTGCGTCAGAAGTGTCAGAAGTATTTGGTTTATTGGTATATCGCTCATACTCATCTCCCAGACCGCCAATACTGTGAGAAACCTCATGAGTCATAGCAGTACCACTGCTATTATCTTCTGAATTCGTTGAAAATGAAAAAAGTGAATTGATCGATGCTCCAAAATCGCCATTTGTATTGGAAAGTATATGAATTGTTCCAACACTGGCTCCTGCGTCTAAATACTTTTTTTCCATTTCCTCCCTCAAATCTTTCGCTTTTTGATCACCACCATTGGAAAATCCAATCGCTTTTCCAAATAGCCGAAGGTGAAAATATGTATCTACACTCTTTCCGCCATATTCGCTTATCCCGGTTTCGTTTGAAATGGTCTGTATTGCATAAATATTGATACGATCAGAATATTCTTTATAAGGCGACCATGTCAGCATTCCCTGTGCCTTTTGAGTCGCATCTTTCACAAATTGATCCTGCTGTTGTGCCGTATATCCGTCCCCCATGATCACAATAACAAAATTTTCCTTATCATTTCCTGTCTTATGGATCACATGAACCGGAAATGTTGTTTTTGGTGATTCTGCATCTTCAACTGCTGTTGTCTGAGCAGTATGTGTCTTGCCTGTCATTTGGTTCGCACTTGTCTTGCCTTCTGCCATTGCCGTACCGGAAAATGGCATGGAAAAAAGCATCGTTATTCCAAGCATAATGGCTTCTAAGCGTTTTACATGTTTTTTCATTTTTCTACCCGGTATCTTATAACGGACTATTCCCCCATCTATCTAACAGTTTCTTATAAAGATACCTTTTCCTTCCATCATTTTTTATCAGCCGGAATGAATTACCGGAGTGTAGGGGATATTTGTGTGATACTTTTATATCAGTTTTGAATAATATATTGTCAACTGTTCTTTGTCCCTTTTGTTATGCACTATAAAACATAATAATCGTATTTATCTACCATACACTAAAATGTGTCAAATGTAACGCTTTATAATGCAAAAATCCCAAAAATTTAAGAAACCTGAATACTTCATGTTTTGTCTGTGAAATATTCAGGTTTCTGATAAATCGGGGTAGCTTGTTTTCCTGAACCGGTTACAAGAATCAGATCATAACTCTGTATACGAGATTTGATATTCAAATATTCTGATTCTTTTATCGGCATGTACTTTTGAAAGAAGTTCCTGTGCCGGATGATTCAAACAAATGCCTTTCTGAGTTTTGAAAATAGAATGTGAAGTTCTTTTAGTCGGTGTTACCATCCTTTTGTTTTTAAGAAAAGATGGAGAAAACCAAAAACATATCTACATCTTATCATTCTCCGGATCCTATCAAATGCTGCTTTGTTCTATCTTCTTTATCAATGTGATATCTGCCGGTAGCCAATCAACGGTAGTAAGTTCTTCCCTTACAAGCCATTTAGCATCCTCATGCTCTTTTAACTCTACATGCTCTGATTTCAATTCGCACCAATAACAATTCATTGATAAATGAAAATTGGGATAATCATATTCTACTACATCAATCAGATCTCCAACCAGAATATCTGCATCCAATTCTTCTTTGATTTCTCTGATCAATGCTTCTTGTGGTGTCTCTCCTTCCTCTATCTTGCCACCTGGAAATTCCCAGCCACCTGCAAATTCTCCATATCCTCTCTGGGTTACAAATATTTCTTTTTTATCATTCTTTTGTCTTTGGATCACTGCAGCAACTACCTTTATTGTTTTCATTTCGTATACTCCTTGTAGTGTATTCTCAATTCATTTCTTTTATCTTATAATAATGCTCTATTATCTGATGCATTTATATATGGGAAACGAAAATATTTCGGTCTTAACGAATAGCCAAAATCGCTTCATTGCTACCCGCCTTTTGTCCTCTGTATGATTCTATTCGATATTACTTTGCAAATAACATAGTAAATCATCCCTTACCGGATGATGCATCTTGGCAACCACCTTACTGATTGGTTTTAATTTTCCTTTGTTATCTTCCTTACGAGCTTCTTTTGCATCTATGATATCAAATGTTCCCATATAATAAAAGTTTGATTCTGCATCACTTTTCTTTACAAATAAATGTTTTCTTGGTGCTGTTATGACATCTTTCATATAAGTACTTTCCATACCCATTCCGATTTTGGAATCCCATTTAAAAATCATATTATCTTCAAATACATCCGCATAATCCGGTTTACCGTCTACATAATTGCGTTCATCTTCTGCCTTCTCTTTATGATATGTAACAAAGATAAACACGTCTTCCTGAATACGCTTCATTCCAAACATAACGGATGACAAATCTTTTCCGCAATTCATCAACAAACTTACATCTCTTCTCGAATATTTTTCATACAATACAAATGGTGAAACGACTTCATTTGTATTCATAAATTTATCATGATAACGTGCCAACCCTACTTTGATAATATCTTCCACCTGACTTCTAAATTCAACATTTCTAAGTAGCTCCCCATACTTAGACACTCTGGTAATCCGGCTTGTTTGATCACACGATATCATATCTATAGTTTCATATTTTTGATACTCCTTCTCATTACTTACAAACTTTCCCTGTAATACTTCCAGTGCACAATTAACCTGATCCTCCATAATATTTTTACGATACTTTTCCTGATATAGTTTTTGAAAAGTTTCTATAGAAATTGCATTTTGACGTAATAACAGTTGAAGGATTTCGAGTTCTTCAGGACGCACCCCGCTTAATATTGTTTTCGATAAATATTCAAGGATCAACTTCTCTTGTTCTGTCAATGTGCAACAATAATTCGCTTTCTCCATACTTTCTAAAAATCCATAATATGTTTTATATTCCCTGATAATAACCAATGGATCTACCTCATTGTTACTATAAAAATCATATAGATGTGGGGTTCTCCCAAGTCTGTTTTTAAGCGAAATATAACTTTCACGAATAATTGACTTTATCCCTCTAATGCGATCAATCGAATGAAATATTTTATTCTTTGCTACTTCATCAAAATGAATTGTTGAAGCCCCCGGAATGGTTCGATTTCCGCTGATCACATATTTACGAATCGTATCAGCATTATAAGAACGATCTCCTGATAATGCTACCGGAATCATAAAGTTATTATTATAATTACCAATAAAATCAAGGATTACAACATATTCTTTGCCATTTGCTTTACGTAATCCTCTTCCTAACTGTTGAATAAAAACAATAGGCGATTGTGTTGGTCGCAACATAATAACCTGATTAACTTCAACAATATCTACACCCTCGTTTAATATATCAACAGAGAAAATATAATCTAACGGTTTTGTTTTATCCGTCTGTTCACCTTCCTCCATTGCTAATCGCTCAAATGCATTTTGTCTTACTTCTTCTGAATCCTCACCACTAAGTGCTACTGTGCGATAACCCAGATCATTAAATTTCTTTGATAATTCTTTGCATTCCTGTTTACGACTGCAAAAAATCAATCCTTTTACGCGATCGCCACTATATCCGTAATACTCTGACTGCTCAATAATGTGTTTCACACGCTCATCACATATAAGTTTATTAAACTCTTCTTCCAAAATATTCTTTACTTTCATATCCTGCACAACCGATAAATCCGTAATTCCAAAATAATGAAATGGACATAACAGATCCTCTTCCATCGCCTGTTGCAGACGAATTTCATAAGCAATCTGGTGATGAAATATTTCATATATATTATCGTTTGCATCATTGTCCGTTCGCTTATCCGGTGTTGCCGTCATACCTAAAAACAAACGTGGTCTAAAATATTGCATTACTTTTTGATAGGTATTGGCAGAACTGTGATGAGCTTCATCTAAAATAATACAATCAAATTCATCCGGTTTATATTTTTGCAAATGTGCATCTTTATTCAATGTCTCAACAGTCGCGAATACATAATCTTTGCCATATTGATGATAACCTGCCCCGACTAATCCCATAGACACAGCATTACCAAAAACTCTTTGATAAGAATTTTTCGCCTGCGTTGCGAGTGTTGCTCTATGAACGAGAAATAACACCCGTTTAAATCCGAGTTCGCGCATAGCGAAAGCAGATGCATATGTTTTACCGGTACCTGTTGCACTGATCAACAATGCCCTTTGTTCATTATGCTGCAAAATTTTTCGAAGATTTGCGATAAAACGAACCTGCATGCTATTTGGTTTTAATCTATACCGCTCTAATGAAGTGACATTTTCCTCTTGTGCTATCCTTTTTTGCGTTTTGATAATATCATATCTTTGTTTGTATTCTTCATAAAATGTATCATACTCATATGCATATTTCGAATTCCAAAGCTCATCAAATTCTTGTAAAATATCTTCTGCCATTTCTCCCTGAAATGTCGAAACTAACTTCGTATTCCATTCACGATTTGTTGTGAGTGCGGCACTTGTCATATTGGAACTTCCAATAATAATGCGGTATATTTCTTTTTCTTTGAAAATATAGCCTTTTGTATGAAAACCGTTATTTGCCGCTTTTGTATCATACATTTTGATCTTAACATTACTTAATGAATGTAACTTTTTCAATGCTAAAGGTTCGCTAAAATCAAGATAATCAGAAGTCAGAATTTCTCCCGGAATCCCCTTTTTTTCTAACTCTTTTAATGTTTGCAAAAGTGGTGTTACTCCACCAAGTGTAATAAACGCCACACTTATTTGAAACTTGTCACATTTCAAAAGTTCATCCTCGATTACAGAAAGAACTTTCTTACCTTCATTGTAATTATTTGAAACAAAATTCGGCTTATAGGATAACTCTGATGCAACATTTCCGTTAATGTATGCTGTTTCTAAGCCGCTTCGGATGAGTGATATTTTTTCTTCCTGCATGGATAGCCTCCGTTCTCTATTTTAGTCCAATGCATTTATTATATCACTAATCATTGGAATGCAACATAGCCTTTTGGGGTGTACTGTTTATGTTCCGTTGAATAGCAACTTAGAAATTTGTTATATGCACGATGACACTTGCTTTCACTTTAATTATATCATTTCTACTCATTCTTAAAGGCAAGTTTTCACCTTCTGTTTTAAATCACATAAATTATACTTCCATCACTATCTGATATATCTAAAAAATCATCTACCGTGTAATGCTTTTCATCATTTTTGATAGTAAAATAGTTTTCTACATTTGCTAATTTTCCAACCTTTGCGTAAAGAGGAATTGATATATTCCAATTACCATTTCGTTTATCCACCGTAGACAACCAGCCACAAACAGTAACTGCCTCACTTACCGAATAAAACTCCTTAAATACTCTAATCGTGTCAATAACCGAAAGCATAAGTGTTGTACCAATTCCACGATTTCCTATCATAGAAGGGACTTCCAGATACCCGAATCCGGCACGGTGTTCATTCTTTAATCGATCAATGCCAATATAAACTTCCACATCCCCATGCCAAAAATCAACGCCTTGAATACCACAACGTATTTCACCCTCTATACAATATTCTGTTTTTGTAAAACTTTCCTCTATCCAGAATTCACCTCTTAATGATTTAAACATCAGACTTTCATATGGATACTTATTCAATTCTTCTATAAAATTTTTATCCATAAATGTTCCATCTCCCATTAATGTCTTATAATTTTCTTCATATGTTTGAACCATCGTAGTACTGTTCTTTGAGAAATTTCCATGTATTTTTGTTACAGTTGTATCGCCTGATGTTCTTAAATACTGCACTATTTGTTCTTCGAAATATCCCATTTTCTGCATCACGCTATTAATCAATCTCTAATCCCACAACGAATCGAACCATTTAGAAAACAATTCCAATGCTTCATTCTTACAATCTTCCCGATACTGTCTCAATATTTCTTCTTCCGCATAATATTTTTCCTCAATGTCCTTATACTCTAGTATCTCACCGGGAAAATGTAAGACTCTGCCAAATTTATTTTTCCCTCCTTCTTCAAGTTTTTCACCAAAAATCCCATATTTTGCTTCAAATTCTTTCCCTACATCCTCATGCTCTCGCTGATATGGATTTTTCTTCCGGCACGTATCCTCATTCATTTCTCTAAATAGAAATATCATCTTATCTAGAATTTTATCCCATTCTGTATGACATTCATCATTACAGAAATTTCCATGTTCATCCGCATGCTCTTTTTCTAAACAGCTTGGACTTCCATGTTTTGTATCTTTAAATTGTTGCAGCATATCCGGCATTAGGTTCATAAACCAGTAATCAATGTTCCACAAATCTTTGTCACAATAACCTTTTGTAATTCTCTGAAAGCTGTATTTTATATTTCGCAATACCAGACCGGGTATCTTCCATGGGCTTCTTCTTTCATGCCAAAAATCTGTTTTATTCCATACATTATCCATTGTGTACCGCCTTTACTCAAAATAGTAATATCCTACTCTCACTTCAAAAGCTTTTTATCTTCTCATTCTGCATTGTAAGGTCGGGAAGTTCATAGGAACATATACGCTCCATATCGTCTATATTTTACACATTTATTATATCAATTAAATTCGGAATAAACTCTCTAAAGTACCTTCTATTTTTCCAATCATTTATATTACCAATAAATGCTATTCTATATT
>OGPA01002965.1_pt1 | contig 11328 bp, 10 predicted proteins | sample 1552841 | NCBI WGS metagenome assembly OGPA01 (sample SAMEA2579916, study PRJEB22360) | human gut metagenome | reverse complement strand
TTGGCCACATATCGCGGGGGAACAGCGTGGGCCCTCGGCCGCCGGCAAGATGACCACTGCCGTGGCGGCGGAGACAATCGCTGCGAACGGTAACGACAATGGTGAGGGCGGTTCCGACATCAGTGGCAAGGGGCACGCGGTGCCGGTCGGAGTGCAGAACGATGCGCGGGAGTCCCCGCCCGACATCGTCCAGCAGAACACAAACCGGCATCACTTTGCCTACAAGCCGAACCTGGTGGTGGTCGATGGCGGCAAGCCGCAGGTCATGGCCGCCGCCAAGGCGCTTGAGGACTGTGGCGTGAACGACGTGGCCGTCTGCGGACTGGCCAAACGCTTGGAAGAGGTGTGGGTGCCGGACGACGACTATCCGATCATCCTCAAACGCCAGTCCGAAGGCATGTATCTGCTGCAGCGTGTGCGCGACGAATCCCACCGCTTCGCCATCACCTACCACCGCCAGCAGCGGCGCAAAGGCGCCCTGCGCAGCGCGCTCGACGAGATTCCCGGCATCGGCGAAAGCTACCAGAAGCGGCTGCTCAACCACTTCGGCTCGGTCAAAGCCATGCGCGAAGCCAGTGTCGAGGACTTCGAGAAGGTCAAAGGCATCGGCCACGCCAAAGCCGAAGCGCTGTACACCGCGCTGCACGAGCAGTGAGCCGGCCCGGTCCAGCAGCCCAGAGTAAATTTTCGGTTGCGGGGCCTGTGGTTGACATATTCGAAGCAAAGTGTCGGCTAGCATGGGAACAGACATCAAGGAGGGGATATGGCCAATCATCGTTGCGCTGTACTCGGCAAACCCGTCGCACACTCATTGTCACCCGTGCTCCACAACGCGGCCTACCGTTCGCTGAAACTCGACGATTGGCTGTACGACAAGCACGAGGTGGGGGAAGACGACCTCGACGCTTTCCTCAAAGGCCTTGACTCGACGTGGGCTGGCCTGAGCCTGACCATGCCGTTGAAGAAGACCATCCAACCGTACGGTGTTCCGGAAAATTTGTGGGCCAAGGAACTGAAGGTGGCGAATACCGCGGTATTCGACTGGAGCGTGGCTGCCGATGATTCCGCTTGGCCGAACGGCAAGCCGGGCATCAAGCTATACAACACCGATGTCATCGGCATCCAACTCGCCTTCGACCATGCCAATCGCGAACTCGGCGAACACCACACCGCGTCGAGAAGCGGCACCGCGCTGATCATCGGCAATGGCAACACCGCCACTTCGGCGTTGGCCGCATGCTGCATGATGCCCGAAATCGGCCATATCGTCGTCGCCGCCCGCCACCCCGGAAAAAACACCGGGCTTAAACCAGTGGCCGAAAAGTTCGTCAACGTGCATAACCCGTACAACGAAATCGAATTAGGCGACGATCAGGCCCTGCTTGAGGCAGCCCGCAACGCCACCTATGTCATCAACACGATTCCCGGACACGCGGCCGACAACGTCGCGGATGCCCTCGCCAATGCCGGAACCGAGCCATTCTCCGGACTGCTGTTGGACGTGATCTACGATCCACGCCCCACCAAGCTCATGGAAGCCTGGCGCGCTCATGGCGGTCACGCCATCGGCGGCGAAGAAATGCTGCTGTACCAAGCTCTCGTACAGGTATTGCTGATGACCGGTATCTGGGATGACGACCCGCCCAGCGATGCCGACCAGCGTCTGCAGGACACCACCACCGAAGACGACCAGCTGGAGATCGCGATGCGCAAAGCTCTTGAGGAGGCGCTGTAATGAATCAACAGACAACGAACCGCGATACCGGCGAGGCGGCCGCCACGAATGCGCCGGCGAATTCCGCGACATCCACATCGACTCCGGACAACCAGCCGACCCCGCTTGATGCCTTCGAAGTGCTGCTCATCACCGGTATGTCCGGCGCAGGCCGCTCTCATGCCGCTGACTGCGTGGAAGACATGGGATGGTATGTGGTCGACAACCTGCCTCCCAAACTGCTTATCCCGCTTGTCGACATGATGACCACCTCCGGTTCCGGATCGGAGTCAGGCGTCCACAAGCTTGCCGCCGTCATCGACGTGCGCTCCAGCTATTTCGACGAGCTGGCCGCCGTGCTCGGCCATCTGGATGATCTCGGCGTCAAAACCCGTATTCTGTTCCTCGACGCCAGCAACGAAGTGCTCATCAAGCGCTATGAATCCGTGCGCCGCCCGCACCCGCTGCAGCACGGCAACCGACTGATCGACGGCATCCTTGAGGAACGTCACCTGCTGGAAGACCTCAAGGAACGAGCCGACTGGGTCATCGACACCAGCTCCCTGAGCATCCACCAGCTGTCCACCAAACTCTACGAGGCGATGCTCGGCTCCGGCCCCACCACCGTGGCAGTACACATCTTCAGCTTCGGCTTCAAATACGGTATGCCCATCGACGCCGATTTCGTGGCCGACGTGCGTTTTCTGCCCAACCCGTTCTGGGTGCCCAACCTGCGCGAGCTTACCGGGCACGACAAGCCGGTCGCCGACTACGTGCTTTCCAGCAAGGGAGCCAAGGAATTTCTCGACGCTTATGAGAAAGCTATCGAGATTGCGTTGGAAGGATACGCCCAGGAAGACAAGCACTACGTAACCATCGCCGTCGGCTGCACCGGTGGTCAGCACCGGTCGGTGGCGATGAGCGAAGAGCTGGCTCGCCGCTTACGCGCACATGGGCTCAACGTAACCGTTTCCGCGAGAGAACAGCACAAGCGTCACTCATCGTAAGCAGGCGTCGAGCGGTCATCGGGCAAGTGTTCGGTGACCACACTGCGAGAAAGCAGAGCCCATAATACGTATCAAACGGGTTCGCTTGTCCACCAGATTAGGTATCACAGAAAGCCGATGGCTTCCGACCGTGTGACAGCAGATGACGGCACGAAGCGCCTGAAGCATTGAGAAGAACGGGACTGTAGGAGGTAGATCTTGGCTCTTCTGGACGATGTCAAAAGCGAGTTGGCAGCCTTTGAAGGCGATTCGCCAGCCGCGATCAAGGCCCAAGCTGCGGCCATGATCCGTTTTGGCGGCGGTCTTCGACCGGTACAGAATACATACGTTATCCAAGCCGTATTCACCTCGCTTGACGTTGCAGAATGGCTGAAGAACACGTTGAGGAACACGTTCGGGCACGAAGCCGAGGTCAATCACCTCACACGTCAGACCCCGAACGGCCCTGTCGAGACCTACGTGGTGCTCGTCACCCGCAACGTAGTGGCCTTGGCTTTGCAGACCGGACTGGTCGACCGCCGCAAGCAGCAGGTCCGTGGACTGCCGTCTGAAGTGGTCAACGGATCCATCGCCCAAATCAAAGCGGCATGGCGCGGCGCCTTCATGGCCCGTGGCTTCCTGTCCGATCCCGGTAAGGCCAGCTTCCTGGAAATCGCTTGCCCCACGGAAGAGGCCGCCATGGCCCTGTGTGGCGTGGCCCGTCGTCTAGGCATCCAGGCCAAGCATCGCACGCTGCGTAGCTCCGAGCGCGTGACACTCAAGGATCCCGACGCCATCGAACGCATGCTCAAGCTCATGGGCGCCACCCGTTCGGCTCGCGCGGGGCGGGGGCAGAGGGCCCAGGGGCGAATTCGAGGCCCGCGGCAAGGCCAACCGTCTGGCCAACTTCGATGACGCCAATATGCGCCGTTCCGCCAAGGCCGCCGCCGAAGCCAGCGAAAAAGTGCAGCATGCTTTCGAAGTACTCGGCGATAACATTCCGGACAACCTCCGTCAGGCCGGCCAGCTGCGCATCGATCACGTGGACAAGAGCCTCGAGGAGCTCGGCAAGATCGCCGAACCGCAAATCACCAAGGATGCGATTGCCGGCCGAATTCGCCGACTGCTTCAACTTGCCGAGAAGACGGAGAAGGCTCGCGCAGCCGAAGGCAAGTAACCCGACAATCCGATTTGCCATGCCTATTCGGCAAAACGCGACAACGATGTGACAAAACACCGCATTCAGTCAGTAGACGAATGCGGTGTTTTGTTCCGGAATGCCTGTAATATGCAAAGTGGCAAAATTGGCCACTTTGACGTGCGATTCGTCAAGGAAAGGATATTCATGAAGACACTCAAGGACCTTGGAGATCTCAAGGGCAAGCGCGTTCTGGTTCGCGCTGATTTCAATGTTCCGCTGGACGGCACCACCATCACCGATGACGGTCGAATCAAGGCTGCTCTGCCGACCATCAAGACCCTGCGCGAAGAAGGCGCCAAGGTCATCCTCATGGCCCACCTTGGCCGCCCGAAAGGCAAGGTCGTTCCTGAGCTGAGCCTGGCCCCGGTTGCCGCCCGCCTCGGCGAGCTGCTCGGCGCCAACGTGCCGCTGGCCAAGGACACCTACGGCGAGGACGCTCAGGCCAAGGTCGCCGCCATGAACGATGGCGACGTTGTGCTGCTTGAGAACGTTCGTTTCAACCCGGAGGAGACCTCTAAGGACGCCGACGAACGCGCCGCTTACGCCAAGAAGATCGCCGCCCTCGGCGAGGCCTTCGTTTCCGATGGCTTCGGCGTGGTCCACCGCGCTCAGGGCTCCAACTACGACGTTGCCGCCGATCTGCCGGCCGCCGCAGGCCTGCTGGTCGAGAAGGAAGTCAAGGCCTTGTCCAAGGCCACCGAGAACCCGGAGCGTCCGTTCACCGTGGTGCTTGGCGGTTCCAAGGTCTCCGACAAGCTCGGCGTCATCGAGAACCTGCTCGACAAGGCCAACCGTCTGGTCATCGGCGGCGGCATGGTGTTCACCTTCCTCAAGGCCAAGGGCTACGAGGTCGGCACCTCCCTGCTTGAAGAGGACCAGCTTGAGAAGGTCAAGGGCTACATCGAGACCGCCGAGAAGAACGGCGTTGAGCTCGTGCTGCCGACCGACGTCGTCGTGAACGCCGGCTTCCCGGCCGGTGACACCCCGGTTGCTCCGGAAGTCGTTGCCGCCGACGCCATCCCGGCCGACAAGATGGGTCTGGACATCGGCCCGGAGTCCCAGAAGCTCTTCCACGACAAGATCGTCGACTCCAAGACCGTCGTGTGGAACGGCCCGATGGGCGTGTTCGAGGTTCCTGAGTTCGCCGCCGGCACCAAGGCCGTGGCCCAGGGTCTGGTCGACGCCACCGCAGCCGGTGCGTTCACCATCGTCGGTGGCGGCGACTCCGCCTCCGCCGTGCGCAACCTCGGCTTCCCGGAGGACGGCTTCTCCCACATCTCCACCGGTGGTGGCGCTTCCCTCGAGTTCCTCGAAGGCAAGGAGCTCCCTGGCCTGAAGGTGCTTGAGTAATCCATTTTCTAGCTCCCCTCCTTGAGGGGAGCTACGTTTTTTTTAGAAGGGAAACATATGGCGTCCAAACGCATTCCGTTGGTGGCCGGCAACTGGAAGATGAATTTCGACCATCTTGAAGCCACTTACTTCGTGCAGAAGCTGGTATGGCTGTTGCGTGACGCTCACTTCGACTTTAAACGCTGCGAAGTCGCGCTTTTCCCCTCGTTCACGTCATTGCGCAGCGTGCAGGTGCTGGTCGAAGCCGACAAGCTCCATGTCGCCTACGGCGCACAATCCGTTTCCGTGACCACCCAAGGTGCCTTCACCGGCGATGTGTCCGCGGACATGATCGCCCATCTCGGCTGCTCATACGTCATCGTCGGCCACTCCGAACGCCGCAAATACCATCCTGAAGATGACGCCAATATCGTCGATCAGGTACGTGCTGTGCTCGCCGCCGGCATGCAGCCGATTTTGTGCGTCGGCGAAAGCTTCGAGGAACGACGTCAAGGCATTGAACTCGATTTCGCCGTGGGCCAGGTACGAGACGTCACCCGCGATCTCAACGAAGAACAAGCCGCCAAACTCATCGTGGCCTACGAACCTGTCTGGGCCATTGGCACCGGCATGGTGGCCACTCCGCAATCCGCCCAGGATGCCGCAAACGCCATCCGCAACGATTTGAAGACCACTTTTGGCACGAAGGTATCCGATAGCGTACGTATCCTGTACGGCGGATCGGTCACCTCGAAAAATGCGGCGGAACTCATTTCCCAGCCCGACGTTGACGGCTTCCTGATCGGAGGGGCGGCCCTGGACGTTGAGGAACTCGCCAAAATCGCTCGACTGGCACTGAAATCCACGAAATCACGGAACTAATACCACGGTTTTCCCGTGTGTGCGCTATGCTGGTCAACAGTCCAATCAATCCGGAGGTACCCTGTGACCGCTCTTAAGATCACGCTGCAAGTCATCGTCGTGCTGCTCAGCTTCGTGCTGACCCTGCTCATCCTTATGCACAAGGGCAAGGGCGGCGGTTTGTCCGACATGTTCGGCGGCGGTCTGACCCAGAACGCCGGTACTTCCGGTGTCGCCGAAAAGAACCTGAACCGTTGGACCGTTATCATCGCTCTGGTGTGGGTAGCCTTGATCATCGGCCTCGACATGATGACCAAGTTCAACCTCGGCTGATCGGCTTGCACGCCATATAGACTTGTCGCTCGCGACCCATGACCGTTACCGTCGGTCATGGGTCGTATGCGTTCTATCGAGTATTACGAAAGGACATCACCATGGTCACTATGAACCGCAACAAAGTCGTTATCGTCGGCACCGGCCGGGTCGGTGCCACCGCCGCCTTCGGCATCGTCACGCACGGCCTGTGCAATGAGCTTGTGCTCATCGACTGTTCCGCCGCCAAGGCCCTGGGGGAGGCCCGCGACCTCGATGATGGCAGCGAATTCCAGGACCGCCACGTCAAGGTGCGCGCCGGCGACTACGCCGACTGCAAGGATGCGGACATCGTCGTCATCACCGTGGGCCGCAAGCCGCCGGCCAACTCCAACCGCATGGCCGAACTCGGCTTCACCGTGGGTCTTGTGGGCGAAGTGGTCGACAACGTCATGGCCTCCGGTTTTGACGGCGTGATCGTCATGGTCTCCAACCCGGTCGACGTGATGGCTTGGTATGCCTGGAAACGTTCCGGTCTGCCTCGCACCCAGGTGCTCGGTACCGGCACCGCGCTCGACACCTCGCGTCTCAAGACCATCATCGGCGAAGAGACCGGCCTTGACCCGCGCAACGTGGGCGGCTTCGTGATGGGCGAGCACGGCGACTCCCAGTTCACCGCATGGTCCACCGTCTCGCTCGGCGGCAAGCCATTCGCCCGCTTCCTGGCCGACAACCAAGACCGTTTCGCCTCCGTGTCCACCACCGAAATCGAAGAGAAGACCCGCACCCGTGGCAATGAGATCGTCGCGGCCAAGGGCGGCACCAACTTCGGCATCGCCTCCACCGTGGCCGGCATCGTACAGACCATCCTGTGGGACGAACGCCGCATCGTGCCCGTCTCCACCCTGCTGGACGGCGAATACGGCGAACATGACGTGTTCCTCGGCGTCCCCACTGAACTGCGCGCCAATGGTGCCAACGAGATCGTCGAACTCGATCTGAGCGAGGACGAGCGGGCCAAACTGCACCATTCCGCCGAACTCGTGCGTGAACACTGTGAGGGGCTGCTGTGATTCTCGACGCCATCACGCCGAAACAACCCCGACTGCTGGTCGCCGACCTCGACGGCACGTTGCTGCACGACGCCGAGGTATTCGAGGACCGGTTCATTACCCAGCGCAGCATCGACACCATCAACCGCGCGCACGATGCCGGAATGCAATTCGCCATCGCCACCGCGCGGCCGGTGAGTACCGGTCTCCAGTTCGCCGAAAAACTGCCGGTGGACGCCGTAATCTATCTGAACGGCGCCCTCATCGATTTCGACCCGGCCCACTCCGACTTCGACCTGCTCACCTCAGGTGCCACGCCGGCCGATGAGAACCATTTGATCAAGATTGGCTTCTCCTCACGGCGTGCCTGCGAAGTCTGTCTGTTCCTGCTCGATCGCATGCCCGGCCTGAAGCTCGGCATCGTGATGAACGACGTGCGCTACACCAACTTCGATGTGCGCGTGTATTGGAAAACTCAGGCCTTCCAATACACGAACTTCCACGACGTGCCCGAAGGCGTGGCGGACAAAATCACCATCTTCCCCGAACCTGAACAGTGGAACGAGCTGCGTGCGCTGATTCCGCCGGACTTCGACATCTCCATCAGCGAAGGCGTGATGTGGATGCTCATGAACCCGCAGGCCAACAAGGAGCACGCGCTGCACCTGCTGTGCGAGCGACTGGACGTGCCGCTTGAACAGACAGCCGCCTTCGGCGACGACCTCATCGATATCAACATGATGAGCGAATCCGGCCGGGGCGTGGCCGTGGCCAACGCGAACCCCAAGGTGTTGTCCGTCGCCGACGAGATCTGCCCGTCCAACAACGAGGACGGCGTCGCCCAATGGATTGAAGCGCAGTTGGGTTGAACCGGTCGAGACTCGAGAACACGCCAAAATTGAACTTGTGTTGAACCGGGGGTATGCTTTGAACCGTTGTTCAAAAGATAAATTGAACTCCCGGTTGGAGGCATAAGGATATGAGCGTATCGGTGTTTGCGGAACGTCTGCGCAATGCGATGAACAGCAGGGGATTGAAGCAGGTCGATTTGGTGCACGCCGCCGAACATCGTGGCGTAAAGATGGGCAAGAGCCACATCAGCCAATATGTGGCCGGCAAGACCATGCCCCGCGAGGACGTGCTCGAATTCCTGGCCAGCGAACTGGACGTCGACACGAATTGGCTGCGCGGCGAGGAATCCACCACGCAATTGAACTCGGACGCATCCAACAGCGTCACGGACGGCGAACACGCCGCCACACCGCTTGCCATGGGTGCCGCCAAGCCCCAGACGGACAGCGAGATTCCCGTGGGCCGCCGCCGCACCTTCGGCAAATCGCACAAGCTCGACAACGTGCTCTACGACGTGCGCGGCCCGGTCGCCGACGAGGCGATGCGCATGGAGGCCAACGGCACCCACATCCTGAAATTGAACATCGGCAACCCGGCACCCTTCGGCTTCCGCACGCCGGACGAAGTCGTCTACGACATGGCCCACCAGCTCACCGACACCGAAGGCTACTCGCCGTCCAAGGGCCTGTTCTCCGCGCGCAAGGCCATCATGCAGTACGCGCAGCTGAAGAACATCCCGAACGTCACCATCGACGACATCTACACCGGCAACGGCGTCAGCGAGCTCATCAACCTGTCCATGTCCGCGCTGCTCGACACCGGCGACGAAGTGCTCGTGCCCTCCCCGGACTACCCGCTGTGGACCGCCTGCGTGAACCTGGCCGGCGGCACCGCCGTGCACTACCTGTGCGACGAACAGTCCGAATGGTATCCGGACATCGACGACATCCGCTCCAAGATCACCAGCAACACCAAGGCGATTGTCATCATCAACCCGAACAACCCCACCGGCGCACTTTACCCAAAGGAAGTGCTCCAGCAGATCGTCGACATCGCGCGCGAACACCAGCTCATCATCTTCTCCGACGAAATCTACGATCGCCTCGTCATGGACGGCCTGCAGCACATCTCCATCGCCTCGATGGCCCCGGACCTGTTCTGCGTGACCTTCTCCGGCCTGTCGAAATCGCACATGATCGCCGGCTACCGCATCGGCTGGATGATCCTGTCCGGCAACAAGCGCATCGCCAAGGACTACATCGAGGGCCTCAACATGCTCGCCAACATGCGCATGTGTTCGAACGTGCCCGCCCAGTCCGTGGTGCAGACCGCGCTTGGCGGCCACCAGAGCGTCAACGACTACATCGTGCCGGGCGGCCGCGTGCACGACCAGCGCGACCTCGTCTACGACATGCTCAACCAGATTCCCGGCATCACCGCCGTCAAGCCGAAGGCCGCGTTCTACATCTTCCCGAAGATCGACGTCAAACGCTTCAACATCCACTCGGACGAGCAGTTCGCGCTCGACCTGCTGCATGACAAGCACATCCTCATCAGCCACGGCGGCGCGTTCAACTGGCATCGCCCCGACCACTTCCGCGTGGTGTACCTGCCGCGCATGGGCATGCTGCGCGAAACCATGGGGGAGATCTCCGACTTCTTCAGCTACTACTGGCAGAGCTGATCCTTGGCGCAAACGAACACGCTCGATTGTTTCGTGATATGAAGGAGATCTTATGCCGGTGGTGTCGCGTCGTGCGCAGGAAGCGCTGTATCCCAGCGATCGCGCGAACCGCGGCATGGTGGTCCGCGCTATGCCAAGGTGAAGGCGATGACGAAGGCCGTGGCGGACAGTGCGGTTGCCAGGAGCAGATAGCACACGGCGGCTGAATTTCGAGAGCCATCGGCATTGGCAGCGTTACCGCCGTTATTTGCGTTGCGTGCAGCCAACGTGATGGCCGTAATCGCCGAAAGCAGGGAGAACAATGGCAGCACGCACAACACGACGGTCAGCAGTCCCAAAGCTTCATGGCCGATGCAATAAGCGACAAGACCTGCATTGTCAGTTGCCGATAGCGCTGGGCAGAAATCGGTGTGTCTACCAGTGTTGTAGCTGTAGGTAAAGAACGTGATACCTGACCAGAACAGGGCAACGGGAACAGAGCAATTGCGTATGGCGGATGCGTTGATGCTGATGGTGTGGAACAGGTCGTGCAAGGAGGTAGCCCGTATACCACTGCGTTCTGGCGTGATTCGATTACTGTTGTTTTGCGAGTCGATGGTAAGAGAGGCGCATTGCACCAGCGCATATGCCGCAAGTCCAAGTCCGCAAGCGATGGCTGCGCCGCCGCTGAAGTTGAACTCGTCGGATACCGAATATTCGGTGACGAATACCGGCATCACGCCAATCTGCCATACGAACAACAGTCGCGCGATTCGTATCCAACCGTTGCTCAGATATGAGGTGACTATGGCGTGCACCAGCCACGTCACCGCATACATCGCCCACAACGTTACAATCTTGGTATTCGCACTCAACACCAATATGATCGCAACAGCCACTGCCGCAATAAGAACACTAAACACCGAACGGAGCCGATGGCGCGAAAAGCCCTGTACTCCCGCAACAGTCAGACAGAGAATCGCGACAACACTCAGCGCAGTCACCGTCATAAACCACAGTGGTGAGGTGACGCAGGCTCCATAATCGTCAGTTGCTTGGCCCGAGAGATAGTAGGTCATTCTGCCAATCGCCGGACAATTCGGATGCAACATCATGCCGCCCCAAATGCGCTCATATAATGGCGCGAACGATACACCGGCACCACTGAGCGTCGCAACAACCGCCATCACCATGGCCGGAATCAGCCCAAGCTCGCGATTCCGGCCGGTTTCCGCTACCTGTCTATCACTGGTGTCCATGACTCACCCCACCTTATGCCGTTATCGCCGTCGTCGATGATGCCCCCGGGTTCTAAATAGAAGTGCAACACCTTGTCTAGGGTTGGAAGTGTTCGAAGT
>OGPA01002962.1_pt1 | contig 11337 bp, 8 predicted proteins | sample 1552841 | NCBI WGS metagenome assembly OGPA01 (sample SAMEA2579916, study PRJEB22360) | human gut metagenome | reverse complement strand
TTAAAGAAATGATCTGGGGTGGAACAAAATTAAAAGATATTTATGGATATGAGATCCCGAGTGATCACACAGGAGAGTGCTGGGCAATTTCTGCACATAAGAATGGAGATTGTACAATCGCGGATGGAGAATACGAAGGAAAAACTTTATCTTGGCTGTTTGAAAATCACAGAGAATTATTTGGAAATATCGAAGGAAATCAATTTCCATTACTTGTAAAGATCATTGATGCCAAAAATGATTTATCTGTACAGGTGCATCCAGATGATGCTTATGCCAAAGAACATGAAAATTCTCTTGGAAAAACAGAATGTTGGTTTGTACTTCAGGCAGATGAAGGAACAAAAATGGTGATGGGACATCATGCAAAAACAAAAGAAGAGTTTATAAAAGCAATTGAGGATGATGATTATGAACATCTATTAAATTCATTTAAGATCAAAGAGGGAGATTTCTTCTACATTCCATCAGGAACATTACATGCGATCTGTAGTGGATCTTTAATCTATGAAGCGCAGCAGTCTTCAGATATCACATATCGTGTCTATGATTATCATAGAAAAGATGCAGATGGAAATGAAAGACAGCTTCATGTAAAGCAGTCAATCGATGTAACAAATGTACCTGCCAACATAGATCAGAACAAAGAATTTCTTCAGACAACTCTTGAGAATGGTATAAAAACAAGATATGTTGATAGTGAATTTTTTAAAGTTGATCGTTATGAGTTGACTGGTAAAAATGTGATTCAAAATGACAATCCGTTTATGATGGTAAGTATTACGGAAGGATCTGGAACATTAGAAGAAAATAAAGTGAAAAAAGGAGATCATTTTGTTATTTGTTCTGATCAGAAAGAAGTTATTTTTGATGGTACAATGGAAATAATGATCTCTACATTGTAATCTTATAGACAGAATATATTAATAAGGAAGTTTTTATGAAAAAAGAAGGAAGAATATTTGATGTTCTGCAGAGAGTTGGACGTGCATTTATGCTTCCAATTGCCATTCTGCCGGTCGCAGGACTTTTACTTGGAATTGGACAATCATTTACGAATGAAACAATGCTTCGAACGTACCATCTGATTAAGATCATGGGTCCGGGGACAGTTTTGTATGGAATTTTTAAAGTGGGAGGCGATTGTGGAAGTATCATTTTTGACAATCTTGCACTAATATTTGCAATGGGAGTTTCTATAGGAATGGCGAAGGCAGAGAAAGCTGTAGCAGCATTATCCGGGGTATTGTCTTTTTTTGTGATGCATGAAGCAATTTCATCCATGTTGTCTTTATATGGTGATACTTATACGATGCATACGGGAGCAACTGACCAGATTCTTGGAATTACATCATTGCAGTTAGGTGTATTTGGTGGAATTATTGTTGGTCTTGGGGTTGGATATCTGCATAATCGACTTTATAAAATAAAACTTCCAGAAGTTTTGTCTTTTTTTGGCGGGACGAGAGCTGTACCAATCATTTGTACCATTGTATATGTTGGAGTAGGAATTTTAATGTTCTTTATCTGGCCGCCGATTCAGGGATTAATGTATTCGCTCGGAGGAATTGTGAAAGCCTCTGGATACTTTGGAACTTTTATTTACGGAGTGCTGGAACGTGCATTGATTCCATTTGGACTGCATCATGTATTTTATCTTCCGTTCTGGCAGACATCACTTGGTGGAACGATGGAAGTGGCAGGGAAGATGGTTGATGGAGCACAGAATATCTTTTTTGCTCAGTTGGCAGATCCTGCAACCACACATTTTAATGTAGAAGCGACAAGATTTATGGCAGGAAAGTTTCCACTAATGATCTTTGGACTGCCAGGAGCAGCACTTGCAATTTATCGTTGTGCAAGACCTGAACAAAGAAAAGTTGTCGGTGGGCTTATGATTTCTGCTGCATTAACATCAATGCTTACAGGAATTACAGAACCATTGGAATTTACATTTCTGTTTATCGCTCCTGGATTATATGCAATTCATTGTATTTTTGCGGGATTTGCATATATGATGATGCATGTACTGAAAATTACAGTGGGATTAACATTTTCAGGAGGCCTTATTGATCTGTTCTTTTTTGGAATCTTGCAAGGACAGGGAAAGACAAACTGGATGATGGTAATTCCACTTGGGATTATCTATTTTATTGTATATTATTTTTTGTTCCATTTTCTGATCCTGAAATTTGATATTAAGACACCGGGAAGAGAAGAAGAAACAACAATAGAATTTGAAGAGGAGTCTGAATATGAATACAGAGAAGATTTCTCAGAAGAATTATTAGCGAAAATTGCAGCTGGCCTTGGGGGCAAAAAGAATATTGGAGATATTGACTGTTGTGTTACAAGACTTCGGTGTGGACTTAAGGATATAAGTCTGGTAGATGATGCTATGATCAGAGAAACGGGATCAAGGGGAATTCTGAAACGAGGTAACAGTATTCAGATTATCTATGGTCCACATGTAACAGTGTTGAAATCAGAATTTGAAGATTACTTAAGAACTAGACGTGCAAAGAAAGAAATCAAACAGTTACTAAAGGAAAATGTACATTCCGAGGAAGAAACGAAACAGGAAATCATTGCCTGTCCGATCAAAGGAAAAGTGATCGAGTTAGAAGAAGTTGGAGATGAAGCATTTTCTGGAGGAATGTTAGGAGAAGGATTTGCAGTTGTTCCAGAAGAAGGAAAATTATATGCACCAGTAGATGGCATTATTGCGGCTGTATTCCGCACCAAGCATGCACTTGCTATGGAGTCAAAGGAAGGTGCAGAAGTTCTCATTCATCTAGGCCTTGATACCGTCAAACGAAATGGAAAAGGTTTTTATATGAAGGTAGAAGCCGGACAGAAAGTGAAAAAAGGAGAACTTATTTGTGAGTTTGATTTAGAAGATATAAAAGCAGATGGATATGTTATGACAACTCCAGTCGTTATAAGTAATAATGCAGAATATGCAAGCATTGCATTAAATCATATCGGAGAGTGTAATGTAGGGGAAGAAATTTTAACTATCTACAAATAGGTAACTATAAAATTAAATATAGATACAATTCTTAAACTTAAAAAGAAGGGATGTTATTTATGATCGATATTAGATTATAAATAACATCCCTTCTTTTTGTTTGCATGCGAAAAATAGTAGAAATAAAAAATTTTAAATCAATATAATCGACATAATGTTACAAAAATCAATAAAATATTACAATAATATTACGAAATAATAATGAAAAGTATTGACATACTATCTATAAGTGCTATAATACACACATACTCGAGTTAATAAAATTGTAACATTTGAAGGAGGAACATTATGATAACGAGGAAAATGAGACTGTCAATGGCGATGCTTACGATTGCCGCGAGTGTGTTGACGACAGGAAATATAAAAGCAGATGAGAAAGATACAACAAAAGAAACAAATACAGCAACGGAAAGTAAATATGCGAATAAAGCAGTTGCAGATATTTATTCTACAACAACATTAAATATCCGAAAAAAGGGTAGTATAAATGCAAAGATCGTAGGAAAAATGAAAAAAGGTAATATTGCAACTGTGCTGAAGAAAGGATCTGAATGGTCAAAAGTAAGATCAGGAAATGTTACAGGATATGTAAAAAATCAGTATCTTGTATTTGGCGATGAGATTGAAAACTTTGCGAAACAAAATGTGAAAAAGGTGGCGAAAGTTCAGACGGAAACATTAAGAGTTCGTAAGAAAGCATCTACGGATTCAAAGATTGTTACATTGGTATCTGAAGATGATAAATTAAAAGTGAAGAAACAGACCAATGACTGGGCAAAAGTCAAGGTTGATGGCCAGACAGGATATGTGTCAAAAGATTATGCAAAAGTAACATACTCTTTTGGAAAAGCAAAATCCATGAAACAGATTCAGGCAGAACAGGCGGCAAAAGAGGCACAGAAACAAGCAGCGCAAACAACAATCGGAAATGAGTCTGCATCAACATCAAGCAGTAATACTTCAAACAGCAGCACAACATCAGGAAGTACAAAAGCAAGTTCTGTACAGGCGGCAAAGAAAGCTTCCGTATCAGTATTATCCAGTGGTTCATCAGCAACAGGAAGCAGAATCGCAAGTTATGCCCAGCAGTTTATTGGAAATCCATATCGATATGGTGGAAACAGCTTGACAAATGGAATTGACTGCTCTGGATTCACACAGCAGATTATGGCAAAATTTGGATACAGCATCAGCCGTACAAGCAGTTCTCAGGCAGGGGATGGAAGAACAGTATCTACAAGCAACTTAAGAGCTGGGGATTTAGTGTTTTACGGAGATGGTGGAAGTATCAATCATGTGGCACTTTATATCGGTGGTGGTCAGGTGGTACATGCAAGTAATTCTGCACCATATCCAAGAGGTGGAATTAAGATTTCAAATGTAAATTACAGAACACCAATCTGTGCGAGACGTATCATAGGATAGAAAAAGAACTACGAATATTGTTTGTATATGAAAAGAGCGCAGGAGAGCAATTCATGTCGGATCGGTCTTCTGTGTTCCTTTTTTTATATATTTGGTATGAAAATAAAAAATTAAAGTTCTGATATTGACAGAAGAACATCAGATTTATAAAATGAAAAAGGTATATTTTTGGTTAGGAAAATAAAGACAGAAAAGAGATGTAGAAAGAAAGCATGAAAGAAAGACGTTTCACAAACAAAAAGCTGATCGCTCTTATGTTACCATTGGCAGTAGATCAGCTTTTAAATTCATTTATGGGTACGGTAGATACTCTTGTGGTCAGTAACTTAGGATCGGCAGCAATTTCAGCGGTCAGTTTAGTGGACTCCATCAATATTTTGGTTGTTCAGGCATTTTTTGCATTGGCTTCTGGTGGTACGGTTGTTTGTTCACATTATCTTGGGTGTGAGAAAAAGGAGAGGGCAACGAATGCAGCCAGACAGTTAGTGTTTATTACATTCGCCATGTCACTGATCATTGCAATTGCATGTCATTTATTCAGCAGTCAGATTCTTGGTTTGATCTTTGGTCAGGTGGAACCAGCAGTCATGGAGAATGCAAAGAAGTATTTCTTTTTTTCTGCAATGTCCTATCCATTTATTGCATTGTATGATGACGGAGCCTGCATTTTAAGAGCACAGGAGAACAGTAAACTTCCAATGCAGATTTCATTTATTGCAAATGGAATTAATGTCGTATTGAATCTAGTGTTTGTATGGATTTTCCATTTTGGAGTAGCAGGATCTTCTGCAGCAACAATGATCGCCAGAGCATTTGCAATGATCGCAGTACTTTATAAATTAAGAAGCCCAAATATGAAAGTGCAGCTTAGAGATTATTTTTCGATTCGTCCGGAATGGAAAGAAATCAAGCGTATTTTACATATCGGGGTACCATCAGGAATTGAAAATGGAATGTTCCAGTTTGGAAAACTTGCAATTCAATCAACGGTATCTTTAATGGGAACGGCGGCAATCGCAGCACAGGGAATGACGAATATCATCGAGAACTTAAATGGAATCATGTCGATTGGAATGGGAATCGGATTGATGACAGTTGTTGGAGAATGCCTTGGTGCAGGAGAGAAGGAAGAGGCTGTATATTATATAAAGAAGATTTCTATTGCAGCAGAAGTAGTGTTGATCATTACGTGTTTATTAATGTTTGGACTTACTTACCCGATCACTTATTTTGGAGGAATGGAGCCAGAGAGTGCTAAACTTTGCATCTTCATGGTAACATGCATTACGATCGTAAAACCAATTGTATGGATCATGGCTTTTATTCCACCATATGGGTTCAGAGCTGCAGGAGATGTGAAGTTTACGATGACGACATCCATGTTATGTATGTGGCTTTGCAGAGTTGTACTTGCAATGGTACTTGCAAGAGTGTTCCATATGGGACCAATCGCAGTGTGGATCGGAATGTTTACGGACTGGACGATTCGTGCAATTATTTATACAGTACGATTTAGAAATAGAAAGTGGCTGGCACATCAGGTTATCTGATGTGCGTTGCGGATCATGGTGGTTCGTGTTATACTAAAATGTATTTGAATATTAGAAAAATGAAGAAATAGATAGAAGGGATACAGAGAAGATGAAAGTATCAGATTTTACATTTGATTTACCAGAAGAACTGATCGCTCAGGATCCGCTTGAGGACAGATCAAGTTCCAGATTATTAACATTAGATAAGAATACAGGAGAGATCGGACATGATATCTTCCATAACATTGTAAATTATTTAAAACCAGGAGATTGTCTTGTGTTAAATAATACAAAAGTAATTCCAGCAAGACTGATCGGGGCTAAAGAAGAAACAGGTGGAAAAGTTGAGGTTCTGCTTCTTAAGAGAAAACAGGACAATGTATGGGAAACACTTGTAAAACCAGGAAAGAAAGCACGTCCAGGAGCAAGAATCTCTTTTGGAGATGGGAAATTAGTTGGTGAAGTCATTGATGTTGTTGATGAAGGAAACCGTTTGGTGAAGTTTGAATATGAGGGAATTTTTGAAGAAGTGTTAGATGAACTGGGGCAGATGCCATTACCACCATATATTACTCATCAGTTAAAAGATAAGAACCGCTACCAGACAGTTTATGCCAAATATGATGGTTCAGCAGCAGCACCAACAGCGGGATTACATTTTACAAAAGAATTATTGCAGCAGATCAAAGACATGGGAGTCAATATCGCATATGTGACACTTCATGTAGGACTTGGTACGTTTCGTCCTGTCAAAGTAGATGATGTCTTAGATCATCATATGCATTCTGAATTTTACAGAATCGAAGAAGATGATGCGAAACTCATCAATGAGACAAAGAAAAATGGTGGAAGAGTTATTTCTGTCGGAACAACAAGTACAAGAACATTGGAATCTGTTGCAGAAGAAGATGGAACTCTGCATGCAAAGAGCGGATGGACAGATATCTTCATTTATCCAGGATACAAATTTAAAGTGATCGATGGATTGATCACAAACTTCCATCTGCCAGAATCTACATTATTAATGTTAGTTTCTGCACTCGCAGGAAGAGAACATATTTTAAATGCTTATAATATCGCTGTAAAAGAAAGATACAGATTCTTCTCTTTCGGGGATGCGATGTTCATTCATCCATAAGAAGAATTTATTATAAAAGGATATCTTAGAAAGGAGTCACAATGGCAAATTTGATCGAAATTGGAAAAAGTGGAATAAAAGTACCATTCTTAGGAATGGGAACATGGGCGATCGGTGGTGGAAGCTGGTGGGGAGACAATGATGACGAACTCTCTGTCAAAACGATTCAAAGGGCGATCGATCTTGGAATCAAATGGATCGATACAGCGCCAATTTATGGATTATATCACAGTGAAGATGTGGTGGGAAAAGCAATCAAAGGAAAAAGAGAGCAGATTATATTATCCACAAAGTGTGCACTGGAGTGGAGACATGAAACACCAGTCTTTCATAAAGAAGTCGATGGAACGAAAGTCTATCGTGACCTTTCAAAGAAAAGTATCATTGAGGATTTAGATCATAGTCTTTTAACACTTGGAACAGACTATATTGATGTGTTGTATACACACTGGCAGACAACAGATAAGAAACTTTATCCGATTGAAGAGACAATGGATGCATTGATGACACTTAAAAAACAGGGCAAGATTAGAGCTATTGGTGCGTCAAATGTTACAGAAGAAGATATCAGGGAATATTGTCAATATGGCCAGCTTGATGTGATCCAGGAAAAATACAGTATTGTGACAAGAAAAGTGGAGAAAGAATTGTTGCCAGTATGCAAGGAACTTGGTGTGTCAATACAGTCGTATTCTCCATTGGAACAAGGTCTGCTTACAGGTAAGTTTACAATGGATACAACATTTCCAAATGGAGATGTAAGAAATAATAATCCATCTTTTCAGCCAGAAACAAGAAAAAAGGTATTGGATATCTTAGAGGATTGGAAAAAATATCTCGAAAAATATGAGTGCTCATACAGCAATCTGGTAATCGCATTGACTTCTCAGATGATGGATGGTCTGCACATTCTTGGTGGAGCAAGGAAACCAGAGCAGATTGAAGACAATGCCAAGGCATTGGGCGTATTTTTGGAAGAGGCAGATATTGTTCAAATGAAAAAAGATATAGAAACATTATTATAAGATACGAAATGGAGGAACCCTTATGAAACTTGCACTGATTGGAACAGGAAAGATTATCGAAGATGCATTATTTGCAATGGAACCAGTGAAAACAATTGAGAGAACGGCAGTTTTTGCAAGACCTCACAGCAGGGATAAGGCAGAAAAACTTGCAAAACAGTATGCGATCAAAGAAGTCTACACAGACTATGAAGAGTTATTGAAAAAGACAGAAGCTGATACTGTTTACATTGGCTTGGTCAACAGTGCCCATTATCCATATGCGAAACAGGCATTATTAGCAGGAAAAAATGTAATTCTTGAAAAACCATTTACTGGGTTTTATGAGGAAACCAAAGAACTGGCACAGATCGCAAATGAAAAGAAATTATTTATTTTTGAAGCAATTACAGTACTTCACAATGAAGTGTTCTATGAGATGAAGAAAAACTTAAATAAACTAGGAAATATTCGTATGGCACTGTGCAATTATTCTCAGTATTCAAGCCGTTATGATGCATATTTAGAAGGAGATATCACACACTCTTTTGATCCAGCGTATTATGGCGGTTCATTATATGATATCAATGTATATAATGTTCATTATTGTGTGGGATTGTTCGGGGAACCAAAGAATGCAACTTATTATCCGAATGTTGGACCAAATGGAATCGATACATCAGGAACACTTGTGATGGAATATGATGGATTTAGCGCAGTCTGTACTGGAAGTAAGGATTCAGACAGTCCGGGATATGTCAGCATTCAGGGCGAAAAAGGATTTATGAAGATAGATTCTAAACCGAATATTGCTTCTGAACTGAAGACAATCTATGTCGATGAAAATGTTAAAGAGAAAGTAAAAGACGCAGCAGGAGCGATGGTTCGTGCAACAATTACAGAAGAATATAAAGCACCAGAGCATCATCACCGTATGACACAGGAATTTACGGACTTTGCAAGAATGATCGATGAAAAAGATTATGAAACAGCGAAGGAATTCTTGGATGAGACTGTTGCGGTTGTGAAAGTACTTGAGACGGCAAGAAAGAAAGCTGGAATCGAGTTTTAATATTATAGAAGGAAGTAACCTATGAAAGTAATCATTATCGGTGGCGGTGCTGCTGGCATGCTGGCTGCATATCAGGCAGCAAAATGTGGAAACGATGTTTCTTTATACGAAAAAAATGAAAAATTAGGAAAGAAGATATTTATCACAGGAAAAGGCCGCTGTAATGTGACAAATGCCTGTGAGGTCGAAGAATTGTTAGATTATGTCGTAACGAATAAAGAGTTTTTGTACAGTGGTTTCTATTCATTTACGAATAATGCAATGATGGAATTGTTAGAAGAGCTTGGATGCCCGCTCAAAGTAGAAAGAGGAAACCGAGTATTTCCAGTATCCGATCATTCTTCGGATGTTATTGCAGCATTGCAGAGAGGGCTTAGAAAAGAGAATGTTGATATTTATTTAAATACAACAGTTAAAAAGATTCTGAGTGAAGACGGAACTGTAACAGGAGTTAGATTGGCATCTGGAGACACGGTGAAGGCTGATAAAGTCATTGTTGCAACAGGAGGTATGTCCTATCAGACAACAGGATCTACGGGTGATGGGTATGATTTTGCAAGAAAAGCAGGGCATAAAGTGACAAAACTTACCCCGGCACTTGTGCCATTTGAGATTAAAGAAGATTTCTGCAAACAGCTAATGGGATTGTCCTTAAGAAATGTCGCAGTGAAGATGACAGCAGATGGCAAAAAGATTTATGAAGATTTTGGAGAAATGCTTTTTACGCATTTTGGAATTAGTGGACCGGTTGTTTTAAGTGCCAGCAGTTATATCGGAAAATATCAAGGAAAAGAATTAAAATTTATGATTGACCTGAAACCGGCACTTAATAAAGACCAATTAGATCACAGAGTATTAAAAGATTTCAACAAGGCACTTAATAAAGATTTTGTAAATTCTTTGGATAATCTTTTGCCGAAAAAGCTGATTCCTGTTATCGTAGAATTATCAGGAATTCCAGAACATAAGAAAGTTAATGAGATCACGAAGAAAGAAAGAGAAACTTTGGTTTCTTTATTAAAGTGTCTTGAACTTACGATCACTGGAGTCAGAGGATTTAAAGAAGCGATCATCACACAGGGTGGAGTTAATGTGAAAGAAATAGATCCTGGAACGATGGAATCAAAGAAAGTCAAAGGATTATATTTTGCAGGAGAAGTCTTAGATCTTGATGCGGTTACAGGTGGATTTAATCTACAGATCGCATGGTCAACAGGCTATCTTGCAGGAATGAATTAGTATATCAAGAAGCAGATCAGGAGGAAAAGGTAATGTACAGTATTGCGATTGACGGACCAGCGGGAGCAGGGAAAAGCACGATTGCAAAAACAATTGCAAAGAAACTAGAATTTATTTATGTAGACACAGGGGCGATGTATCGTGCTATGGCACTTTATTTTATCAGACACGAGATCGATCCAAAAAATGAAGAAGCAATCAATAAAGCGTGCCCAGATATTCATGTAAGTATCAATTATGAAGATGGGGTGCAGCAAGTATTATTAAATGGGGAGAATGTAAATGGTCTGATACGCACCGAAGAAGTTGGAAATATGGCTTCTAAAACATCTGCTTATAAGACGGTTCGCGCAACACTTCTGGATCTTCAGAGAGATCTTGCCAAGACAGCCAATATCTTAATGGACGGGAGAGATATCGGAACCAATGTACTGCCAGATGCAGACTTGAAAATTTATTTAACAGCATCATCCAAAGTAAGAGCTGAGCGTCGCTACAAAGAGTTAGTAGAAAAAGGCGTGAAAGCGGATTTTAATAAGATTGAAGAAGATATCATCATCCGTGACCGTCAGGATATGGAACGAGAGATCGCACCCCTAAAACAGGCAGACGATGCAGTGCTTGTTGATTCTTCTGATATGACGATCGAAGAAGTTGTCGATGCGATCGTTGCGGAATTTGAGAAAGTAAAATAATTGCGTTTGCAAAGATTCATTTACAAACAGTGAGGGTAAAGATGGAAGTTATTTTAGCCAAAACAGCAGGATTTTGTTTCGGGGTGAAGCGTGCGGTTGATACGGTTTACAAAGAAGCAGGGAAGAAAAATGTATACACATACGGACCGATCATTCACAATTCAGAGGTTGTCAATGACCTGAAGAAAAAGGGTGTGGAAG
>OGPA01002958.1_pt1 | contig 11346 bp, 5 predicted proteins | sample 1552841 | NCBI WGS metagenome assembly OGPA01 (sample SAMEA2579916, study PRJEB22360) | human gut metagenome | reverse complement strand
CGGGGTGGCATTGGGCCTACCCGCCCGACGAGACGACCCGCCGCGGCCGCGAAATAGCCATCCGCAAGGTGAACGGGGCGACGGCTGCAAGTATCCTCCGCATGCTGTCGAAAGATATCTCCTATATCGCCTTTCCCGCCCTTACTGTCGGTGTGGCAATAGCCTATATCAACGCCTCCGGCTGGCTGGAGAAATTTGCCGAACGCATTCACCTGAGTTTCTTTATGTTTATCGGTGCAGCCCTGCTGGTGTATGTAATTATCATCACTTGCGTATTGGTGCGAGCCTGGAATGTAGCCAATGAAAATCCGGTGGATAGCTTGAAGGCGGATTAGAGGGAAAAACCGCGGAATGCTGTTGTAAAATGCGCAGGGGAGGTGTATCGCCGTCACACCCCCTGCGCATTTTGCACTGGCGCTTCGACAGTTTATCAATTAAACCTGTAATTTATTGCAAACATATAATTCTGTTTAAAAATATAATACTTATATTGTAACGTCTTAAAAAACTGATATTATTAAACTGAATTTAAACATGGGAACATTATAAACAACCATTCCGTTTGCCATCGATTGATTAAATAATTCGGAATTTACGAATTATTTAACCCGTTTCCGTATTCCTATCCCTCAAAAGGATGAGGATGACCGCCCCGTAATAGAAAGTGCAGACCTGACCGGTCCTGCCCCCTCGGCTATACTGACAAAACGACTGCTTTCGTAGTCTCCCTTAACTCATTGATCGAAGAAACGAAAACACGCTATAATCAGCATATAGGCTTCGCAAAAGCAAATAAAAATAAGAATGCTACTGTCTAATAAATTTACACCACTGTCTAATATTTTGACACATCGATAAAATAGCATTTGTTCTAGTTGTTTGTTTATTAATTAATTACCACTTTTGGCACACTATTTGATCTTATATAGGCATAAGAATCAACTCAAATAGAATTGTATAATTTAATAATAAAATAGCCATGATTAAAATTGAAGGATTAAGTAAGCATTTCCGTACAGAAGAGGTAGAAACAATTGCATTGAACAATATATCGATGGAAGTGAAGGACGGCGAATTCGTCGCTATCATGGGACCTTCCGGTTGCGGTAAATCTACTTTGTTGAATATTCTGGGTTTATTGGATAATCCGACTTCAGGAGATTATTATCTGGTCGATAAGGAAGTCGGCCACCTGAAGGAAAAAGAACGTACACAGGTGCGCAAAGGTAATATCGGTTTCGTATTCCAGAGTTTTAACCTGATCGATGAACTAAATGTATATGAAAATGTAGAGCTGCCTTTGACGTATCTGAAAGTGAAAGCATCTGAACGTAAACAGATGGTGAACGATATTCTGAAACGTATGAACATCAGCCATCGTGCTGCCCACTTCCCCCAGCAGCTCTCCGGAGGTCAGCAACAACGTGTTGCCATTGCCCGTGCCGTGGTTTCCAATCCGAAGATCATCCTTGCCGATGAGCCGACAGGTAACCTGGACTCAAAGAACGGCGCTGAAGTAATGCAGTTGTTGACGGAACTGAACAAAGAAGGTACTACCATCATTATGGTGACCCACTCCAAACACGATGCCAGCTTTGCCCATCGCATTGTTAACCTGTTCGACGGTAGCATCGTATCTTCAGTAAGTGAATTTATTTAATTGTGATTTTCCAGACACACACATATAGTTAAATTTAAATAGAATAGACATGGACATATCCTACCTGTGAAGGCGGGATATGATTTTTACTCTCGCCCTGATTTAAGAATAATAATCCAACTAAGAATATGAATAATTTATTAAATATAAAATCGTTCCTGAAATTTCTCAGCAGGAATAAAGCTTATACAGCCATCGATGTATTCGGATTGTCCGTATCGTTGATGTTCGTTATCCTGATCGCCGTTTATACCGTGCAGGAATTGTCGGTCGATAATATTCATAAGGATAAGGATCGTATTTATGTCCTGTTTAATGATAGGGGGCCGACTACTGCTTTGCCGATAGCTTATCGCCTGCAGGAACGGTATCCGGAGATAGAACAAGTCTGCCCGGTCATTACCAATAACGTGGGAAACCAGATCGTAACAAGAAACGATAAAAAACTGAGTGCAAAACCTATTCTTGTCGATTCCTGCTTCTTTAATTTCTTTTCTTTCAATTTGTTGGAAGGAGATAAAGACCGTGTGTTGGAAGACAAGGGTAATATTGTCCTTTCGCAAACCTTTGCCAATAAACTATTCGGAACGGATGATCCGGTGGGGCAAAGCATTATTATCGGCGATTCGACCTCTTATATGGTAAGCGGTATTATGGAAGATATTAAAAATTCGACCTTGCCTTATGCCGATATCGTGTTCCGTGTTGAACGGGCTAATGAATATAATTGGTCGATCAGTATGGATAATCCGGGAAATGCCGGATCGACAGTTGCTTTCCTGAAAATGAAGCCGGGAGCCGATCTGCGGCCTAAGATACCCGATATCCTCAGTTATTTTCAGGAAATGTTTTGGATTTACAAACAGGGAATGTCAAAAACGGTAGATCTGGTACCGTTGGATGAGTTATACTTTAATGATTCGAATGAATTCGGAGCCATTAATACCGGTAACAAACGTTTTGTAATCGTTTTGTTATCTGTCGGTATCCTGATTTTGATCTTTGCTATTTTCAACTACATTAATCTGACGGTTGCCCAGGCTGGTCAGCGAGCTAAGGAGATGGCAACGAGACGTCTGTTGGGATCATCGCGCGGAGAATTGTTTGCGCGTCTGATGGTGGAATCGACTTTGCTGACGGTTATCTCTTTCGGAGTAGGCTGGTTGCTGGCACATGCAGCAGTGCCTTTTGTGAACAACCTGTTGCAGACACGGATTGAATTAGGATCTACTTTTACATTTGTCTGGGTAGTAGGGGCGATCGCACTGATCTTGCTGATCAGTTTGCTTTCCGGTTTGTTGCCGGCCATATTGATCTCGTCTGTGAAGCCTATCGATATAGTACGTGGTACGTTCCGCCGGCAGACAAAGATGGTTTTCAGTAAAGTGTTCATCACTTTCCAGAATACGATAACAATTGCGATGATTGCTGCTTCTATCGTAATGATCCTGCAATCGTTCCATCTGATTAATGCACCGCTTGGATATAAAACGAAGAATATCTTGGAAATAGGTAATAACTTTGCAAATGCATCCGATCGTAATACCGCCATCGACGAGTTCGGGCGTCAGCCGTTCGTGAAGCGTGTCGGCCTGGTTGCCGGAATGCCTCTGAGCGGAAGTAATAATTCATCCAGTGATTATGAAGGTAAGTTCCTGGGTTTCCAGCAATTTATCATGGATAGTACCGCATTTAATATGTTGGGATATGAAATTATCCGAGAGAACCATTTAGCCGAAAAGAGTTGGTATATTACCGAAAAAGGCATGAGAGATATGGAACTGCCGCAGGATGCTCCTAATTTTAGCTGGAATAAGAATGCGACTCCAATTGCCGGTATTGTCCGCGATTTTCAACAAGGTAACATTACGGATGATACTCGTCCGGCCATGCTTCGCATCGATAAACGGAGTGAACTGTATCCTTGGAGTATCCTTATCGAAGTGGAAGGGAATCCGTATACGGCTTATAAAAAAATACGTGAGATCTATAACGAAGTGTCCGGAGGATTGGATTTCGATGCTACATTTCTGGATGAACAGGTGCAGAAATCGTTTGAAGCCGAGGTACGTACCAGCAAGATCGTATCTATTTTTGCCGGGATAGCTATCTTGATATCTATGTTGGGCTTGCTGGCTATGTCGACTTATTTTATCCAGCAACGTTCACAAGAGGTTGCTATTCGTAAGGTGTTCGGTTCGGATAATCAAGGCATTTTATATCGCCTGATCAGTTCGTTCCTGATTTATGTCGGTGTTGCATTCATAATTGCAACACCGGTTATCTGGTACTTTATGAATCAGTGGTTATCCGGCTATTCATACCGTATCTCCCTGAACCCGCTAATCTTTATCGCTTCCGGTATTTTCTGTCTGTTGATTTCGTTTGTAACTGTATTTTTCCAAAGTTACAAAGCTGCCAATACCAATCCGGTGGATAGTATAGCAAGTAAGTAACTTAAGATAACTGTTTATCGAGAAAGTGGCTTCATGCCTTCATTCTATCTGTTTATCCATGATATGCAATAGGTGTAAGTATGAAGGCACTTTCTTTTTTGCCTTTATCACGATGAACCCGCAATTTTCAGGTAAAAAGCGTAAGTGTTTTTCTATAGTTCTATGTAAGCCGACACTATAGGACTATACCTGTTAGCATTATAGTCCTGCACCTGCTAGCACTATAGTATCAGTATAGGTAATACAAGCATGTTGAATTATCGAGCTTTGTTACTCCAGAGGCACCGGCACATGTAAAAAAACTAGACAGGACTGTCCAATATTTTGACAGATGTTGAATTAAGCCTGATTGTATATGGTTGATAATTAATTGTTTGTTGTTTTGGCACGCAATTTGGTTATTAGAAAGTATAGAAGATGAAATAACAAAAAACATTGTACTGATGAGAACGATATTGCGAAACTTTATTAATGTACTGCGCCGTTTCAAGATGGCGTCCTTTCTGAATATAGTAGGGTTGACTGTTGCTTTTACGGCTTTCCTGGTGATTATGATGCAAGTTAAATACGAGCAGACTTTCGACCGGTGCTATCCGACGGCTTCACGTATCTGCCGGGTGGATGTGAATCATGGAGAAAAAGATGTTTACGCATCCATATTACCCCGTGCATTGGCTGATGCTGTATTTACCTCATCTCCCCATATCGAAGGCTCTGTATTGCTAAGCCCTTCTGGTGGGGATGCGTATGTGACTGTAGGAGAGGAGAGTAACCGGAAAGGTTTTAAAGAATCGATAATTGCTTGTTATCCGGGTTTTGTCGATGTATTCCAACCTTCTATGGAGGAAGGTATTGCCACCTGCCTGGAAGATCCAGAGAAGGTACTTATCCCCGAAAGTATGGCTAAACGAATGTTTGGTAAAGAATCGGCCCTGGGAAAAGTCATTTATTGTCAGGACTATATATGGTACATGGATCAGAAAAACTTCACTGTCGGTGGTGTTTATAAAGATTTTCCTGAAAACTCACAGATGACAAATGCGATTTATACCCGGATGAAGGACGATTGGGGAAAAAACGATTGGTATTCCCAAAACTTCATGGGCTACCTTTTGCTCGATTCACCCGCATCGAGACAAGAGGTGGAAGATCAATTCAATAAGACCTTCGACTTTTCTAAATATAGTGACGGCGACCAGACTAAAATGCACTTGATCCCTATGACCGATATTTATTATATGCCCGGCCAATACGAAGATTTAACCAAAACCGGTAATCTCAGTACCATGCGGTTACTGGTATTGATCGCTATACTAATCATTATTATTGCCGGGATCAATTTTACGAACTTCAGTACCTCACTGGCACCGATGCGGATCAAGAGTATCAATACACAGAAGGTTTTGGGAAGTTCAACCGTCAGTCTGCGGACCAGCTTAGTAGTCGAGGCGATCGCTATCTGTCTGTTTTCCTGCCTGCTTTCTTTCCTGCTCACTTGGATGCTGCACAGGGCAGGTGTTCTTTCATTCGTTGAAGCGGACACGAACCTGTTTAACTACACCTCCCTGATATTTATGATGGCAGGAATAGCTGTCTTGTTAGGTACAGTAGCCGGTTTATATCCGGCATGGTACATGACCTCTTTCCAACCGGCATTGGTCTTGAAAGGTAGTTTCGGGCTATCCACTTCGGGACGGAAGTTGCGCATGATTCTGATCGGTTTCCAGTACGTCGTCTCTATCGGTTTGATTATCGGCTCCATATTCATACAGCTTCAGAATAACTATATGCGTTCTTTTAGGCTCGGATTTGATAAAGATCAGATAGCTATGGTTTTTCTGAGTACCGATATGGTCGAACAGTCTGGCGATCTGCTGATGAACCGTCTTAAAGAACATGTCACCATCGAAAACGTAGGTTTTGCCAGCGACAAGGTTGGTGCCTCAAACAATTATTCGGCAAACAACTTCACCTGTAATGAAAAAGAGTTTAACTCGGAAATAATCTATTCTTCCTGGAACTTACTCGACGTCTTGGGAATACCTGTTATCGAGGGCCGCGATTTTAACCGTTCGGATGCACAGAGCGACTCCACATATACCTGTGTCTTCACCCGCAACGTACAAGAACTTGTTCCCGATATGGAACCCAATCATTTACTGAAGAAAAGCTGGATGGGTACCGGGCATGTGGCCGGCTTTATCAATGACGTAAAGATATCTTCGTTGCGTACATTCACCCGGCCGCTGGTTTTCATTGTCACCAAGCGACAGGTAACCCCGGTCTGCTACATTCGTCTGGCGGCTGGAAGTAATGTGGAAGACGCCGTAGCTCATATCCGACGGGTTATTGCCGACATCGACCCGGCGTATCCGTTCACGATAGAGTTTTACGATACTGTATTCAATAACCTCTATCATAAAGAACAGTATCTGAAAAAGATGATAACTTTGTTCAGCCTGTTGGCCATCATCCTTTCCATTGTAGGTGTCTTTGGCCTGGTTGTCTTTGAAACACAATATCGCCGGAAGGAGATCGGAGTACGTAAAGTATTTGGTGCGACAGTGGGCGAGATATTGAATATGTTCAACAAAGCTTATATGAAGATTGTCGGTATCTGTTTCGCTATCGCCGTTCCTTTCGCCTATTACGGTGTACACAAATGGTTGGAGAACTTCTCCGACAAGACACCGATCTACTGGTGGGTTTTTGCCCTGGCCTTTGTCCTTGTGGCGGCGATCACCATGCTGACGGTTACATTCCAGAACTGGAAAGCGGCGAATGAGAATCCGGTGAACAGTGTAAAGAGTGAATAATTAAACAATAATATATTATGAATAATCTGTTAAATTTGAAATCCTTCTTTAAGTTTCTGGGGCGGAATAAAGGATACACCATGATTGACTTGTTCGGTCTGTCAGTATCATTAATGTTCGTTATCCTGATTGCTACTTATGTGATCGGCGAGTTATCGACCGACCGCTATCATGAAAACGTTGATCGTACCTATGTGCTGACTGATGGTGATTATATGGGTTCTGCTTATCAGATAGGTTACCGCCTGGAAGAACGTTATCCGGAGATTGAAAAAGTATGTCATGTTATGACACGCATCTTTGACAAGACACCGCTTCAGAAAGGTGATATGAACCTGACTGCCAACTTGATGCTTGCCGATTCTACCTTTTTCGACTTTTTCAGTTTTCCACTGGTAAGAGGAGATAAGAATACCGTGTTGGCAGCCAGAAACTCTGCCGTGATCTCCCAGTCTTTTGCTAATCGTTATTTTGCGGATGAAGATCCGATGGGTAAAATGATTCGCATCAACGATAAGCTATCGCTGACGGTCGACGGTATTATGAAGGATATCAGCAATTCCGTTATCCCATACGAGGATATCCTCTTCCGGGTCGAAAATATCCATCTTCTGACAGGAGAGGAAGGCATGTTCGGTAACTATAACAGTTACGGGGCTACCAACGTTTTCGTGATGCAACGTGAAGGAGCCGACCTTACTGCCCGCTCGGCCGATATCCGTGAATATTTTGCAACTTTCCTTCGGTCATTTGAACAGGATAAATCGCAAGGTGTCTACTTTGTACCTCTGAAGAAACTTTATTTCTGGGAACAAAACAGCCCCTGGGGTATTTACACCATCGAACGCGGTAACTGGCAGTTCGTTATGATCCTGATGTCCGTAGGCCTGCTCATACTGATCTTCGCCATCATCAACTATGTGAATCTTACAGTGGCACAAACCGGCTTCCGTGCCAAGGAGATGGCTACCCGTCGCCTGCTGGGCTCGTCGCGTAAGGAACTTTTCTCGCGTCTGATCATGGAATCGACGTTGATGACAGCTGTTTCTTTCTTGTTCGGCCTGCTGCTAGCCTTCGTATTTTCCCCCTATGCAGGTAATCTGTTGGAAAGGAAGATCGATCTACCGGGCATGTTCACTTCATTGAACAGTATAATTATGATACTTTTGATCGCCTTCACCGGCTTTATCTCCGGGTTGCTGCCGGCTATTGTGATCTCCAATGCAAAGCCTATCGAGGTAGTACGCGGCACGTTCCGTAAGCAGACGAAGATGGTATTCAGTAAGTTCTTTATTGTTTTCCAGAACACTATTACCATCTGCCTGATTGCCGCTTCTCTTACTATGTTTTTGCAGGTGAAATATATGATTAAGGCACCTCTGGGTTACAATACGACTAATATTATCGACATAAACGGTATGGAGCTGCCTGACGAACAGACCTGTTTCACGCTTATGAACGAGCTGGAACAACTAGCCAGCGTCAACCGGGTCGGTGCCGGATTAGGTACGCCTTTCAATATGGGGATGAATTACACCTCCCGTTACCCGAACGGTAAGACGATCAGTTTCCAGATGATCCGTTGCGAGAAAACGTTTGCCGACATCCTTGGCTTCGAATTTCTGCGTGACAATCATGTGGCTAATTCCGAACGATATTTCCTCACCGAAAGCTCCATGCGTGCTTTGGAATTGCCTGACAATGCCACCACCATCGATCTTACCAACTGGGGAACCCATCCGCTAGCTGGTATCGTACGTGACTTCCAGTTGCGTAATATCCTGCAAAAGAACAGCCCGATGATCATCATCCTGAAAGATAACCCGAAAAACCTCGGCGATAAGCCTTGGAATATCCTCGTAGAAGTAAATGGTGACCCTTACATTGCCCGTCGGGAAGTAGCAGACATTTTCAAACAGGTGACTGGGATGGACTTTACTGGTAAGTTTATGGATGAGCAGGTAGAAGAATCGTTTGCCATTCAGGAAAAAACACTGACGATCGTAATGATCTTTGCCGGTATCGCGATCCTAATCTCGTTGTTGGGGTTGTTGGCAATGTCTACTTACTTTATTCAGCAACGTTCATCCGAAATAGCAGTGCGAAAGGTATTCGGTTCGACCAATGCACAAGTACTGATCCGGTTGGTAAAAGCTTTTCTTACCTATGTGGCGGTTGCTTTTATTATCGCTATACCATTGATCTGGCATTTCATGAATGGATGGTTGACCGATTATTCGTATCGCATCGAACTTTCCCCTTGGATATATATCGTTGCCGGACTGTTTTGCCTGATCATTTCTTTTGTCACAGTTTTTATACAGAGTTATCAGGCTGCTATATCCAATCCGGTAGAAAACATAAAAGATAATTAGACGGATTCATGGTTTGTTTGGTCTAATTATTGTACATCAGTGTCCAAATTTTAGACACATCCGGCAAGGTACTATATTTGTAACATGTGTTTGTCTGTTTTTTGACACAGTGTTTGGATCAAATCAGTCATAAATAAACTATTAGATATGAAAACTATTATTCGGAATTTTATTAGTGTATTACGTCGTTTCAAGATGGCAACCATACTTAATATCTTGGGATTATCTGTGGCTTTTGCCGCTTTTATGGTGATAATGATGCAAGTGGACTATGATAAGAACTTCGACACGTTCCATAAGAAAGCGGATAATATCTACCGGGTCGAACTACAATGGGATAAGACATCGACACAAGCTGTCGTGTCGCGTCCGATAGCTGATGCTTTTATCAATTTCTCCCCGCATATCGTTGCAGGGGCGCTTACTTATCCATTTTATAATGAAACATTTTATTCGGTTGATAAGGGAGGGGAGAAAAGTTCCTATCTGGAACCAACCATGACTGTTTATCCTTCCTTTACGGATGTCTTTGATTTTGAAATACTGGAAGGTTCGGTAGAGGTCCTGAATGAACCGGGAAAGATGCTGATCCCTGAAAGTATGGCACAGAAATTATTTGGAAACGAGCCGGCGGTCGGTAAGCAGATCACGGCAAAAGAGAGTAAAGGGAGGTTAGCCGGCCTTTTCACTACACCGGAAGGCAATTACACGATAGGCGGCATTTACCGCGATCTTCCTCTTAATAGTATTATCCAGAATGCTGTTTTTATAAAAATGGATGATAAACAGGATTTACATGATTGGGGTAATTCGAGTTATAATTTTTATATCCGGCTCGATAATCCTGAGTCGGCAAAGGATCTGGTGAGCGATTTTCTGGCCTATTATAAAGAGAATGATCTGGGGAAAAATATGTCGTGGTATTCCGGTGAGCCTAATTTCCGTCTGACCCGTTTGCCGGATATACATTATGCTACGGATGTAACTTTCGATATGGCTCCCAAATCGAGCCGGCAAACGGTACTGGTGCTTTTTGCCATTGCATTGGTTATTCTGATCATTGCAGGTATAAATTTCACCAATTTCAGTACGGCGCTGACACCTATGCGGGTGAAAAGTATTAATACGCAGAAGGTATTGGGTAGTTCGGACGGTGTACTGCGCTTTTCACTATTAATGGAGGCTATTTGTGTCAGTGTGGTGGCTTATTTACTGGCCTTGTGGATGGTCTATATAGCAGGCAGTGGCCCGATAGCGAAGTTGGTGGATGCAGATATGTCTTTGGCCGCTCATCCGTTGTTACTTTCCGTAACGGCTTTGATCGCATTGCTGACCGGACTGTTGGCAGGCTTGTATCCTTCTTATTATATGACTTCTTTTTCTCCAGCGTTGGTTCTGAAAGGAAGTTTCGGTTTGTCACCGAAAGGTCGAAGGTTACGTAATGTACTTATTAGCGTACAGTTTATTGCCTCTTTTGCATTGATCATCGGTTCGATGTTTATGTATCTGCAGAACCATTTTATGCAAAGTAGTCCGCTAGGCTATGATAAGGATGAAGTGATCGTGACGAACCTGACGGCACCAGTTTTGAAGAGTTCGGATGCTTTCAGCAGCCGGTTAAAGTCTTTTTCGGGTATAGAGGATGTCACTTATGGCGAGTTTATGCTGTCTAGCCAGGATCAGTATATGGAGTGGGGACGCGAATTGAATGGCGAGATTATACAGTTTCAGTGCATGCCGGTAGATCCATCGTTTCTTAAGGTTATGAATATATTTGTGATTGAGGGGAGAGGTTTCCGTGAGGAGGATGCTTTAACGACTGACGGGGTTTATATCTTTAACGAGAGGGCAAAAAAACTATATGATATGACTCTGGGGGATAAGATATATGGAGCTGAGATAGCAGGTTTTATTCCGGATATAAAGTTCGCTTCGTTCCGTACGGAAGTGACTCCTATGGCTTTTTATGTACGTGGTAAAGGATATAGCGGCGGTGCTGCGTATGCTTATATTAAGGTAAAGGCCGGTTCTGACCTGCC
>OGPA01002954.1_pt1 | contig 11353 bp, 8 predicted proteins | sample 1552841 | NCBI WGS metagenome assembly OGPA01 (sample SAMEA2579916, study PRJEB22360) | human gut metagenome | reverse complement strand
AGGAAAATTTGAAGCGGCTGACAAAGCAGGAAGAAAAATATGCTGCCGAGTTGGAAGATGCCTTAAAGCAGTTTTCGGAATTAAGGGAGCAGGCAAAAAATGTGGATTCAATGGAACTCGCAGAACAGCGGATCGCCTTACAGAGGGAGAAGATTCAATCTGCCACTTCCAAGATCAAAGCGGCATATGGAGAAAAATTTGATCCGCTTATCCTGTTTGACAGCAAACGTGATGTTTCTGAATTATTGGAAGAAAAAACAGAGGTACAATCTGTTCGTGAGCATTTGCAGAAAAAACAGAAGCAGACAGCAGAGCGTAAAAAAACTTCAAAGAAACACGAGCAGGAACGGTAAAATCCCGTTCCCGCCCGCTGATTTTTACAGAAGATCATTTAATAAGTTCATGCACTTGACTTTCTGTTGGAGATTTGCGCTGCCATAGACATTCAGCGTAAAGGACACATTCTTATGCCCCAAAATCTCGGAGAGAGATTTGATGTCAAACTCCGGTATTTCGATTGCCCGTACTGCAAATGTATGCCTGATCTCGTGGAACTTCACCTTTTGTAGCCCGTTTCGTTTCAGGAAACGAGAAAAGAACTGCCTGTATGTGCGAGGTTCGGTTGGCTTGGTCTTACCGGTCAAAAAGTAATGGTTGGGGTTCTCAGTATAGAACTTCTTGATAATGTTCATCAGCAATGACGGTACGGGAATTGTTCGAGCTGATGTCTTGGTCTTCGGCGGTCCTATGTGCAGATAGGATTCACCCTTTTTCTTGTCATAGATGCGCTGGACGGTTTTGTTGATGCTGATGGTTTTATCCGTCAGCGAAATGTCCTTCATTTGCAAGCCGCAAAGTTCACCGATTCGCACCCCAGTAAACAGTGCAATGAGAATGCCAGCAGTCTTCCTATTCAGGTTCATGTAGATGCACTGAATAAGAGCTTGCTCCTGATCTTTGGAGAGCGATACCACTTTCTTGACACCCAGTTCTTTTGGGTACTCTATCAAGTCCCAGTTGAGCAGTGGTATCGCCCGTTCCTTGTAGGCATACTCCATAGCGAGACGAAATACCAGAATTACATCTCGAATGGTCTTCACTGTGAGACCACCAGACTTGTCCAACCGCCCGGAGTCATAGAGATACGATATGTAGCTTTGAATGTCCTGCTCGGTGATGCTGCCAATCTTCCGTTTGCCGAAGTGCGGTATCAAGTGGTTTTCGGCTATTAGCGTGAAGCTGGCATGGGTTGACGGTGTGATCATCGGCTTCTTTTGATTTAGCCAAGTGTTCAACAGCGTCTTAAATTGTGTATTATTAGTCATATTGACCACCTCCACAGATATTATCTGATGGAGAAATAATTAGGGCATTATAAACCTCAAGTAACGGTCTCGAAAAGCGTCCGAAGCTCCGCTTTCCGGGCTTTGATGAGCCGTGGAAGGCAGCACTCCTTTCGGACTATTTTGCCAAAAATATCAAGAAAAATGCTGATGGTGCGATAACCAATGTTATCTGCAATTCAGCAAAGCAGGGGCTTATTCCGCAGCGTGACTATTTTGATAAGGACATCGCAAACAGCGATAATACAGATGGGTACTATATCATCGAGACAAATGATTTTGTTTATAACCCACGGAAATCTACCGATGCACCCTGCGGTCCCATAAGCAGCTATAAATATCCAGAAGCAGGGATAGTGTCCCCATTGTACCTGTGCTTCCGAGCAAAGCAGGAGATCAATCCTCTGTATTTTGAATGGTACTTCCGTTCGTCGGCATGGCATCGGTATATCTATATGTCTGGTGACAGCGGTGCAAGGCATGATAGGGTGAGCATCAAGGATGACACTTTTTTTGCAATGCCTATAAATATCCCCTCAGCAAAGGAACAGGATAGAATTGCTTTGTTTCTCAATGCCATAGAGCAGAAAATTGACAAACAGCGTTCTTTGGTTGATGCCCTCAAGAAGTATAAAAGAGGACTCGTTAAGGCGTTAATTTCTGGTACAGTGGCTTTTGCTGGCAGTGAAAATAAACACTGGGAAACTGTAAGTTTGGCAGAAATTTTTACGATTTCTGCTGGAGGCGATATTGACCGACAAAATAGTTCACCCACATATTCAACAAGTTATCCATATCCAGTGTATGCAAACGCCTTGACTAATAATGGCTTATATGGCTATGCAAACTACTTCAAAGTAGAAGGTGATTCTATTACTGTATCTGGAAGAGGCGAAGTTGGTCATGCGATAGCTCGTCACTGCAAGTATGTTCCGATTGTCCGTCTTCTTTCGTTAGTCCCTAAATACGAAGATGATGTGGATTTCTTTGCTCACATAATCAATGCCACTTCCATTTATATTGAATCAACGGGCGTTCCTCAGCTAACAAGTCCCCAACTCGGTGCAGTGAAAGTATTGAGACCTCCCATTTGGGAGCAGAAGAGGATTTCTTCATTGCTGCTGAAAATAGATGTAAAGATAGAGAACGAAGAACATCTAACACTTTATCTGGCAAAAATCCGGTCATCCATGCTGCAACAGCTCTTTATATAAAAAGCTGTTGCAATAATGCCACTCGAATAGATTTTAGGGATTCATACTGAGAAAGTTCAGTTTGAAATCGACTTTCCAAGCAGTCAAGGAGCTTGGCTATTTTTAGCTGTGCCTCTTTTGAGGGAATAATAACCGGTATTCCCATCAAGAGACCATCCGTCATTGAAACTCTATCATACCGAACACCTTGCGATCCGTTATCGTAAATATACCGATACCAAGCATCGCTCTTAAAATACCATACAAGATAGGATGGCTCTATATCTGCTTGCAACACCAGACAGGTATATAGTGGAGAAATGATGCCTCTTTCTTCTCGCTCATATCGGTTGAAAGGACCGTAAGGAGCTGTGTTAGATTTTCTGGGATTATAAACAAAGTCACCATGCTCAATAACATAATAATTTGATGTGTTTCCATCAACTGCTATGTCTTTGTCAAAAAAGTCCCGTTGAGGGATTAAACCATACTCTGCGGAGTTTGTAATGACATTTTTTATTTCTTCATTGCTGTTTCTACGAGAAATCTTTTTGAAAATTGCAGATAATTGTACTGTCTCAAAACCTGATGGGGAAAGCATAGACATATTTCGGAATATTCTTTGCATGACACCTCTTTTATACTTCTGACTAAGTACGCAGAAAAGCTATATGAAAGACGAAAATCCCTTGCAGTAGCGGAAACTCTCTGCTACTGCAAGGGATTTTGCTTTAAGTTCTTCCTACTATTCGATTGGAAAATAAACCTCAAGTAACGGTCTCGAAAAGCGTCCGAAGCTTCGCTTTCCGGACTTTGACGAGTCGTATAAGGACACTACATTAGGCGAAATTGCATCACTGGTCAATAGAACTGATCCTAAGTCCGATGCTCCAATTATGATGCTGAGTGCCGGTAATGGCTTTATTATGCAGTCTGAGAAGTATTCAAGAGACAATGCTGGTCAAAGTCTCAAAAAATACATTCTTCTCAAAAAGGGAGAATTGGCTTACAATCACGGAGCTTCTAAAGCAAAACAATACGGATGCTGTTATGAACTTACCGAGAATGAAGCCAGAATCCCTTATGTGTACCATTGTTTCAAGGTTTGTGAAACAGAATACACGCCGTACATCGCAATCGCCCTGAACAATACCAAGATGGACAATCAACTCAAACGCCTCGTGTCTTCCAGCGTGCGCATGGACGGGTTGTTGAATATTTCTTTTGAGGACTACATGAGCATTACGATGTCCCTGCCTTCCTCAGAGGAACAGAAGCACATTGCGGATTTTCTTAGTAAGCTGGATGAAAGAATTAAGGCACAAGAGAGATTAGTGTCTTCCCTCAAGAAGTATAAAAGAGGACTTCTTTCAGCTATTTTTGAACGCCGCATTCGGTTCAAGGATGATGATGGAAGTAAGTTCCCTGAATGGGAACAAAAGAAACTTATTTCATGCTGTAATGGATTTGACAATCTACGACAACCCATCACAGCTAATTTGAGGCGAAAAGGTAAGTATCCTTATTACGGAGCGAATGGAATACAAGATTATGTTGATGACTATATTTTTGACGGCGAATATATTCTGCTGGCAGAGGATGGTGGACATTTTGATGAATTTGCGTCAAAACCCATCGCTCAGTTTATATCTGGGCGAGTTTGGGTAAATAACCACGCACATATCATTCAAGCGAAGCAAGGATATAATAACAAGTACATCTTTTATTGCTTGGAGCATAAAGATATTCGCAAATATATAAATGGCTCAAGTAGAGCAAAGCTCAATCAAGAGGATATGTGGGATATTCCAATTCCTGTCCCGTGTTTGTATGAGCAAGAAAAGATAGCAGATTTTATAACAGCGATTGACTGCTCAATAAACGATAATGTGAGGCAACTTGAAACGCTTCAAGACCTCAAAACGAGCTTGTTGCAGCAGCTCTTCATATAAAGAGCTGCTGCAATAGTCCTTTCCTCATTGCCTCAAGTTCGGACAGTAGTTGTTCCTCTTTGGCAATGCGATCATCATAAATGGAGAGCAAGTACGCAACTCTTTTTTGTTCTTCAAGAGAAGGGATAGGAATAACCATATCGGCTATTGCAGATGCTAAAATATGCCGTATTGTGTTACCGGTTGTGATCGATGCTATCTGTTTATTGCCAGCCTCGGAATTTATATACTGAGCAACATAATCAGAAAAACAGTTTCCCCCGTTGCTCATAATAATTAGCGCATGACAGTTTGCACCTTCATATTCCTTTCCAACAACCGCACATTCGCCTACATGACCAGACTGAACAACAAGAATATCGTCTCGTTTCAAAATATTCTTTGAGTGTTTAGCATTAAAATCTTTTGTAACATAATAGACAGTATCATCTGTGATTTTTCCGGCATGGATGTTTGTTCCTTGTAAATACCTTACACCATGCTCTCTGTCGGTAAAAAACGGAGTAACAGTACCAACAAATCCATTTCTGATAAATGGGAATAAATCACCCAAAGAAACTATTTGTAAATTTGTTTCAAAACTGCCTTTTTCTTGAGCGAAAAGTCTTCTCGTGACACCTCTTTTATACTTCTTGAGGTTATCTACGAGGGACTGCTGCGTCTCGATGCGACGATCCAATGCGATAAGGAAGTCTGCAATCTTTCTTTGCTCATCGGTGTTTTCTGGCAGATAATGTTTTGTGTCAAAGAACTCTTCGGTTGGAACATTCAACAGACCATGATTTCTTGCACCTTCGGCAGAGATCATGTATATTTCCCTATACCATTTCAGAGAGTCGAAATAGGCTTTGATGAAGTCGCTTTCGTGCCTTTTGAGTGCAAAACAGATGTAAAGCGTTGATAAAGCCCCCATCGGATAACGATCCAGCCGTTTGATAGAGCCAAAGTCATACCCCACGGAATAGCTCTTGTTGTAAGCAAACTCGCCATTTTTGAGCAGATAGTACCCACTCATGTCTTTACTCGCAACCGTCTTATTGAAGTAGCTTACCTGATCAACAAGACCATCTTTTGAGGAAATAGTTAAAGGAAGATCAGTTTCGTTTTTGCTGTTCTTCCGTGTTACACGATCTGCGAAGTCAGATAATCTCTCGGCTCTCCACGGCTCGTCAAAGCCCGGAAAGCGAAGCTTCGGACGCTTTTCGAGACCGTTACTTGAAGATACATTTGCCATAATTATTTGCCCTCCACTTCAAACGGGAAATCAAGTCCCAGTTCGTCAAAAAACGGTTTCAGCTCTGCATCAATGTCCTTGATTTCACTTTGCAGCTTGCGGATCTCCGCAGCTACTTCGTTCAGGTCAATTTCTTCTTCCGGCTCAAAGGTGTCAACATATCGGGGAATATTGAGGTTGAAACCGTTCTCTTCAATCTCCTGCATGGTTGCAACATGAGCATACTTGTCCACATCTTTACGGCGCTCATAGGTCTCGACAATCTTATCAATGTCGCACTCACGGAGGATGTTCTGGTTCTTGCCAGCTTCAAAATCATTTGAAGCATCAATGAACAGAATGTTATCGGAATTGCCGTTGCGCTCTCTCTTGAGAACAAGGACACACACCGGAATACCTGTGCCGAAGAAGAGATTGGCAGGGAGGCCGATCACGGCATCCAGCACATTCAACTTCTGGATAAGGTGTTTACGGATCACTTCTTCCGCTGCACCACGGAACAGAACGCCATGAGGTAGCAGCACAACAGCTCGTCCGTCCTCGTCCATGTGATGTACCATGTGCTGCACAAAAGCAAAGTCAGCCTTGCTCTTCGGGGCAAGCTTGCCGTATTCGTTGAACCGGGGATCTTCCATGAAACTCAGATCGCCAGACCACTTTGCAGAATACGGAGGATTGGCAACCTGAACACGGAACTTCATGTCACCGAAGTAGTCATGCTCCAAAGTGTCACCGTTGTAGATATTGAAATTGCGGTAAGGAATGCCACGAAGGATCATATTCATTCGGGCAAGGTTGTAGGTGGTGGAAGTAAGCTCCTGACCATAGTAGTTACGCACATTTGCATAGTTTTTGAGGCGCAGCAAAAGAGAGCCGGAGCCACAAGTGGGATCGGCTGCGTCCTTGACATCCGTTAGTCCAAGACAAGCCAGGCGGCACAGCAGCTCGGCAGGACCTGAAGGAGTGTAGAACTCGCCAGCTTTCTTACCGGCTGTTGCTGCGAACTGCCCAATCAGATACTCATAGGCATTGCCAAGAACATCAATCTTTGTGTCTTCCACACCGAAATTGATTTCGTCCAGAGAGGCAATGATTTTTGCCATGACAGCACTTCTGTCTTTGACGGTATGCCCCAGTTTAGTAGAATCAAGCTGCATATCAGAGAACAACCCGTCAAAGTCCTCTTGAGAATCGTTGCCAAGAGTAGACTCCATAAGGGTGTTGATTGCTTTTTGCAAAAACTCAATGTCGAAAGAACGGTTTTCAACCATCTTGACCATCTTGCGGAACAGGAATTGCGGTTCAATGATAAAGCCCAGATCACGCAGAGCCTCTTCTACAACGGCTTCCTTGTATTCCTCATCAGCCCATGCGTCTTCATAGCTGATGCCATCGTCTTTCAGAAGATTCGCCATGTACTTCTCTGTACGGTCAGACAGATAGTAGTAGAAAATCATGCCCAAGATGTAGTTCTTAAACTCATACGCCTCCATATTACCCCGAAGTGCGTTTGCCATCGCCCAAAGCTTATTGCAAAGCTCTTTTTGGTGCGCCTGAATACTGTTGTCCATTTTACATTCTCCTTATTGAAATTTTTCGGTGTGCTGCCGGATAAAGTCTACAATTCTGTTCACCAGAGAGCGTTTTTTCAGCAGCGGCATTGGTTTTTCGATACGGTCACGGATGTTACCGGCATCCATTGTGCCGGAAAACTCATATTCCGAGATGAAGTCGGTCAGCATAGTTGGATCAATTTCTTCTGTATGAGCAAAGGCGACAATTTCTTCACGCTTTGCCTCATTTTCAAAGTCATTGTAGGCAGCGTCGATCTCATCTGCGCTTTCCAGCCCCACAACAACACGATCCAAAAAGGCTTGCAGAATCTCCACCTTGCGGAGCAACTGAGGATTATCAGTTCTTCCCAGTTCTTCCTTGATATGCTTAATATCATAATCCTTCTGTTTGGCATCATCGAAGCGAATGTTGCGGATAAGGTTCATGATATAAGCAACATTGATTCGGTCACTTTCCATCAGCTCAATGCAGAAATCCACATCGTTCAGGACGGAAACAACTTCACGATCTTTCTTTTGCTTTGCGTAAAGCATCAGATACTTGCTCTTATAGTCCTGATATTCCTGCTCGCTCATGATGAGAGAGTCTTGGTCGAAGCTGAACTCAATAAAGGTTTGAAGTGATTGCAAATACTTGGTCAGCTCACGGAATGTCTCAACGAAAAGCTTCTGGTCATCCTCGTTCTGCATGGTGTCAATATCCGCTGGAGTCTGAGCGATTTCTTTCAAGCGAGTAACCATTTCATTGTACTTCTCGACGAAATAGGGATAGTCAGGAACAACAATGCCAGAAGTATCATGGCTCTGAGAAAATAGGGTAAGAGCGTCATCTGTCCTCTTTTTCAGATTACGGTAGCAGATGATAATACCAAAGGGTTTCGTTTCTTTTTCAACACGGTTGGTTCGTGAGTAGGCTTGCAGTAGGTCGTGATATTTCAAATCTTTGTCCACATAGAGGACGGACAACTGCTTGCTGTCAAAGCCGGTCAGGAACATATTTACTACAAGAAGGATGTCAAGGGACTTGGTTTTCTTTCCCTTTACACGGTCTGAAATATCCTTGTGATAGGCTGAGAAGGTGTCCGTCGAGAAATTGGTGCTGTACATCTCGTTATAGTCTTTGATGATCCGTTCCAGAGCGTCCCGACTATGCTCATCTTTACCTTCTGCTTCTTCGTTCTGTCCATAGGAGAAGATACCGCTGATGTTCAGGTCATGATTGATCTTCTTGAAGATGTCATAGTATTTGACCAGAGCTTCAATCGAAGAGACAGCAAAGATGGCGGTGTATTGACCGTTTCTTGTCTTCGCTTTATGGTTTTGGACAATGTGGTTTGCGATCATCGACATCCGTTCCTCGGACATATAGAGTTCGCCTATATCAATCCCATCTGCCATTGTGGGATCGTCCCAGTCGAAATCACCCTCCATCGTCTTGATGTACTCAATATGGAAGCCAAGAACATTGTTGTCGAAGATAGCATCCTTGATGAGATAGTTATGTACGCATTCTCCGAAGAGCATTTCTGTGGTCTGTGTGATTTTTCCCTCCGTCTTTCCGTTGACCTCAAAACGAGGTGTGCCGGTAAAGCCGAAGAATTGTGCCTTCTGGAAATGCCGAACAATGTCCTTGTGCATATCACCAAACTGACTGCGGTGACACTCGTCGATAATGAAGACAACCTTCTCGTCCTTATAGGCATCCATAACCTTTGCATATTGAGGACGCTTCACAGCGTTCGCCATTTTCTGCATCGTTGTGACGATGAGCTGTCGGTTTTTGTCCTGCATCTGTTTTACAAGGACATCAGTTCTATCAGTGGCATCAACAGAACCGGCTTCGAATTTGTTGAACTCTTCTGTAGTTTGGGAGTCCAAGTCCTTCCGGTCAACAAGGAAGATAACCTTTTTGATATTGGGGTTGGCTGCGAGGATTTGTGCCGTCTTAAAAGATGTCAGCGTTTTTCCTGCGCCGGTTGTATGCCAAACATAGGCATTGCGATTGGTGAGGGTGGCTTGCCGGACAAGAGCCTCTACCGCATACACCTGATAGGGACGCATCACCATGAGCAACTTGTCTGTGTCATTCAAGATGGTGTATCTCGTCAGCATCTTGATGATATGGTCTCTGGCAAGGAAGGAGATAGAGAACTCTTTCAAGTTGGTGATACGCACATTGTTGAAGTCCGTCCAGAAGAAGGCAAGACTGTGAAGCATATCTCTGTCGGAGTTGGCAAAGTATTTTGTATCAACGCCATTGGACACAACGAAAAGCTGAATGAAGTGGTACAGTCCATTGTAGGAATGCTTTTTATAGCGCATCACTTGGTTGACGGCTTCTCGAATATCTATGCCACGCCGCTTCAACTCCACTTGAATGAGAGGAAGTCCATTGACAAGGATCGTCACATCATAACGATTGACATACTTCCCAACAACTGTTGTCTGGTTTGTTACTTGAAAAATGTTCTTTGTGTGGTCGGCATCGAAGAAGGAGAGGTACACTTTCGTTCCGTCCTCACGCTCCAGCACGAACTTATCTCGAAGTATTTTTGCGCTCTGGAAAACAGATTTTCCAAGCATAATGTTGAACACTCGCTCCCATTCTTTAGATGTCAAAGGGTGGTCGAGTTTCGCCGCATTGAAGGCTGCAAACTGTGTTTTGAAGTTCTCAACCAGAGCGTCATAGTCTGGTATAGAGACGCTGGTGTAGCCCTGCTTATTGAGCTGTTCTATGAACTGCTGTTCAAGGGCTGCTTCACTTTGGTATGCCATATCTTCATCTCCTATACTTGAGGATTTTTTATAAAAAGATTGCTTTTTAAGAAAGCCCGTTTTTTATTTTCAGACTTATTCGTCAACAAATTCCATGATGTCATCTATTGTGCAATTTAATGCCATGCAGATTTTTCCTAAGACATCCGTAGTTACATTGTCGCCATGATTTAATTTATTGATAGTATAATGACTAATCCCGGCGGCTTTTTCTAAATCTCTTTTTTTCATATCTTGATCAATCAGTATTTTCCAAAGCTTTTTGTAGCTTACCTTCATTCCTATGCCTCCATTCAAGGAAAATCACAACTACTCACAGTATAGCATCGTTTTGTCAAAAATTCAAACATTGTGTTTGTTATCGCTGTAATATAATTCGAAAAAATAACTGTGTTTCTAAAGAGAAAGTACCCTTGACAAATCGCGTCTCAAAAACGGATACTCGAAACCTTTGCAAAACAAAATGGCTTTACCAACCTGCGCTGGTACACCGACGACGGCTATTCCGGCGCGAACTTTCAAAGGCCCGGTTTTCAAGCCATGCTTGCAGACATTGAAGCCGGGAAAGTGGGTACGGTCATCGTCAAGGACATGAGCCGGTTAGGGCGAAACTACTTGCAGGTGGGATTTTACACGGAAATGCTGTTCCCTCAAAAGGGAGTGCGTTTTATCGCTGTCAACGACAATGTGGACAGCGCAAACGGCGGCATGGACAACGATTTTACCCCTCTGCGAAATCTGTTCAACGAATGGCTGGTGAGAGATACGAGCAAGAAAATCAAGGCAGTTAAAAGAGCAAAAGGCATGAGCGGCAAGCCCGTTACCAGCAAGCCGGTATATGGCTATCTCATGGACGAGGACGAGAACTATATCGTTGACGAGGAAACCGCGCCGGTTGTCCAGCAGATATACCAGCTTTGTCTTGCCGGGAATGGCCCGACCAAGATTGCCCGTATGCTTACGGAGCAGCAAATCCCCACGCCGGGGACGCTGGAATACCGCAGGACGGGCAGCACCCGCCGCTACCACCCCGGCTATGAGTGCAAATGGGCGACGAACACCGTCGTTCATATCCTCGAAAACCGGGAGTACACCGGCTGTCTGGTAAACTTCAAGACGGAGAAGCCCTCTTACAAGGTCAAGCACAGTGTAGAGAACCCCGTGGAGAAGCAGGCTGTTTTTGAGAACCACCATGAGCCTATCATAGACCGGGAAACATGGGAGCGCGTGCAGGAGTTACGCAAGCAGCGCAAACGCCCGAACCGCTATGATGAAGTGGGGC
>OGPA01002942.1_pt1 | contig 11388 bp, 11 predicted proteins | sample 1552841 | NCBI WGS metagenome assembly OGPA01 (sample SAMEA2579916, study PRJEB22360) | human gut metagenome | reverse complement strand
TAATTACTGTCATTACGCAATAATTCCGCGTAAGAACCGAAAAGATAGGTCTTACCGTCTATAGATGCTGTTCTATTATAGTAGTAGTGCTTTTCGCTTGGATCTAGGTAATAGGTCTTACCGTCAATTTCTCTCCACCCGGATAATAGTTTTCCTTCTGAATCTGCAAGATATAAACTATTATATGATTTAGCGGAACCATTAACAAGAAGTTGACCATCTTGATTGAAGTAATAGTAATTGTCATCAATTGAAAGTACCTTATCTTTAGCTTGTAGACCGTCTTCTTTAAAGTAAACACGATGACCATCTAGTGTGTACCAGCCGAAAACTTGCGCACCATCATTTCCAAAGTAGAGCTTATATGAGGAACTAAAGGAATGGAATGCATTACGAAGGAGTTCGCCACTGTTCTTATCGAAATAGTAGTACTTCCCATCTATAAGGATACGCTCACCTTTGATTTGTTTCCCAGTGCCATCAAAGTAGAGTTGAATACCATCAATAGTCTGCCATCCAGTAGCTACTTGCCCTTTATCCTTGAGGTAGGTCCAGTCACCATCCTTATCTTGAACAAAGGGATTTCGAAGTGACGATGTCACACGGCCTTGGTCATCAATTTCGTAGGTCGTTCCATTGAGAGTTAGACTACTATTGGTCCATATAGCCCCACTATCCTTGTCAAAGTAGTAAGTATCACCATCAATGTCTACTAGGCTACCTTTGACTTGCTTACCATTTTTATCAAAGTAGAGTTGAACACCATCAATGGTTTGACGACCAGTTAGGAGCTTGCCATCAGTATCGTAGTAGTACCAGTTCCAATTGTCATCACGAACAAATTGGTTTTTGGCCGTAAACTCAGTTGCAACTCCCTCATTATCAATCGTATAGGTCTTGTCATCGACTTTCAAAGTATCGTTAGTGAGGATAATAGTGGTGTACATACCAGCGTGGTGTTCAGGAAGATACCATTTTGTTAGACGATAGCGCTTGCCATCGATTTCTTTCCATGTAGGCTTATCAACACTTTTTACCTCAGGTTGGAAGTAGTGCAGTTGACCATCTAAGCCTCGTTGGACACCCTCTAGGAGGACACCGTTTTCATCAGTTCCATAGATTCCAGTGAAATTAATTCCACCTAAAATTGGATTTTTGGAAAAAAAGGCTCCAAAATAGTTTTTTTGTATTTTACTATCTTTGACTAGATAAAGTTTGCCGTCATAACTTATGATACCATCAACAACTTGACCCTTTGAAGCAAAGATATATTCTTTTCCATCGATAATCACTGTCGCTCCGGGAATCTGAAAAGTACCTTTTTTAGTTCCTTCCAAAATATAGGTATAGGAGAAAGTGACATTCTGCGTCATTTTCCCATTGATATTCGATGAATAAAAAGATTGTCCTACGGAAGGTCCCATCAGCAGGTCGAATCCTTCCAGGGTAGGCACTTTAAGATTGTCCCCTTCTTTATTCAGGGTATATTCCAACTTAAACTGCTCACCGACGGCAACTACAGAAGGAGCAGAAGCCTTGAATTCTACATTTTGGGCGTAAGCCAGTGAAGTGAAAAATAACAATATGATTAATCCGATTTGTCTCATTGCCATATTTATTTAAGCCGCAAAATTACCAATCTTTTTCGATTTTCATTTTCTTTGCTTTCTGTTCCTGTGCTTTTTGTTTCTGCACTTTTTCCTGAACATTCTTTTCATCGTTCTGCAAAGCCTCTAACAAACGTTCCGCATCCTCCTTAGAAATCTTACCCTGCTGTTGCTGAGGGTGTTGTTGTTGCTGGTCTTTATTCTGATCATTTTTATTCTGCTGGTCTTTATTCTGATCTTGACGGTCTTTATTCTGATCCTGTTGATCTTTATTCTGATCTTGCTGATCCTGGTTTTGGTCCTTATTTTGGTCTTGATTATCCTTGTTCTGATCTTTGTTTTGATCTTTATTCTGGTCCTTGTTCTGATCCTGATTCTGTTGATCCTGTTGTTGTTTATGGCGTGCAAATTCCAGGTTATATTTCGTTTGTTCAGAAGCCGGACGATTCCTTAATGAGTTTTTATACGCTTCGATGCTCTCGTCGGTTTTCTCCATCGCTAACAAAGTATTCCCGATATTATGATAAATTTCGCCCAACCGTTCTTTATCGGTTTCTTGTTTTGCCAAAGCAGAAAACTGTTCCAGAGCTTCATCGTACTTTTTCTGCTTATATAAAGCATCGGCCATATTAAAAGCCGCTTCAAATGAATTCGCCTTTTTATCGGCAGCTTTACGATATTCCACCTCAGCCTTTTCGAAATCCTGTTTTTCGAATAATTCGTTTCCTTCCCGGATAAATTTCCGTTCTTGCTGAGCAATAGCGGGCCATGCAGCCAACAAGGTCACCACCGTTATTATCATAGACTTTATCATAACATTCATCATTTTTCGTACATTATTATCGTCAATCCGATTCTCTGTCTTTTCTTTTAGCGTTTGAAAAGATTGATCTTCATAAAATGTTTATTCTTTCTGCCCAGAATCATAAACTCCACAAAGATGAAAAACAACCCCACCAACAGGAAGTACTGGTACTTCTCGGCATAATCACTATATACCCGCTCTTCAAGCAAGCTTTTCTCCATACGATTGACTTCGTCCAGGAGCCGGTTGAGTCCGACTTCGGTATTGCTGGCCCGGATATACAGCCCCTCTCCGGCTTTAGCTATATCCTGCAAAGTTTGTTCGTCCAGTTTGGAGATGACTACATTCCCCTGTGCGTCCTGCGTAAATTGTCCGGGTTTTCCTTTCTCCGGGATCGGAGCACCCTGTTCCAATCCCATCCCTATGGTATGGATTACGATTCCTTTTTCATGGGCTTGCTTAGCAGCCGCAACCGCATCATCCTGATGGTTTTCTCCGTCCGTAATGACAATAATCGCTTTGGACGTCTCGGTTTCCGGTGTAAACGACCGGGCGGCCAGATCGATCGCACTCCCGATAGCCGTCCCCTGTACCGGTACGATATCCGTACTGATATTCGACAGGAAAAGCTTGGCCGAAGAATAATCGGTAGTAATAGGTAATTGCACATAAGCATCCCCCGCAAATACAATCAAACCGATCTTATCGTTCGATAATTTCTCTACCATCCGGGAAATGGCCATCTTAGCTTTTTCCAACCGACTGGGTTTGATATCCTGGGCCATCATCGAATTGGAAACGTCGAGAGCGATCATCAACTCTACACCTTTTTTCTTCACCTGCTGCAGTTTCGAACCGAACTGAGGGCCTGCCACTCCGACAATGACAAACAATAAGGCCAGCATCAGCATAACGAACTTCCACGTGCCCCGCTTGAACGATAAAAGAGGCATCAAAGGCCCGAGTAATTCCGGATTACCGAATTCTGCTATCGCCTTCTTTTTTCGTCGGATCATCACCACATAAAAAACAATCAACAGTGGGATAACAATCAAGAGATATAATAATTCAGGATGTGCAAATCTAAACATAGCCAAATAATTTTATGGTATTTTCCTTAAAAGAGTATACTTCAGAACTGCCTGTGCAATCAGTAAACACATACCCAGCAAACCGAAAATAAAATACTGTTCATTCTTTTTACTGAAATGTTTCACTTCTATCTTACTTTTCTCCAACTGATCGATCTCGGAATAGATCTGCTGTAATTTATCGTTATCCGTCGCCCGGAAATATTTACCGCCGGTCACGTTAGCAATCTGTTGTAATACCCCTTCGTCGATTTCCACGGGCATATTCTGCAATTGCACGCCGAAGGGAGTGGGTACAGGATAAGGAGCTTCGCCATAGGTTCCGACTCCGATCGTATATACCCGGATACCGAAAGTTTTAGCTAATGCGGCAGCCGTGACAGGTGCTATCGCTCCCTGATTATTGATACCGTCTGTCAACAAAATCACCACTTTCGATTTACCGGGGCTATCTTTCAACCGATTGACCGCATTAGCCAAACCCAAACCGATCGCCGTTCCATCCTGGATCATACCGCTTTTCACCTCCCGGAGTAGATTGACCAATACAGCCCGATCGGTAGTCAACGGACACTGGGTAAAGCTCTCGCCGGCAAAAACCACCAATCCGATTTTATCCTGAGGACGTTCGAGGATAAATTTCGTAGCCACCTCTTTAGCCGCCTCTAAACGGTCGGGCGTAAAGTCACGGGCCAGCATACTCGTGGAGACGTCCAGAGCCAGTGCGATATCGATACCTTCACTGGTATAAGTTTGCCAGCTATTACTGGACTGCGGACGGGCCAAGGCCGTCACCAATAAGATAATGGCAAGCAATTCCAATACGAACAAAACATGCCGCCACCAGATCCGGCCGGAATGTTTGATCCCCTTAAACGCCTGTAATGAAGAAAACTGTAAATCAGCATGCGATTTTTTTTCCTTCAGGATATACCAAACGATCATTGGTACTAAAAGTATCAATAACAGGAAATATTTCGGGTTTGCAAATTCGAATCCAAACATTTTATTTCAGTTTACAAATTAACTCATACACTCTTTTCAAAGTGCCTGATCGCCTCATTTATCTTTTACGTCTTCGGGAGTTTCGCTTTTTTCAGCTTCTTTTCGCTGTCGTTCTTCTTCCTGACGTTTCCTTTCTTCTTCCTGTTTCTGCTGCTGAGCAATTTCAGCCTCTACCCGTTGGTGAGTGTTATTGACAAATTCGTAAGCGGCATCCAGATAACGGGAATTTTCATCCTGCAAGGGAGTAAACTTAGCGAATTTCACATAATCGGCCGTTGTCAACATCTCTGCTATTCTCTCCCGTTCTTTGGCTTCTACCTCTTTACAATTTACCAAGGCCTGCATTGTTTCGGAGGAGGTCTGTTCCATGGCAGGTATAGCGAACTCTCCGTCAAGGTATTGGCGTACGGTATCCGTCAATCGGGTATAATATTCCTTTTCTTTTCCGGCCTGCCAAAGCTTATTGCCCTTGATTTCATCCAAGGAGCGGATAGCCATGACATAAGGCGGAATCTCTTCTTTCTTCGGCGTAAACAAGGGTTTGTTCTTCCGCCTCCGGTCCCAATACAACCAGAAGATCAGAATAAGGGCAATCCCTAACAAAACCCACAACAGATAAGGCAAAATCTCGGCAAAAGTCCAGGGGGCGGCATAAGGCATAACGATATCGTAATTCCCCTTTTGCGGATCTACCTGGAAAGTATTCACCACCAATCCTACGGGATCGGTCCGAACAATATTATTATATTCCTGACTTTCGATCGTAATGGGCTGAGGAGGCACAACATATACTCCTGTATCGAAAGCAGTGACGACATATTTTTCCTCCAAAAGCCATCTTCCATCCTTTTCTTTTACAGAATCCCGTACAGGACCGGAGATAATCTCCAATCCATGAACAACCGTATCCTGTAACCGAGGGAACACAATCCGGACTCCCGGGTCTACCTTCGCTTTAAAAGTAAGATGTTGTTGATCTCCAATCATCATATAATTGGTGTCAAGCGCCACCCCATATTCTACATGCTGAGCTTTCAGGGTCGCCACCCCTAAAAACAAGCACAGATATAATAATATTTGTTTCAAAACACTCCTCATAGTTACGATCTTTGATCAAAATCCATAATAATTAAGCCCTTTTCTTAAACAAAGTGATTAAAGCCCTGACGTAGTCTTCGTCGGAACGGATATTAGCGACATCGACTCCCGAACGTTTGAAGATTGCATCCAGTTCCTTTTCGCGGACAAAAGCATATTTTTCATACGCTTCCCTCAGCTTTTTATCGGAAGTATCCACCCACATCTGTTCTCCGGTTTCGGCATCCCTCAGGTACATCATCCCGACCGGAGGCAATTGATTTTCCCGGGGGTCGTATACCCTCAGGGCGACAACATCGTGTTTCCGGTTAGCGATAGCCAAAGCATGGGCAAAATCGTGCTCGTCGATAAAATCGGAAATAACAAAACAGGTACACCGTTTCTTGATCGAATTGGTCATATATTCCAATGCCTGCTCGATATCGGTCTGTTTATCTTCCGGATAGAAATCGATCAGTTCGCGAATAATATGCAAGATATGTGTTCTTCCCTTCTTCGGAGGAATAAATTTCTCGATCTTATCCGAGAAGAAAATCACCCCGATCTTATCGTTATTCTGGATTGCAGAAAAAGCAAGCACTGCAGCAATTTCGGTAATCTGGTTTTTCTTCAGTTTCGAAATAGTCCCGAAATTACGGGAGGCACTGACATCGATCATCAACATGACCGTCAACTCCCGTTCTTCCTCGAAGATCTTCACATAAGGACGGTTGTGGCGGGCAGTCACATTCCAGTCGATATTCCGGATATCGTCGCCGTACTGATATTCTCTTACCTCACTGAAAGTCATACCTCTCCCCTTAAAGGCAGAATGATATTCGCCGGCAAAAATATTTTTGGACAAGCCCCGGGTTTTAATCTCTATCTTCCGGACCCGCTTTAACAATTCAGAAGTTTCCATATCTAAAAGTAAAAGGTTAAAAGTAAAAGGTTAAAAACGACCTTCCGACTATGGAACCTCTACGGCATTCAGGATCTCGTTGATAATATCCTCACTGGTAATGTTATTGGCTTCAGCCTCATAAGTCAGGCCGATACGGTGACGCAAAACATCATGACATACCGCCCGTACATCTTCGGGGATGACATAACCACGACGTTTGATGAAAGCGTACGCTTTGGCAGCCTTGGCCAAACTGATGCTGGCACGCGGCGAACCTCCGTAAGCGATCATGCTGACAAACTTGTCGAGCCCGGCTTCCTGCGGAAAACGGGTGGCAAAAACAATATCGATGATGTATTTTTCAATTTTCTCATCCATGTATACATCCTTCACTACTTCACGGGCACGAATGATATCTTCGGGTTTCAGAATAGTAGATGCCTTAGGGAAGGCTTTCTCCATATTCTGACGAACGATCAGCTTTTCTTCTTCTTTTTTGGGGTAATCGATCACTACTTTCAGCATAAAACGGTCGACCTGGGCTTCAGGTAACGGATAGGTACCTTCCTGTTCGATCGGATTCTGGGTGGCCATAACCAGGAAAGGCTCGGGCAAACGATAGGTCATATCTCCGATCGTCACCTGACGTTCCTGCATCGCTTCCAATAAAGCAGACTGTACTTTTGCCGGAGCACGGTTGATTTCATCCGCCAGAATGAAGTTCGCAAAAATCGGTCCTTGTTTTACCACAAACTCTTCTCTCTTCTGAGAATAAATCATCGTACCGATCACATCGGCAGGCAAAAGATCGGGGGTAAACTGAATACGACTGAATTTCGCATCAATCGTAGTTGCCAGCGTATTGATGGCCAAGGTTTTTGCCAGGCCGGGAACACCTTCCAATAAAATGTGCCCGTTGGAAAGCATCCCGATCAGAAGTCCTTCAACCAAATGTTTCTGACCAACGATGACTTTGTTCATCTCCATGTTGATCATGTCCACAAAAGAGCTTTCCTGCTGTATGCGTTCATTCAATGCTTTGATATCAACAGTATCCATAGATTCAAATTTAAAGTTGTTATATCTTATAAAATTCTATTACGAACCAGAAAAAAATGTGTTACTTTCAAGCCCACATTTCTATCGAATCTCTATTTTTGTCAAATGTTAAAATTTTGAGTACTCCAAAATTAGTCAATCTAAGTTCAAATGTTAAATCCCTAGCCTTAAAAAAAGTTAACCCTCCGTTTAAGGTTTTGCAAAAAAAATATCAGGCTATCCGTCGACCCTGATATTTACACCTTCTTATTTCTTCTTATTCCCTTTAACACGCTGCCTGAGTAAATCACGTCCCCGGGAAATGAATATATAAATAGTGAATACAAAAATCAAACAACGTAAAATAAACCCAGCATTCAGTACCGGCTCAGCTCCCTTAAAATCACGGATTAACCAGGGAAGCATATAAATCAGTAAACCTCCTAACACAATCACCTGAATCAGAATAAAGTAACACCTCCGGCTTTTCGCCGGCAAGGGGACCGCTTCATCTGCAATACTCCGATCTGCCTCCGTTCTTTCCGTCCGCTCCCTGAGCTGCTGCCAAAACCGTACCCCCAATAAGAGTATGAACACACAAAATGCTATAAATATAAGTGTATCTCTATCCATCGTTTATTTCAGATTAAACTTCTTTTAGCTACAGAGATTTCAAGTTATAAAAGTGCCAGCCCCCCCCCCGGAAAGGGCCGTAAACAAAACGAGGCACTCCCCCTATGCCTGCAAATGTAGGATAAATAGTCGAAAGTTCATAAAAACAAAATGAAATCCAGACTTTAGAAGTGGAGAATTTCCTCATAATTATGGAGAATATTTCCGATTCAGTCGAGACTAAATCTTTGGGATTTTCTGTTTAACGTTTTTTGCTGAAAAATCAGACTCAGGCAACAGTGTTTTTTCAAAGCAGAGCCTAAGGCCCTCCCTACAGGCACGAAGCAAGCCTCGACAAACGGAAAGTTTCTTCACTTTCAAAGCCTAAATCAAACTGGTTTATACTCACTTCGACTCTGATCAGCTTCATCCTTTCAAGTCCCTTGACCAGCATCCCCCCCCCTTTTAATCGGTAAACTTTCGGTTCAGAGTTGAATAATTAATTCCGGACCTAGTTTCGCTAATAATCAGCTTCGAAGCCACCCTATATCCAATTTACAGGCTGCACCTGCTAATCCGATACCCCGGTTGCAACGCAAGTATTCCTGACAAAATCGAACTTAATCGGCTGTTCGTTCCGAGATACAAATATTAATGGCATTCATACCTCTTTTACCACGCTCCAAGTCGAAAATAACGATGGCATTTTCTACAAGTTCGGAAAGAGCGTTGCTCACATGAAAAAAATATTTTTCAGTTCCTGACAGATCCTTAATAAAACCATACCCCTTCGAAACATTAAAATACTCTACCCGCCCTTTACGGACCTCAGGAGATTCTTGTCTGGGAGTCGAGATCACAATTTCTTCATGGTTTATCTCTTCCTTTTTATGATTCGTTTCCGGAGGTGTCGAAGTAATCCGGCCATTTTCATCGACATAGGCTATCATATCTTCAAAACTATTCGTATTACCGGATAGTTTTCTTTCTTCTTTCCGGTTTTGTTTTTCTAATCTCCGGGCTTGTTTTTTCTTCTCGTTTTCTTTCTTACTGAATGTCTGTGGTCTTGCCATTTAACTGTATGAATTGTTTATAAATAAAAAATAAAATTTATCACCTAATCGAATCGTAAGATTATTCCGACACCTATTCGTCTCCGGTGTTCGTGTTTGAAGACCATCGGAGTTCTGCCGAGTATCATCATGCTTTTTCTGAACGACCGACTGATAGTGTCTGAGAGAAACGTAATGTAAAGTTTTTGCGCAGCAAGGAGTTCCACCGGGCAGGAGAAAAACCGATGAAATCGACAAAAGCCTTAACGGAGCGGTCCAGACGAACCGGTCTGACGACACAGCAACCGAAATCGGAATAGAAAAACTAAATCCCAGGAATTTTCCATCTACTCAGGCCGAAACTTCAGCCCTACAGAGTTTTTTTCCGGTCAATTTCTGGATATTATCTACTAGTTTTCGTTCTTCCTGAGAACAAAATGTAAAGGCCGTTCCTGCATTCCCAGCCCTTCCGGTCCGTCCGATGCGATGTACATAAGTTTCAGGGACATCAGGCAGATCATAATTGATCACTAACGGCAACTCATTGATATCGATACCCCGGGCCGCAATATCGGTAGCCACCATCACCCGGGTCTTTCCTGATTTAAAATTTCCTAAAGCCGACTGACGGGCAGCTTGACTCTTGTTTCCGTGAATAGCCTGACTTCCGATTCCGGCTCTTTGCCCAATACCCGGACAATCCGGTCGGCATTATGTTTCGTACGGGAGAAAACCAATACCGATTGATTTTCAGCTTTCCGTAAAAGGGATATCAATAAACGTCCTTTCTCGGCTTTCTCGACGAAATAAACGAACTGTTCGATAGCATCGACAGTCGGAGATTCAGGAGTAATGGTGATTTTCACAGGATTTTTCAATAAAGCAGAAGCCAGCGTAACAATCGAATCAGGCATCGTCGCCGAAAAAAATAAGGTCTGTTTTTCTTTCGGAAGCTTCGGTAATATCCGCTTAATATCGTGAATAAACCCCATATCGAGCATACGGTCCGCTTCGTCGAGCACGAAATATTTCACCTGATCCAGGCTGAGAAACCCCTGACTCATCAAGTCGAGCAAACGCCCCGGAGTCGCAACCAGAATATCGATACCTTTTTGCAACATAGTAACCTGCGGACGTTGGTTTACTCCTCCAAACATCACACCATGACGAACCGGGGTATACCTGGCATACTCGTCTAAACATTCACTGATTTGTAAGGCCAGTTCGCGGGTCGGCGTCAGTATCAAAGCTTTGACTCCCTTGCGTTTCGTTATAATCGGATCTGCCTGTAAAAGCTGGATGATAGGAATAGCGAACGAAGCCGTTTTTCCGGTTCCTGTCTGTGCACATCCCAATATATCTTTTCGGGACAAGGCTACAGGGATTGCTTGCTGCTGAATCGGTGTCGGCCTGTTATATCCTTTTTCCTCAATAGCCTTTAAAATCGGCTGGATTATATTTAATTCTTTAAATGTCATATATTATTATTTTGCTGTACGTCAAAACAGCATTTATTTTCACTATTTAATTTTCTCTGCTGTATCGGATCTATATAGAACATACAACAGAAATGCCGGGGTAACATTAATATGTTTTAATGGGGCAGAAAGGTCATCCGAATAAATAGGCTGGGAAAAAACGTTTTAACAAACGATCAGCCTTATTGAATAACTAGTTAAACTTTCAACACTCATTTCTCAAAGGAAAAAGAACAAAAAAGTTTAATAAATCTGTTTCAGAAACGGAACACTTCAGGACTGAAAACTCCTGATCTCACATCGAAAAGAAAGAATAAATCGAACTTCATTGCTGAGTGTTATAAGACACCCGAAATAAAACTTATAGAAGAGGTTAGCTGGAAAGCCGAATAGTTGATTTTTCAGCCAACCCCTTATCTGATCACCTGATCAATATCGCCTGGAATTACTGTTTCTGTCACGATATCCACCGTTAGACTGTCTTTCAGTGCGAGGACGTGCAATACTTACCGCAATCACTTTATGGTCATATTCTGCACCATTCAATTCATCGATCGCTTTTTGTCCTTCTGTATCGTTAGTCATCTCGACAAATCCGAATCCTCTGGATCTTCCGGTTTCTCTGTCCGAAATAATTTTTGCAGAAGAAATTTCTCCATACTCTGAAAATAATTCGTTTAAGTCTGCATCGGTCGTGCCATAGCTTAAACCTGAAATGT
>OGPA01002941.1_pt1 | contig 11388 bp, 12 predicted proteins | sample 1552841 | NCBI WGS metagenome assembly OGPA01 (sample SAMEA2579916, study PRJEB22360) | human gut metagenome | reverse complement strand
CAGCCTTGAACTTTTGGTTACTTTTCTTTCAAGAGAAAAGTAACATTCAAATCTGTCAATAACTGAAATATTAATACAGGGTAAGGGCAGAAACAAAATCAGCCAGATTGTTATAGATTAAAAACAATCTGGCTGATTTAATTTAATGAGCAATAATAAATAACAATTCGTTATTTTCGATACCCTGTTTTAATACTTAAACGGTGTCATCCTCGTATACGCCTTGTAATCTTTGATCATTCCCGGGTATCCTTCTTCGGCACGGGGCAGGTAGCGGAAACCCGAAACTGTTACGGTTTCACGTAAATCGATCACCACCTGATGCGGGTATTTAGCCCCTCTGGCCGTGCTCCAATAGGTCGACTCCTGCAAATCATAAATTTTATCGGCTGTGAAGTTTCCTCCGTATGTCTCTTCGCTGTCCGCGTAACCGATCTGCCAATGCTGGCGTCCGAGCGGATTGCCGTTTTCGTCGAGCAGATAGAATTCAGCGATGGCAGCCGTATTTCCTCCATCCTGTGCATTCAATGCTTCCAGGCAGAAGTGACGGGCCTCGACTGGTGCATCGAACCTGACTTCCTGCCAGCCGTTGCCGGCCTTTAACGAACCCTGTCCGACAGGTTTCTCATTTTTCAGGTCCAGATTCTGGCCTTCTTTGCGGTTGGTGAGCGGTGCTTCGGCACGCAACAGATCCAGGATCGGTTGGTTGAGTCCTTTGATCGTTGCCTTTTCCGGGCCTTTCAGGTCGAGAACGATGATTTCGTTTTCCCCTTTCTTCAACCAGCAGCCGGGCATGAACAGTGTTTGCTGCGGACCGATTTCCCAGAAACGTCCCATGGCTTTGCCGTTTACCCAAACCATACCTTTTCCCCAGGTTTGCATATCGAGGAATACATCACCGGGAGTTTCGAGGTTGAAGGTTGCACGGTAATAAGCCGGGCCTTCTGCTTTTTTACCGGTTGTGAACTTTTTGTCTTTTACGAAAGAATAGTCAACCGGGAGATTGTATACCTGCCAGTCTTTCAATTCGTCGGAAGACGATTCGGTGATAAGAGCTACTTTTTTGGTGATCCCTTTCCTGTCGTGGATGGCTTTGTCGAAGTTGACACGTCCCATCGCTTCGATCAGGATGTCCAGTTGTGAACCGGCTGCTGCTGCGGGTAACTTGATCGTATTTTCTCCGCGGCGGCGATCCAGACGGCCGATCAGTTTACCGTCGATGAAAACCTGTGCCCAGTCATGTACTTCGTCGATCAGCAGTGTTGTACCCGCTTTTACAGCCGGAAGAGTGGTACGATACAGGATACTTCCCCATCCTTGGTCGAACTGTTCCATCGGCTTGATGTCGTGGCTGGTCTTCGGTTCCGGCAGGTTGTCGAACAATAAGGCTGTTTCTTTTAATTCGAATTCGGGGATTTCAATGACAGGGAAAGCCTCCGGTATGTCGGCCATCACTTCGCCCGGTTCCATATAACCGGCCATGAACTCGCGTAGTTTGTAATACTTCGGAGTGGTCCATCCGGCTTCACTGATAGGAGCGTCATAATCGTATGAGCTGCACATTGCCGAATAAGCCGGGCTGTTTGCACCGCCCCAGTGTCCGAAGGTGGTACCTCCGTGAGTCATATAAAGGGAGAAAGAAATGTTACGGTCGAGCATATCTTTCAGGCCGGCGATCATTGTCTCCGCATCCCGTGTCTCATGCTTGCGTCCCCAATGGTCGAACCATCCGCTCCAGAATTCGCTACACATCAGCGGGGTGTTCGGACGGACCTCTTTCAGCTTTTTGAATTGTTCGTCTATATTGGCTCCCGTGCCGAAATTCACCGTCCATACCAGGTCGTCGAGCGCGTTGTTGAGGAAGTTGGAACTCCAGTCGCACTGGAACAGCGGAACATCCGTGAATCCGGCTTCCCGCAGGATGTCCCGGTTCTTGGCAATATATTCCTTGTCCGTAGCATACGAACCGTATTCGTTTTCCACCTGTACCATAATAATGTTACCGCCACGGGTAATCTGCAGGTCTGCCACTTGTTTTCCGATCTCATTCATATAGATACGGGTACGTTCTATGAAATAAGGATCGTTCGTGCGAAGCTGGATATCTTCTTTTTTCAACAGCCACCAGGGGAGTCCGCCCATTTCCCACTCGGAGCAAACGTATGGGCCGGGACGTAGCATGATATACATATCGTATTTCTGTGCCAGCCGGCAGAATGCGGCGATGTCGTTTTGTCCGGTGAAATCGAATTCACCCGGTTTCTGTTCATGAATATTCCAGAATGCATAGATGCAGATCGTGTTCATGCCAAGGGCCTTACACATCTGGATACGATGTTCCCAATATTCCACGGGGATACGTGTGTAATGGATTTCGGCAGCTTTTATAACAAAAGGCTTGCCGTTTAACAGAAATGTTTTGTCACCTATCTCAAAGGTTCCTTCATTTCCGGATTGATTCTTGCAGCCTGTCAATACGCAAATCAACAGGGCCATCAGAATTGTTACGATCTTCATTGAGTAATTCATGATAAAAATTAAGTTTATAACTGTTTTCGGACGATAAAAGTACATAAATTAATATAGGATAGAGGTATAATAATCGGTCATATTAGGGTAAAAAAGGTTCCTTTTAGCTGTTTTTATATACCTTTGCGGCATAATTCAAGTAAACGTTGAACAAAAATGAGAAAGTTAATGGTAATTCCGTTGGTTGCTGCCGGTATGGTTGCAATGTCGGGTTGCAGTAAATCACCTGTGAAGGAAACTGCAAAAGTAGACGCCATCGATCTGGCTAATCTGGACACAACTGTAGCGCCCGGAACTGATTTTTATCAGTATGCCTGTGGTGGATGGATAGAAAAAAATCCTCTGAAACCGGAGTATTCACGTTTTGGCACATTCGACCAACTGCGTGACAATAATCAGGAACAACTTCGTTCGCTTATCGATGAACTGGGAAGCACTCCCCAGGAGGCCGGAAGCGTGGCTCAAAAGATCGGTTCCCTGTATGAAATGGGATTGGATAGTGTGAAGCTGAACAAGGAAGGTATGGCTCCTATAAAAGATCAGCTGGAAGCCATCCAACGACTGGGAACGAAAGCCGATGTAGCCAGGATGGTTGCCGTTTTGCATAAGGAGGGGATGGCCCCGTTCTTTGCCCTTTTCGTAGATGCCGACGAAAAGAACAGTTCGATGAATATCGTACAACTCTACCAGGCGGGTATCGGCATGGGCGACCGCGATTATTATCTGCTGGATGATGAAGCGACAATGAAAATGCGTGATGCTTACAAGCAATATATCAATCACCTGTTTACGCTGACCGGAGCATCCCCCGAACAGGCAGAAGCTGCTGTAAATGCAGTAATGAAGGTTGAAACGGGTATCGCTGAAATCTCTTTCAGCCGTGAAGACCTGCGTGACAGCCAGAAGAATTACAACAAGATCAAGCTGAGTGAGTTCAAAGCCAAAAACAACCCGATCGACTGGGATGTCTATTTTGAAAGCATGGGTCTGATGGAAATCGAATACCTGGATGCCAAACAACTTCCGTTCTATGACGCATTGGGAGAGTTTATGAAAAATGTTTCTATCGACGAACAGAAATATTACCTTGCATTTAACCTGCTCGATGCCGCTGCTCCTTACCTGAGTGACGACTTTGTAGCGACGCAATTTGACTTCTACGGAAAGACAATGTCCGGAAAACAAGAACAACAGCCTCGCTGGAAACGTTCCCTGTCTACTGTGAACGGTGCTTTGGGAGAAGCTGTCGGCCAGATGTATGTGGCTAAATATTTCCCGGCTTCTTCGAAGGAAAAGATGCTGACACTGGTAGGTAATTTGCAGAAAGCGTTATCCGAACGTATCGCCGGCCTTGAATGGATGAGCGAAGCAACGAAGGCAAAGGCGCAGGAAAAACTTTCTGCCTTTATCGTAAAGATCGGTTATCCTGATAAATGGCGCGATTATAGTGCACTGGAAATCAAAGACGATTCTTACTGGGCAAACGTATGCCGCTCGAATATCTTCGAGATGGACTATATGCTGGCACAGGCCGGAAAACCGGTCGACCGCTCTCGTTGGGGAATGACTCCGCAGACAGTGAATGCCTATTATAACCCTACGACAAACGAGATCTGTTTCCCCGCTGCCATTTTGCAACCTCCTTTCTTCAACCCGGATGCAGACGATGCAGTAAACTATGGAGCTATCGGTGTCGTGATCGGTCATGAAATGACTCACGGTTTCGACGACCAGGGACGTAACTATGATAAAGACGGTAACCTGAGCGATTGGTGGACTCCGGAAGACGCTGCTCTTTTCACTGAACGTGCCGACCGCTTGGTTCAGCAGTACGACGATATCATCGTAGTAGACAGCGTACATGCCAACGGACGTTACACATTGGGTGAAAACATTGCCGACCAGGGCGGTTTGCTGGTATCTCACTTGGCTTACCTCAATTCGTTGAACGGAAAAACACCGGCTCCGATAGACGGTTTCACTAACGAACAACGTTTCTACCTCGGATATGCAACCCTTTGGGGACAGAACATCCGTCCGGAAGAAATCCTGCGCCTGACAAAGATCGACCCGCATTCATTGGGTAAATGGCGTGTCAATGCCGCCCTCCGCAATATCGACACATTCTATACCGCTTTCGATATCAAAGAAGGCGATCCGATGTACATGATGCCTGCCGACCGGGTGGTGATTTGGTAATACAGGAATACAGATAGTATAATGTATAAAGCGGGATAGTCGTTACGATTATCCCGCTTTTTTATACCTGAAATAGTTGTTCAGGCAAATATAAATTTTAAAAGGAACAGGGCAGCCAGTATATACATGGTAATACTTATATCCCTATGTTTACCACAGAACATCTTGACCAGTACATAGCAAAGTAATCCCAGTACCATCCCGTCTGCGATAGAGTAGGTGAGTACCATCATGATAATGGTAATGAAAGCCGGGAGTGCTTCGGATATATCATCCATGTCGATCTTTGATACCGAGTCCATCATAAACACCCCGACAAGCACTAAAGCCCCGCTTGTTGCCGCACTGGGAATAAGCAGGAACAACGGAGCAAAGAACAAAGCCAGGATAAACAGCAGTCCTGTTACCAGGGAAGTAAAGCCGGAACGCCCTCCTTCAGCAATGCCCGAAGCACTTTCCACATACGTGGTAATGGTCGAGCTGCCCATCATCGCCCCGATCGTAGTACCTATCGCGTCAGACATCATCGCCTCTTTCACATGCGGAATATGCCCGTCTTTCCCCATGATACCGGTTTTGGAGGCCAAGCCCACCAGTGTCCCTACCGTATCGAATATATTCATAAATAATAAGGTGAAAATCACGACTGCCATATCCAAAGTAAAGAACTCGGTGAAATCGAATTTGCAGAAAGTCGGCTCTATCGAATGAGGCATGGAGACTGGAAGAAAACCTTCCGGTATTTCCGTTACTCCCAGCGGTATCCCGGCCAACGTACAAATCAGGATACTGTAAAATAAAGCACCCTTCACCTTCTTTACAACCAGGATTCCGCTCAGTAGGATACCCGCCATTGCCAGGACGGAAGACGGCGTGAACTCCCCGAACATAACGAACGTTGCCGGGTTCGGGGCAATGATCCCAGCGTTTTTTAACCCAATGAAAGCGATAAACATACCGATCCCGGCCGAGATGGCATATCGCAGGTTCATCGGGATGCTGTTGAGAATAATCTCCCGGATGTTCAGGAAAGTGATCAGGATAAATATCACCCCTTCGACAAACATTGCCGTCATTGCTGTTTGCCAGGAGTACCCCATTCCCTGCACCAGGGTAAAAGCGAAAAAGGCATTTAACGCCATACTCGGTGCTTGGGCAAACGGAAGTTTGGCCATAAATGCCAGCAAAAAAGTCGCAATAGCGGAAGCCAGTGCCGTTGCTGTGAAGACAGCCCCCTTGTCCATTCCGGTAGTGCCCAGGATAGAAGGGTTGACGGCTAGTATATAACTCATTGTCAGGAAGGTCGTTATTCCTGCGATCACTTCCGTTCGGATTGTCATGGTCTGTTTGTCAAACCCCAATAGTTTTTGTATCATATATTTTGGATTAATCGAATGTCCACTTTATTGCCAGCGTCGGAATGGTATAAAAACCGTTGCGGCCACCGAAGTTATGACTCAGTTCCACTTCACTTCCGACACTCAGCTTGAACTTATCATCAACACCTTTCAGCTTGTTTAAATTCACCCATATCTGTGGTTCGGAAAGGAAAATGAAGTTCCCGTGATCGTTTTTCTCCCGCCACCAGTCGGCAAACCCGCTGAATGTGCACAATCCGTTTTTAGCAAAATGAATATACCAGGTACCTGTCAATTGGAAATTGTTCGGGCTGCGGTGTTTCTGGATATATTTGTACATGGGAGTAAAAGTAAATCCTTTGGAGAAGTCCTTATTATTATATGTATAGGTGAAACCACCGAGGTAAGCGTTATTATAAGAAGCCCCCTTCATCAGTCCCCCGTTATATTCTATATGTATGGAGAAGGGTGGTTGCCAGAATTTCAGTTCACGGGCGATTTCCCAATAGGCCGAAGCGACGCCCTCTTTTTTATAATCCATATCTACAAAGAAGTAAGTGCTTCCCCATTTATCGACCCTGAACATTTCGACGGTAGAGGTCAGAGCCGGACGGCCGTCGAGGTCTTTGTCATAAAGAGCTCCGCCAAAATCATAATGTAACTGGATATTTTGCGCTTTCCCGCATAGAGTAGTGGCCAGTAGGATAATGGCCAGAGTAAAGATCTTTTTCATACCGATCGTTTCATATGGTTTATTGTTAGGAAAGCCGCAAAGATATAAAAAAAGCAGGACTTCCCAGAAGGTCCTGCCTTGTATTATCTTATATCAAATCACGTAGTAACCATGCCAGGTAACACAGGTAGATAACAAGTAAGACCCACCCTTCGGCCCGCGATATCTTTTGTCCGGTTTTTACAACCGGCAATAGGATCACTGTTAGACCGAGCATGACCAGCAGGTCGATATAGTTTACGTTTTTGGCTACGATCGGATTGATTATCGAACTTGTTCCCGCTATTGCAAGGATATTGAACAAATTCGACCCTACGATATTACCGATCGCAATATCCTGGTTTTTCTTCAGGGCGGCAACGACAGAGGTGGCCAATTCCGGCAGGCTTGTCCCTGCGGCAACCAACGTAAGGCCGATAACAGCCTCGCTAACTCCCAGTTCCTGTGCTATCGATACGGCATTGTCGACCATTAAATGAGAAGCAAAGATAAGGATTACCAGTCCGCCGAGGATATACAACACATCCTTATACCAGGGATCAGGTTGTTTTTCCAGTTCACCTTTGTTTTCTTCCACCTTTTTCTCATACTTGCGCGAGTAATAGAGGCTAAAAGCCGTATAAATAATGATACCGGCAAGGAATAGAGATCCTTCCAGGCGGTTTAAAGTGCCGTTCCAGAAAAGAACAGTAAGTAAAACGGTCGACAGGATTAAAAGAGGAATATCTATTCTGGTCAATTGGCGTTTGGCTTGCAGAGGATGGATGATGGCAGAGATACCGAGAATGACGGCGATATTGAATATGTTCGACCCCACAATATTACCGATGGCAATATCTCCCTGTCCGGTTAAAGAGGCGTTAATACTGACAACCAGTTCCGGAGCACTGGTACCGAATGCTACAATGGTAAGCCCTATGACCAGATTCGATACATTTGCTTTTAGGGCGATCTCCGCACTTCCCCTTACTAACCAGCCTGCCCCGATATAAAGGGCAAACAATGAAAGAACTAATAATGTTACACTTGTTATCATGGCTGCAAATTTACTAATCTTTTTATTACAATGTCCGGCTTCCTGCTGCCCGACAATCGTGAGATTGCCGTAGCCAAGTAAACAGCAAGTTATTTTTTAGGCAGAAAAACGTACCTCGGATAACCCCAGGAATCGCTCCGGAGTAACAACAGGAAGCATATCAGACATTTCAGTTAGGGTTGTTAGGAATATTCGTATTAGTGATTTAATATTCGTATTCTTCTTTTGGCTGTTTAGCATCTATACGCATCTGTATACCGCGCAGCACAACCATAATAACTGTAATCAGTCCGAGAATCCCCATTGTTACATCCTTTGCAACAATATTCTCAAAATCCGTAGTACCGATCAGTACTAAAATGATAAACGACAACATCATGGTTGCATCTACTAAATCTTTATTTATCTTCATTTTATTAACTTTTTAATTATGATTATTGTTCAAATTAGGTATTATTCTTTTTCGTCGATAGCGGCTTCTTCCGTAGAACCCGAGCCGCTCAGTCCCTTCATTATACCATATAATCCATAACCCAGAGCTCCCATTACAACGAGCAACTTCAGATAATCGTTAGGTATAATCGAGCTACAAGCCAATACACAACCAACAATAGTTATAATAACAGAAAGATAAATACGACTCTTATTTGATTTTTTAGTTGACATAATACTTTGATTTTTAAATGGATAAATATAAAATTGCTTTTTCGGACTGTTTCGTAGTAGCCGATAGTAACTCTCTATCCCCTCTTGAGAGGGGGCAGGGGGTGTGTGAAATTACGTTACTCCCGTCGCTCTATAAGCCGAACGGTCTAAATACGATTAGACGGAGTTATCCCATAAAAATCAAATAATAAGCTTCCGCAGGACAAACACATGTTGTGCCATACGGCAAAGAAGAGTGGAAAGATTTATGGTTTGACATTCTGATACATCTAGTGAGATTTTGCGTAACGTATTCATTTCTTTCAGGCGGATATCCTGAAGAACCTTTTCTGCTATTTTCAGCGTACGCAAATTTAATGTATTATTAGTCGATTGAACCGTTCTGCGTGCAGTGAGTCCATTGCTTCCCTTCAAGTCCGTACTTAACACGGTCAGGAAGTATTGCATATCCGCAGAACCTTTTTCCTTCATAATAGCCTCCTTTTTCAACACAACGATATCGTTGCTCTCTGTCTCCTCCTGAGGAGAAAAAAGCAAAATGCCGAAAAGCAGAGTCAGTATGAACAAAATATTTTTCATGCCGCAAAGATATACGAATTCTTATGAAAAAAACAAATGATTGTGCTTTTTGTTTATACTTTTGTCCGTTAATTGTGAACGCGAAGAAATGAAAGAAGAGAAGAACCTTTTGAAATCATGGTTGGAAGCCGCCCGCCCCAAGACGCTGCCGGCATCATTGAGTCCGGTGTTATTAGCTTGTGTTTTAGCCTGGTGTGAAGGCGTATTTAGGTTAATACCCGCTATTTTGTGTTTTGGAGTCGCTTTGCTGGCACAAATAGCCAGTAATTTTGCCAACGATTACTTTGATTTTAAGAAAGGAGCCGACAAGGAAGACCGTCTGGGGCCGGAACGGGCAGTAGCCCAGGGATGGATTACCCCCAAGGCTATGTTGCAGGCTACCTTCCTTACATTAGCTCTGTCGTGCCTGTGTGGCTGCATGCTTCTGTTCTATGCCGGCTGGGAACTGATACCCGTCGGGATCGCTATCGCCCTTTGCGTATTGGCTTATTCTGCCGGACCCTTTCCATTGGCTTATAACGGGTTGGGGGATGTCTGCGTGGTGTTGTTCTATGGCATTATCCCGGTATGCTTCACCTATTATGTGCAGGCGCTCTCATTCTCGACCCTGTCCTTTCTACTGTCCTTGTCGGTCGGATTACTTTCTACGAATATCCTGGTCGTGAATAATTACCGCGACTATGTACAAGATAAAGCCGCACATAAACGGACTACGATCGTGCTTTTCGGTCGTGGCTTCGGTCGTATCTTCTACCTGTTGAACGGTGTTGTTGCGCTTTTGCTCGCCATGCCCCTGATATTCGATGCCCCTTGGTGGATACTGTTTCTTTTCGGAGCTTTTTTCACCCTCTTTTATACTACTTGGCGCGAACTTTACCGCTTTGAAGGCCGCGAACTCAACCGGACACTGGCCCATACCGCCCGCAATGTCTTTTTCTTCACCCTCTTATTGTCTGTACTGCTAATCGCATTAACGACAGGTTTATAGCTGCAACTTCCTGTGTCGTATATTTGTTCATTTGAATCATTAAATGAATAAGTATGACACAGAATGTTTTCGATTACATGACAACGTTGGTCGTTCGTAAACGAAAGGCCGGCAAGGAAAGTACAGCCGATCTTTACCGGGCCGTATGCAACCGCCTGCACTCTTTTATGCAAGGGAAAACCTTGTATTTTAGAGGGATTACCGGAGAATTGGTCAATGAATTTGCCGGGTGGCTGCGTAGCGGAGGACTTGCCGTGAATACCGTCAACAGCTACCTGAGCAGCCTGCGTGCCATCTACCATGCCGCCCTGCGCGAAGAGTTGTTTAAGACGGATAGAGACCCGTTCTTCAACCTGCATCTGCGGCGGGAAGAGACGCCGAAACGGGCACTTAAAGCCGATGTTATCCATGAAATGATGCAGGTCGACCTGTCCGGATCGTTGCCCCCACCGCTTTGCCCTCGATCTTTTTATCTTTTCTTTCCTCGCCTGCGGTATGCCTTTTATCGACCTCGCTTACCTGACACGTAAGAACATCGTGGGAAATGAAATCGTCTACCACCGGCATAAGACGGGAACACTGGTACGGGTAGGCATAACCGGAGCGATGCGTATATTATTGGCGAGGTACGAGCGAAAAGGCTCGAACTATCTGTTCCCCATCCTGAAAGAAGGGAAAGATTCGCATTCTGCCTATAAGGCGGCTTTGTTTACCTACAATACATTGTTGAAAGAGATTGGCGAACTGCTTCACCTGCCTGGAAAACTCACTTCGTATGTGGCGCGCCATTCGTGGGCAACGGAAGCTCTCCGGCAAAATACCCCGGTGGCTGTCATCTGCCAGGCATTGGGGCATACATCTGAGAAGACAACCCGTATCTATCTGGACCAACTTGACCAGTCAACGTTGAATGAGGCAAATGAAAAGATTACGAAAGAAATTAGTGAACTGGTTCTGAGAAGTGCCTGAGATACCTTATTTACGAAATAAGGTTTGTCGGTGGTCGTATTATTCTTAAAGTTCAAGCAAAGATTGTTTATCAAAGCGTCTTGTGAGGACAAAGATAAAGAATAAAACTTAAGAATGCTCAAATATTATCTCTTTTCTGGGATATGAATTTATCCCGGCTTATTTGTCATGCCCTTATATGATGTAGCTATAACCTTTTTTATAGTTTAAACAGGTTGTTTTGCTAAAATATATTAACGGAGGTGAATTTTGAATATACCGCTCCGGGATGCCAGTGGAATTAACATCCTTTTAGGAATTACTTGGATAAAATGTAGCCTTATATTGGCTG
>OGPA01002939.1_pt1 | contig 11391 bp, 16 predicted proteins | sample 1552841 | NCBI WGS metagenome assembly OGPA01 (sample SAMEA2579916, study PRJEB22360) | human gut metagenome | reverse complement strand
ATGATATTGGAAAAGCCGCTGGAACATCATTTTTATGATAAAGAGTATGCCGAAGATACCGATTCTCGTCAAATGTTTCAGGTTGGCGGTTAAGCAGAAATGAAAAATGTTGATACAGTAGAATTGAAGGAGGAATGAGCGTGTTTCGAGCAGCAATTATTACTGCCAGCGATAAAGGAGCAAAAGGGCAGCGTGAAGATGTCAGCGGTTCTGTAATTCGGGAAATTCTGGAACAGAATGGGTATGAAGTGGTGTATCAGGTCATTTTGCCTGATGAACGGCAGCTATTGGCAGAGGAAATGGAACGGATTTGTGTGCAGCAGCAGGCGGACTTGATTTTAACTACCGGCGGCACTGGGTTTTCGCCGCGGGATTGGACCCCAGAGGCTACTTTGGATGTGATAGAACGGCAAGTGCCGGGGATTCCGGAGGCGATGCGGCTAAACAGTTTACAGATTACCAAACGGGCTATGCTGAGCCGGGCTGTGGCCGGTATTCGGGAAAAGACATTGATCATTAATCTGCCGGGCAGTCCAAAGGCTGTCCGCGAAAATTTGGAATATGTGATTACCGAACTGGCTCACGGGTTGGAAATTTTGCGGGGCGAAGCAACCGAATGCGCCAGATCATAAGGAGCAAGACAGCCACAGTCGTTGATACTGGGGCTGTTTTTTGTGAAGTATGTTTGATTTGGTACGGTTTTATTTATGGAAATACGATTATGCCGAGTCTGTTTTTTTATCAGACGGGACAAACGATATGTTAGAAAAGGACGGTTAGAGCAACAATATGGAGAATGAAAAATTGCAAGAGATGCTGCAGGGAAAAAAGGTAATTATTTTTGATATGGATGGAACTCTGATTGATTCGGTGGGAATCTGGAATGCCGTTGATGAGAAACTCATTGAACAGATTCGCACCGATGGCAGAACCGATTTAGAATCGGTACAGGAACAGCGGGATACCGTTTTGCGGCAGTTCCATGCAGCAGAAAATCCCTATCTGGCTTACTGCGCATATTTAGGGAAAAAATATCAGTCGTCGTTGCATGCAGAAGAGATTCATACGCTGCGGTATCAGATTGCGCAGGATTATTTGCGCTATGAAATTGATTATAAAAAAGATGCAGAGCATGTTATCAAAGCATTGAAGACGGCCGGCTATACATTGGTCATTGCCAGCACGACCAGACGAAACAATATGGATATTTACAGAACGGAAAATACGCGGATAAAAGAGAAGGCCAACATGGATGAATATTTTACACGTATTTACACCCGGGAGGATGCCAAAGAGATAAAACCCAATCCGGAAATTTATTTGCGCGTGCTGAAAGAATTGCAGGTATCGACCGAAGAATGTCTGATTTTTGAAGATTCGTTAATTGGTATGGAAGCTGCCAAGCATGCAGGAATTGCTGCAGTGGCAGTATATGATGTATATTCCGATGCTGAACGGGAGCAGATTGGCGCATTGGCAGATTATCAAATTGACAGTTATACAGAGCTGTTGTAAAAGTGCTGCACCAAGATATTTATGATTGGATCATATAGTTCAATCAAAAAACCCCAGTAGCGACAACTACTGGGGTTTTCATGTCTAACATTGGAATCCATCACAATTCCTATTGCCTAGGCACAGTATAGCATATGCAAAATGAATTTGCAATATCCTCAATAATTTTTTGTTTATAATTTAGAAAGTATATAGTTTAAGCTTTTTCTGTACTAACAGGAAAGAGTATTTTTTATGCAAAAAGCTGCTCATCTGAGCAGCTATTCAGTAACTAATTCATGTATCAAGATAACGCAATTTTTTGTGACATACAAAGTATTCAGATTAAAATTGTTAAGTCGGGGTGGAGGGATTCGAACCCCCGGCCCCATGGTCCCAAACCACGTACTCTACCAAACTGAGCCACACCCCGTTGTTCCTTTGTCCTGACGACGAAAGTTATTCTATCAGATTCTAACTCTTTTGGCAAGCTTTTTTTTCATATTTTTTGAAAAAATTTTCATCTTTTTTATCAGATAAGGTCAAAAGCCCCCAGGAAGCTGTCCCAATTACCAAATCCAGCATACTGACCGCACCGGGATTGATCACAGTAATACCATCACGTTCTTCATAAAATGCCTGATGAGTATGTCCATATAATGCAAAATCCACTTTTCTATCCCGTGCTTCTGCCCACAGCCATGTTAAATTTTCCTTCACAAAACAGGAGTGGCCATGGCATAACCAAAACTGCCAACCGCCTAATTCCACCATCTGTTCTACCGGTGCCGGATCGGAATAATCACAATTTCCCTGCACAATAAATGCAGTAACCCCCAGTGAGCGCTCCAATTGCCGACCGTCCTCAGCATTGTCGCCCAAAAACATTAAATAATCCACAGGTTCCTCCCGCAACGCTTTCTCAATCAGCTGCCAGTTACCGTGGGTATCGCTTACTACTGCTATTTTCATAACTGCGTTCCTTTCTTTATCTGGATTCTCCTTTTAACTGCTGCAAAATTGCCACCGCTTTCTGATTGGCTCTGCCCCGATGGCTAATCTGATTTTTTTCGGCCATGGATAATTGGGCAAAGGTTTTCCCCAATTCCTCCACATAGAAAAGCGGATCATATCCAAAACCACCGTCGCCCTCCAACTGCCGCAGAATTTTTCCTGAACAACTGCCTTCTACTGTATACTCTCTGCCATCAGGCAAAACAATGGCAATGGCACAGAAAAAACTGCCTGTCCGCTGCCCATCCTCCACAGGTTCCAACAGTTGCAGCAGCTTAGCATTGTTGGCAGCATCATCATGCTGAGAACCGGCAAACCGAGCCGAATAAATGCCCGGCGCACCGTTCAGCGCATCCACCATTAACCCCGAATCATCAGCCAATGCCGGCTTGCCGGTGGCTTTGCAAACCGCGCGTGCCTTAATCAGCGCATTTTCTGCAAAGGTAGCGCCATTTTCTTCAATTTCACCAATCTGCGGATATTCTTTCATGGAATGTACTGCAATATCCAAATTTTCCAGCAGTCGTTGAAATTCTGCAATTTTACCCTGATTACCGCTGGCCAATACCAGTTCTGTCATCATTATTATATCCATCCTTTTTACTTAGTTTATCAATGAAAATCCGTTTTGAAACTAACATAGCCTCTGCCTTATTTTCTGTTTTTATCGCTCTATCTTCTACTAATTAATATTTCTTTTATTATATACAACTGTTTCCGGTTTTTTCAATCCTTTTCTTCACAGAATTAAGGCTGCAAAATATATTTTTTACCGGTAGCGCTCATGTAAACGGGGCCATCAAAATTCTGCTCTGCTTCTCGTTGCAGCTGGTGCAAATTGGTCTCTGGAAAAAAGTGAGTCAAAATCAGATGATGGGCTCCACTGTTTTGCGCCAATGTACCTGCTTGCCCCGCCGTCATATGATTTTGTCCGCAGCCAGCCATCTCACAATTCCGCAAAGACGCTTCCGCCAGCAGATAAGCACTATTCTGGCAATAGGTATCCAATTGCGCAAACCAACCGGTATCACCGGTATAAGTAAGCAGCGCTTCCCCCTCAATACAAAATTGCACACCGTAGGCAGGCATCTGATGCTGCACCGGAAAAAATTTCAGCTGAAACAAATTAAAGTCATTGACTGCCGCCTGCGCTTCTTCCAGACTGACTACAGTAAACACATCATCCCACTGCCGAATCTGGGCAGCAATTTCCTCCGGTCCCTCAGGCAGATACACAAACAACGGATCTTTACGAATACCTTCCCGCATTTGATATTTTAAAGCCTGCCGCAAACAATAAATATCACAATAATGGTCAGGATGCAAGTGACTCAAAAATAAAATACCCAGCTTTGTATAATCAGCATATTTTTGCAGCTTACTGAAGCTGCCATTGCCACAATCCAACATAATATAAAAGCCGTTCACGTTCAACAAATAACCGCTGCAGGCGCCCTGCGCTGCCGGATAAGGACCGTAATTTCCCAACACTGTTAATTCCACCATTACCCCAATTCCTCCTTATGTATCTCAGCAAATAAAAGAAACCATATCTTTCCAATCGCTGTCTTACATTAGTATACTTTATTTTGTTCCGCTTGTATAGCAGGATAATTTGCTGAAAATTGTAAAATAACTTGCATAGAACTGGAAAAAACATTACACTATAAAGAGAAAGACAGCCCTTGGCGTCTGACTTGTTTTATGATTATTAATTTCATTGGAGGGTTTATCATGAAAGTAACTGTAAATTGGGAACAGCGTATGACCTTTGAAGCGGACACCGAATCCGGTCATAAAGTAAAAATGGATGCCGGCAAACCGGCGGGTGACAACTGTGCGCCTCGTCCTACTGAACTGCTGTTGTGCGGTGTAGGTGCATGTTCTTCTATGGATATTGTAGAAACCATGGCAGAACGAGGACAGCAGCTGGACAGCTTAAAAGTAGAAGTCAGAGGGGATCGTCCTTCTGAATACCCAATGGCATTTTCTGATTTACATCTGCATTATATCGCTACCGGTGATATTGATCCTGCTATCTTCAAAGCTGCGCTGCAGGAATCCATGAATCTTTACTGCGCTGCTGCGTTATCCTTAAAAGCGGCAAAACATGTCACTTACGAACTAAACGATATCGTTTACAGCTTATATGAATAATTCGGCTGATTGCCGACAAACAAAAAGTCTGCCTAGGAATGGTGATACTCCGGCAGACTTTTTTGCTTAGTATAAAATTTTTTACATTACCGAAACCGCAAAATGCCCAGCAGCATGGCAGCGCCAATACAAACACAGGCCAGCACACCGCCGGTTTCGGCATCCAAATAACCAGCCCAAACACAGAGATACAAAAAAGACCGTCCCCAGTTAGACATAATATCAAACTGGTCAATATTTTTACCCTCTGCTTTCATAGCCTGACGCACCAATTCTCCTGCAGCACTGCATTCAATAGGAATAGACAACAGACTGCTGATCAAAAGCAATACATAAATCACCGGAATTTCTCCTGTGGCCATATATAACAAATAAGACAGAGTCGCCTCCAGCGCTGCGGAAATGACATAACTAAAAATTAACATATAATTCCCTCCATTATCTATATAGTTTATCACAATAAAATATTCTTTTCATTAAAAGTTTGCAAAAAAATAATTCCTTTGTTATACTATGAATTGTAAGCAATTCATTTGCAAAGGGGGCGCAATAATCGTGTTAATTACCAAAGAAATGGGAATTAAAGAATGTGTACAGAAATATCCAAAAACAGCTGCTGTATTTATGGAATTCGGCATGGGCTGTCTGGGATGTGCCGCTGCTCATTTTGAAAATATCGAACAGGGTGCTGTAGGTCATGGTATCAATGTTCCAGCGTTAATGGAAGCTCTGAATAAAGCGGTTGCTGCTGAAGCGTAAGCATCCGGTCACAAATAAAAAAGCAATGACGCGCAATGTGTCATTGCTTTTTTATTTTTCTTTGATTCTGCTTTATTATACTTATCCATTGACTGATCATTGTACAATACAAACGAACCGTTTCATATTTTATCGCATAGAATTGTTGTTTGTCGTTTTCTGTTTTTATCATAAAAAAGCTTTGTCCTACTTTCATAAAAATACTGTTGAATGTATAGGATATGCAATGTTATACTAAAAATTACAATTTATTTTCAGATCTATGAATCAATTTGATTCAGAAAAGGAGGCATTTTTTTGACACAGGCAGATAAATCCCAAATCAAAAAAGCATTTCACGCAGCATTTCCTTATACCATCCCTATCTTTGCCGGCTTTTGGTTTTTGGGACTCACTTACGGTATTTATATGAATGTGTCGGGGTTTTCTTTTTGGTATCCCATGCTGATGAGCGCAACTATTTTTGGCGGTTCGCTGGAATTTGTAGCTGTTAATCTGCTATTGGGCGCATTTAATCCGCTGCAGGCTTTCACCTTAGCACTGATGATCCAGGCGCGTCATTTATTTTACGGCATTTCCATGCTGGATAAATATAAAAATACCGGCTGGAAAAAATATTATCTGATTTTTGGTATGTGCGATGAAAGTTTTTCTATCAACTACACTGCCAAAATACCCGAAGGCATTGATAAAGGCTGGTTTATGTTCTGGGTAACCGCACTAAATCAGTTTTATTGGTTTTCCGGCTCTACCATAGGGGGACTGTTGGGCTCGCTGCTCACCTTTAATACCCAGGGGTTAGAGTTTGTGATGACTGCTATGTTTGTGGTCATCTTTCTGGAACAGTGGCTCAAAGAGAAAAAACATTGGACTGCATTTATCGGCATGGTGGCATCAGTTTTGTGTCTGGTATTGTTCGGCGCAGATGACTTTATGATTCCAACCATGGTTTTAATTCTGGCTGCCCTGACACTGGGCCGCAAACCAATTGAACAGGCAGGTGGTTTTGCATGACCTCTATGACATTGACCCAACAGATTATTACCATTGCCATGTGTGTGTTGGGCACCATGGCCACGCGGTTTCTGCCTTTTTTTGTATTTTCTTCTAAGAAACCGACACCGCCCTATGTGCAGTATCTGGGCAAAGCATTGCCTTCTGCTGTCTTTGCCATGCTGATTGTGTATTGTTTAAAGAATGTCGATCCAATGACTGGTACTCACGGCCTGCCCGAACTGTTTTCTATTCTGCTGGTTATCGGCCTGCATATCTGGAAGCGGCAGATGCTGCTTTCCATCGCCGGCGGAACAGTATGCTATATGCTGCTGATTCAGTTTGTATTTGTGTAGCAGGCGCTTATTCTTTCGGCAATTTATTTTCATACTTTATTGTATTACACAAGAAAGGTGCAGACACATCCTTTATTTTAGGAATTCCATCTGCACCTTTTACATTTTAATTTATTCTATCGAGCGTTCTATCTGCCCATCATTTTTTATCCCCAATTACGCCTTAGGACAGATAGCAAAGCAACGAGCCGGATAGCCTGTACCGCCTTTTACTTTTGGAAACATACAGAAGAACAGTGCTCCTACCGGCGGGCATTGCTCCACATTACAAAGCAGTTCGGCCTGAATGCGGCCCTGAGCAAGAATATAATATTCTACTTCATAATTGGTTTGTCCTGATGTAATGGGCGCCTCGGTATCAGAAGTTTCATGACCAATACCACCGATATTTCGTTCTTCTACCAAAAATTTAACAGCTTCCAGCTGCCAACCGGGAAAATGGCGGTTACCGTCTTCATCCAGATTGTCCATGGTTTCACCGGGCCGCTTGCCCCATCCGCTCTGAAAAATCACAAACGCACCTGCCGGAACTTTGCCATAAGTCTGTTCCCACTGCAAGATATCCTCTACAGTCAGCACATAGTCGGCATTGTGCGCCACAGCGTCCTCTTTGTTGATAACACACAGCGGCATAACTGCTTCCTGCAGCTCTACCTGCTCCAGCGAACGCCCACCTTTCACCATATGGCAGGGCGCATCCACATGGGTGCCATACTGCCCCACTGTAGTATAAGCGTGGGCAGCAAAAATGGACTGCTCCAAATTCATCATCTCTTTACACTCCAGCGCCGGCCAGCCTACCCAATGGGGGGTATCGGTGCTGAGTTCATGGGTCAAATCCACCCATTGATACTGTTCTTTCCATTGCTCCAACTGTTTCCATAATGTTAAGTCAGACATACTATCACTCCCCATTTTGTAATCTGATTTCATTATAATACAGCTTCCGCTGCCCCGTCCACTGTCAATCTATCAGCAACACCAATAAAAATACAAAAAAACCGGACATCGCTGTAAAAACAGTCCTGTCCGGTATTATGTTCCATTATTTAACACAATAGAACCAATATTATTTTTGCATCGTTTTATTCACATTGCAACGCTGTGATGGCAATCATATCCACCACATCCTGCACACTGCAGCCTCTGGACAAATCGTTGACCGGTTTTGCCATCCCCTGCAAGATAGGACCAATGGCAGTTGCGCCTGCAAAACGCTGCACCAATTTATAGCCGATATTGCCAGCCTGTAAATCAGGGAACACTAATACATTGGCCTGACCTGCAACGGTACTGCCCGGCGCTTTTTTTGCAGCTACAGAAGGTACAACGGCCGCATCCAGCTGCAATTCACCGTCTACTGACAGTTCTGGCTGCTTTTCTTTGACCAATGCCAACGCCTCTGTTACTTTGTCTACATTTTCATGTTTAGCAGAGCCCTTGGTAGAAAAAGACAGCATTGCTACATGAGGTTCACCGCCAAGTAAGCTGCGTTTTGTTTCCGCACAGCTAATGGTGATGTCAGCCAGCTGCTGACTATCCGGATTAGGATTCACAGCGCAATCGCCAAAAATAAACACACCCTGATCGCCATAGGTCTGATCCGGTAAAATCATGACAAAAGCACCGGAAACGGTTTTGATACCAGGTTTGGTTTTTACTGTCTGCAAAGCGGCCCGCAACACATCACCTGTAGTATTGTCCGCTCCGGCCAGTAAACCATCTGCTTTACCCTGCAGCAGCATCAGATTACCATAATACAAAGGATTGCGCACAGTTTGTTCTGCTTTTTCCAAGGTCATACCTTTATGTTTGCGCAGCTCATAAAACTGCTCTGCAAAAGCAGACAAATCAGCGCTGCTGGCAATATCAATAATGGTCAGGCCATCCAGGCTGATCTGTTCCTGCTGCGCCAAAGCGCGGATTTCCGCCTCGTCGCCCAACAGAATAGGTTCGGCCAGCCCTTCGGCCACCGCCTGCGCTGCACCTTTCAGAGTGCGGAGTTCTGCACCTTCCGGCAAAACAATTCTCCGTCTTTTTGCTTTTGCTTTTTCTTTGAAGCCTGCTAATACATCCATATTACTGCCTCCCTATCCTTTGTCTGTCAATAAAACGCTGTTTTTCTTAGTTTTGTTTACCGAATGCAGCTTCTACTGTTTCTTCGGCAATGGCCAATTCTTCGTTGGTTGGCACTACCCAAGTGCGTACTTTGGCATCAGCCGCACTGATATCTACTTCTTTACCCCGTACGTTATTCACTTCTGTATCAATTTTGATACCCAAATAATCCATATCAGCGCAAATTTCTTCCCGCACGTCTGGACCGTTTTCACCGATACCGGCAGTAAATACCACTGCATCTACGCCATTCATCGCTGCTACATAGCTACCAATATATTTTTTAACCCGATAAATAAAGATATCACGAGCCAATTTTGCATCGGCATCACCTGCTGCAATGGCTTCATCCAGCTCACGGAAGTCACTGGACACACCGGATACGCCCAAAAGACCGGATTCTTTGTTCAGCATATGATCCATACGATCTGCATCAAAGCCTTCATGTTTCATCAGATACAATACAGCAGTGGCATCAATATCACCGCAGCGAGTACCCATCAGCAAACCTTCATGAGGGGTAAAGCCCATGGAAGTATCCACTACTTCACCGTTTTTAATAGCGGAAATGCTGGAACCATTGCCCAAATGGCAGGTAATAATTTTTAATTCCTCAACCGGTTTGCCCATCAATGCAGCCACCCGACGGGATACATATTTATGGGATGTACCATGCGCGCCGTAACGGCGAATGCTGTGTTTGCGAGCAAATTCTTTTGGCAGACCATAAGTATAAGCCACTGGTTCCATAGTTTGATGGAATGCGGTGTCAAACACAGTAACCTGTGGTTTGCCCGGCATTACTTTTGCACAAGCATCAATCCCTTTTAAATGCGCTGGGTTGTGCAGCGGAGCCATAGCACCGTATTCTTTGATTTTGTCGTATACAGCATCGTCTACCAACACTGCTTTGCTGAATGTATCGCCGCCTTGCACGATACGATGACCAACAGCATCAATTTCATCCAGTGAACTCAAACCTACTCCTTCTGTCTTTAACAGACCGTCCAACACCAGTTTCATGGCAACTTCGTGGTCAGCAATAGCCAGTTCGGATTTATGTTTTTCACCGCCGGCCTTGATGGTGAAAATTCCGCTTTCCAGACCGATTTTTTCTACCTGCCCCTGTGCCATTACAGATTCGTCGTCCATGTTCAGCAGCTGAAATTTCAAAGAAGAGCTGCCGCTGTTAATTACTAAAATAATCATTTTTTCTTTCATCCTCCAATTTATTTTTCTGCAGTTCCCGCAGAGCATTCCATACCTAGATGCCACGTTATAGCTATCCTAAAAATTTTATATAATTCGACACGACTAATTATATCCCCACCCAATTTTGTTGTCAACCGCCGTTGTTGCCTTTCACCGCTTCTGATCAATAAATTTGTCTGCATCCCAAAATACGTTAAAATAACCTTGTGTAAGTTCATCAATAATCACAAAGAATGTACACCGTTATATACAAACAACATCGTCTTTAAAATGTTATCTCTGTTTTATCCGATATCCTAATGCTCATGTGCCATAAAGTAACACACAAAAGTTTTATAGACAGTAGCCCTCTATTCCAAAAAATGAAGCAAACTTCACTTTTCCTGTTGACATTTTCATATCTTAGTGGTAATATGAAGTTAGCTTCACAAGAAGCAAGCTTCATATTAAGGAGGGAATTGATTGAAAACAAGAGTGAAAGAGCTACGAACGCAATTCAAACTAACTCAACAGCAGTTAGCCGACTTAGTTCATGTTTCAAACAGAACAATTATTTCTATCGAAAAAGAACAGTATAGTCCATCACTAATGTTAGCATATAGAATTGCAGAAATATTTGGTGTGACTGTTGAAGAATTGTGTTGTCTAAAAGAAAACAAAGAATTGGAGGATAAGAATTATGAAGCGAATTAAAAATGTGAGAAGTTTTGTTACGGCAATTATAGTTTTGATTTTGGGAGGTGTTTGCTTGGGTATTGTTGCCTTTCGTGGTATGGAAACAAGACTTCTTATAGCCGGAATTTTTCTACTTGCTTGGAGTGCAATCAATTTCTTTTCTGCTTTTACTAAATTAAGTATTGATAACCAAGCTGAGAAGGTTACAGATGAACGCGACAAATATATTACGATGAAAAGTAGTAGAAAAGCCTTGTTGATTACAAATTACTTAATTAGTGCTGCTTGTTTCATCACTATGTTTCTGTTTGCCATTTTAAAATGGGAACAACTGCTTACAGTAACAATTACACTTTGCGCTGTTTTATTCCTTATGCTATTTGTCATAGTTGTATGTAATATATATTATGAGAAACACGAATAATTGAGTTTACTATTTTTACAAGGCATTTGTAAAATCAAATTAAGAACAATCTAAAAGAAAATAGCAAACCCAGCCGGAGCAGTCAACGGTCAAGATGAACGGGCGTGTCAATGCTGATGTGGAAGAACACGTTAAACTAAAGCTGATTGAAAGCCTTATGAAATTCCGATTTGATAGATAGCCCCCAAC
>OGPA01002932.1_pt1 | contig 11408 bp, 8 predicted proteins | sample 1552841 | NCBI WGS metagenome assembly OGPA01 (sample SAMEA2579916, study PRJEB22360) | human gut metagenome | reverse complement strand
GCGAGGTGTTTTGCCATGAATATGGCAAAATCCCGAGACATACGGGGCAAAATGCCATCACCGAAGGTGATTTGGAATGCATTTTGACCAAGTTACTGTGAACGGAGTGAACAGTAACGGAGAGAGAAAAGTGTAGAAGTGTATCAGGAGGTACGGAAGATCACCAGGAGAGAAAAAGAAATAATCGGAAATTTCGTTTTTATGATACAATTCATTATAGGAATGATACAATCACCATAGCATATAAAATTGTAAAAAACGGGAGGACGTATATGAAAATTATAATTATTAATGGAAGCGCCAGAAAAGGAAATACATTAACAGCAATCAATGCACTTATAAAAGGTGCTTCTGAGAAGAATGAAATTGAAGTAATCGAGCCGGATAAACTGCAGATAGCTCCGTGCAAGGGTTGTGGTGCCTGTCAATGCCATAAGGGATGTGTAGATAATGATGATACAAATCCAACAATTGATAAGATTGCAGCAGCTGATATGATTCTCTTTACAACACCTGTATATTGGTGGGGGATGTCGGCGCAGCTGAAGCTTGTGATCGACAAATGCTATTGCCGTGGACTGCAGTTGAAAAACAAGAAAGTCGGTGTGATTGCTGTTGGAGGTTCACCGGTTGACAGCATACAGTATGAGCTGATCAACAAACAGTTCAACTGCATGGCTGATTATCTGTCATGGGATATGCTTTTTCAGAAATCATATTATGCCAGTGAAAAAACAGATCTTGCGAAAGATGAAAATTCATTGAAAGAACTGGAGGATATCGGAAAAAACTTATGATATGAAAAAGAGAAAACTTATAATTCTTGCCATCACGATAATCGCTGCGGCGTTATTGTTGGAAGGATTTATTTTAAAGTATGTTAATGACAAAAACTCGGACCGGACGTCAAAAGTACTTCTGGATCGTGTTATCACCGTACTCGATAAAAATGATAAGAGTGAAGAAGCGCTTATCAAATCGCTGAAAGACGATTATATAGTAAGAGCTAAGTCGGTTTCTTATATTATCGATGCAAAACCAGAGGTAGAATATGATGTCGACGAGTTACAGAAGATTGCGGCGTTGATATCTGTGGATGAGATACATTTGTTTGACACAAAAGGTTATATTTACAGCGGTTCTGTGCCAAAATATTTTGGTTATAGCTTTGATTCCGGAGAGCAGATGGCATATTTTAAACCAATGCTTAAGGATAAGAAGCTTACCATGTGCCAGGACGTTACGCCGAATACTTCCGAGGCTAAAGAAATGATGTATGCGATCACCTGGAATGAAGCGGGAAACAAAATGATCCAGGTCGGCATTGAGCCGAAACGCCTTCTTAACGAGGCAAAGCAGAATGAGGTTTCTAATGTAGTTGCGGATATGCCGGTTTACAAGGGAATGGAGATTCTGGTTGCGGATGCAGATACAAAGATCGTAGCCGGAGCTACAGACAGCAGCAAAATAGGACAGGAAATTGACAGCATTGATATGCGGAATTATCGGTGCGTGGAGAAACAGAACGGGGCATATATTGTTGCTGTAATGGTAGAGGATTCTTATTATCTGCAGGGAAGTCTTTTTGCTATTCTTATAGTTGGAATATATCTGACTCTGGCTTCGTGCTGTATGGTATATATGCTGTCGAAGGTCATGAAAGAGAAGTACGAAAAGGAGAAATTCCGTTATACGTCGAATACGGACGAACTTACCCGGTGTTACAACAGACGTGCATATGAGGAGGACATAAACAAGCTTGACCTTACTAAGGAGTGGGTGTATGTTTCTATGGATATTAATGGACTCAAGAACGCTAATGATTCCTTCGGACATGCGGCAGGTGATGAGCTTATACGGGCAGCTGCGGATTGTATGAAGAACACAGTTTCAGTGAACATGGTAAGGTATACAGAATGGGCGGTGACGAGTTCGTTATCATCATTACAAAAGATATACCGCAGTTTGAAAACCTTCTGAGAGCATTTGAGCAGAGAGTGGAAAGCTGGCATGGAGAATTTGTCGAGTCGATGGCGGTTTCGTACGGATATGTCTTCAGTTCGGAGCGCAAGTGGAACAGCATATTTGATATTTCAAAAGCTTCAGATGAAAGAATGTACGAGAGTAAGAAGCAATACTACACCAGAAGTGGAATGGACAGAAGCAGACAGTAAAATCAGAGAAATCGAGTGGAGAAATCCATTCGGTTTCTTTTTTTCTGCCACCGGGGACAGTAAAAGAGCCAAAAACACCGTTCCCATATTACTCTGTATAACATTCTTTCAACGATGTTTAATTCTATAGGAGAATCCAAAATTCCACTGGGACTTCTGATTTTTTCATCAATCTTAAATATCTTCATGGATCTTTGGATGGTAGCCGGACTTGATCTCGGTGTGTTGGGTGCAGCGCTTGCAACCTTGATCGCACAGGGAATTTCTGCGGTGTTCTCACTTTTGATTTTCCTTAGTCGGATGCGGCGATATAAAAGTTACTTTGACTGGTTTGACAGGCAGGAGTTACATTCCATGTTTCAGATTGCTGTGCCTTCAGTTCTTCAGCAGTCTACAGTATCTATCGGTATGATGATCGTACAGGCAGTTGTAAATCCTTTCGGTACACAGGCACTCGCGGGGTATGCGGCGACAATGCGGGTAGAGAATGTTTTTTCTCTGATTTTTGTATCTATCGGCAATGCGGTTTCGCCATATGTATCCCAGAATCTTGGCGCAAACAAACCCCAGCGTATTAAAAAAGGCTACCGCGCTGCAATAGTGCTGGATGTGTGTTTTGCAGCCATTGCCTTCATTGTGATTGAAACACTCCACACGCAAATTTCCTCGCTGTTTCTTGGTAAAGACGGAACAGACCTGGCCTACCAGGTATCTGGGGATTATATGAGATGGCTTGGCTATTTCTTCATCTTTATGGGAATCAAAATGGCAACCGATGGAGTCCTTCGTGGTCTTGGAATCATGCGCCCATTTCTCATTGCAAATATGGTGAACCTGGCAATCCGTCTTTCTGTTGCTTTGATTTTTGCACCGCGTTTTGGCATTGCATTTGTCTGGCTTGCTGTACCAGCTGGCTGGTTTGCGAACTTTTTAATATCCTATGTGGCGCTCAGAAGGTCATGGCCAACTGAGGAATAGATGTGCAAGAGATAAAAAAGATTTTCTAAAGCAGATGTAGAAGGCCAAAAACACCGGAATGAATGGACATATTGCCAAATCGCGGGATATAAATAAGCTGAGTGAGATTTTGAGGAAGATTTTTATATAATTCACATATGGGACAGTAAATAGCGCTTGCTATTTATTGTCTCTTTTATTATAATTTAATGTGCGTGACAAGGCTGTTATGTGTTATTATGTACAAAAATGGGAGAGAAAAAATGTGGCAGTTCATTCTAGGGAGTGCAGGATTTCTCCTGTATTTTATTTATGATATAAACAGCATTAAAAAGAAAAATACATTTTTCCAAAAATTTTTCGCATGGGGGACGGTTCTGGTGGTTTTATCGCTCGTCATGGAGCTCTGGCTCTCGTGGGGGCAGTGCCAGCACAGAATCGGAAGAATAATTGGATTTGGAACAGGAGCCTTGTGTTTCCTTGCACTTCTTATATATACCTTATTTTTTGCCCTTCCCTTTGAAGAAACTTACTGTGAAGAAAACAAATTACGTGCGGCATATACAGAGGGTGTGTACGGTCTGTGCCGTCATCCCGGAGTTTTATGGTTCGCAGGAGCATATCTTTGCATGTGGGGAATGTTTGGCGGATGGAGACAGGGAATCTATTTTCTGCTTATGATTTTTTGGAACTATCTGTATATCATTTTTCAGGATCTGTGGACTTTTCCACAGACATTTTTTAATTACAGGGAATATCAGAAAACAACCCCGTTTTTAATGCCGAATAGAGATAGCATAAAGAAATGCTTATATAGTATCAGAAAACAATGATCGATCTGGAGCGGACAGACTATGAATTTAGAAGAAAAATTAAAAAAACAACAGTATAAAGAAATATGGCAGCAGTACTGTGGATTCCTGGATCTGTCGATGAATGGATACATGAAGATTCAGCGTCGGTTGATGGAGGAACAGGTTAAGCTGTGGAGCAACTGTGGTCTGGGACAGTCTATTCTGAAGGGAAAACATCCTCAAAATCTGGATGAATTCAGAAAAATGGTACCGCTGACAACCTACGATGATTACGCGGATATTCTGCTTGCCAAGCAGCCGGATATGCTTCCGGGAAATCCGGTCATCTGGATCCAGACAACCTGGGAAGGTGGAAAGCACCCGATCAAGGTGGCACCGTATACTCGAAGCATGCTGGACACCTATCGGAATAATGTTACAGCATGTCTGATCTTATCGACCAGCAAAGAAAAAGGATCTTTTGATGTAGCAGCTACAGACAAATTCCTGTATGCGCTGGCACCACTTCCTTTTGCAACAGGACTCTTTCCGTTGGCTCTGGGCGAGGAGATTGGAATCGAATTCCTGCCCGCAGTAAAAGAAGCCGTAAATATGAGTTTCAGCGAAAGAAACAAATTAGGATTTAAGATGGCGATGAAGAAAGATCTTGGCTTTTTCTTTGGACTTGGAAGCGTAGCTTATGCAGTAAGCTTGAGTCTTTCTTCGCTGACAAACGGCGGTGGAGGCGGCGGAGTAAAACTGTCAAGCCTTATGCAATGCAAGCCACATATGATATTACGTCTGCTGCAGGCAAAGCGTCGCTGCAAAAAAGAAAACCGCGCAATGCTTCCAAAAGATCTTTTCCATCTAAAAGGATTCATGGTAGCCGGCACAGATAACCTCTGCTACAAAGACGACCTCGAAGAACTCTGGGGAATCCGTCCGATGGAATTATTTGCCGGTACAGAACCGTCCATTATGGGAACAGAGACCTGGACAAGAAAAGGAATGTATTTCTTTCCGGATACAGCGTTTTATGAATTTATCACCGAGAAGGATATGATGCGAAATTACGAAGATCCTTCTTACATCCCGCCGACTTATCTGATGGATGAAGTTCGGCCGGGAGAAAAATACGAACTCGTATTTACTATTCTCAAAGGTGGCGCGTTTGCCCGCTACCGCTGTGGTGATATGTATCGCTGCGTCGGTCTGGAGAACCGTGAAGATGAGACAAGGATCCCGCGCTTTGAATATGTGGACCGAGTGCCGTGGATTATCGATATTGCAGGATTTACAAGGATTTCGGAAAACGGAATCCGCAGCGTGATCGCTCTTTCAAAGCTGCCGATCATAAACTGGGTTGCAACAAAAGAATATAATGAACAGAATCGTCCATATCTGCATATGTATGTGGAACTGGAACGTGATGCACTGCTCAATACTGCGATGAGCACAAATATTTTGAAAGATCTTTTGAGTACATATTTCAAATATATTGATCAGGATTACAGGGATTTGAAAAAGATTCTTGGAATGGATCCTCTGCAGGTGACGATCTTTACTTGTGGGACATTTGAAGCCTATGAGAAAAAGACCGGTAAGAAGATACATCAGATGAGTCCTTCACATTATGAATTGAAGGAACTGCTTGATATACAGGAAAGTATGAACAGAGTGAGATAAGATTTAAATAAGAATGAAAACGAGAGTGGAGTAAGGGGAGTTTATGGGAACCTACGGATATATATCAATCATAGCCATGCTGTGTTATGGATTTATGCTGTTGATGTTTTTGACAGCAAAGAGAAATAAAATAATAAACAGTTTCCTGGTGGTGCTGACGGGCCTGCTATTCTGGACTGGAGGTTCTGCTTTTATGCGAGCACAGCTTTGGCCTGGATGTGAATTCTGGTATCAGGTTTCCCTGTTGGGAATTTTGCTGCTGCCATATGCGTACTACCGTTTTATACTCGCCTTTGGCGGTGAAAAGAGCGGTATTGCGGGAAGAATATACTTTGTGGTCATGCTGACCTGCTTCTGGCTGAATGCACAATTTGGAGTTTTCCTTGAAGCTCCCAAAATGGTAGAAAAAAACGGAGCTGCAGCTTTTGTATATGAGATCAAGCCTGCGATCATCGTATTTTTTATACCATCGGCAATTTTCTTGATCCATCTTTTTACAGTCATTGTACGGATCTGTAAAAACAATCCGACTATGAAAGTCCAGTATGAACCGGTTATGCTGGGAGTCCTTGCATTGTTCTTAGGAAATGCATTTCTTGGAATTCCGTTCTTCAGCGGATTTCCGATTGATATCTTAAGTGGTGTAGTAAATGTATTTTTACTGTTCTATGCACTGATCCGAAGACGCTTGTTCCGCCTGCAGATGCTGGCATCCCCTTCCCTGTGTTATGGTGTTGGATTCCTGTTTTCCATTCTTGTTTTCTTAAATATTGTTCCATCCCTGCAAAATCTATTTCATATGCGGCCGGATAAGAACACCCGGATTTACACTCTTGTTTTTTCAATCGTCTTTCTGATCATTTATGCACTCTTTACTTATCTGTGGAAGCTTTTGATCCGCTGCGTGTTTGTCAGAGAAGAAAACCATCAGGCTGAGAAGATCAGAGAATTTAATTCAGCAATCTCCAAAACTCTGGATCTTCAGGAAATCCTGGATAAAACGATCCATGTTATGAAAGATTTGATGGATGTTGGAAATATCTATATCTGTATGCAGAACGCACCTGGCGAACCATATCGTGGGGTTGCAAGTGACCAGCCTTTAAGTGATCTGGCGTTTGCCTTTGAAGAAGAAAATCCAATGGTCCAGTGGCTGAAAGACCACGAAGAACCGATTATTTACCGTGATTTCCGCTACTCTGTAGAGTACAAGTCCATGTGGGAAGAGGAAAAACATCAGCTGGATAAAAACCATACACGTTACTGTGCCGGATTAAAAGATGGTGATAATCTGGCGGGAGTGATTCTGATCACATCATCTTCTTCAAAAAAGAGACTGGCATACGATGAAGTAGAGATAATCTCAAACATCACATCAGTGGCATCTATTGCTATCAAAAATGCAAAGCTGTATGAGAATGCCCGTCTTGAGGCAAGAACCGATGAACTGACTGGATTATTAAATCGAAAATATTTCTATGAAGTTCTCAATGAAGAGCTCGAGAAAAACAAAGACGCTTCGCTGGCACTGGCCATTATCAACGTAGATGATTTTAAATTATACAATCAGTTGTATGGTATAAAAGAAGGCGACATGTGTCTGCAGCGCGTCGCAGACATCATCAACAGCAGTGTGGGAGAAAGCGGATATACTGCTCGCTATGGCGCGAAAGAATTTGCTGTTCTGCTTCCAGGCTACGACCTTTTCTCTGCCAGAAATCTGGTGGAATCCATTGCAAAACAGATATATGTTATGAATAACCGCAGAACCGACATGAAGCTCAAGCCGATCACAGTCAGTGCGGGAATCAGTGCAGCACCGTATGCGGCAAAGAATGTCAAAGAACTGCTGGAAAATGTTGATCTTGCGGTGTACCACGTAAAACACAGCGGGAAGAATGGAATTCAGGTCTTTGATACCATGTTCCGCAACAATAATAAAGATGCTCACGCAAAAACACATGCACATATTTACAAAGAATATGAATCAACCATCTACGCATTGACCGCAGCTATTGATGCAAAAGATCATTATACCTTCAGCCATTCCACAAATGTTGCCTATTATGCAACAGCACTTGCAAGAACACTTGGAATGAACGAAGATATGATAGAGATCATCCATCAGGCAGCACTTTTGCATGACGTCGGTAAAATTGGTATTCCGGAAAGTGTATTAAATAAGGCCGGATCATTGACAGATGAAGAATACGAGATGATCAAAGGCCATGTAGAAGCTTCCATCGACATTATCCGACATCTTCCGTCACTGGATTATGTTATCCCGGCGGTCATCGGTCATCATGAACGCTATGACGGGAAAGGATATCCGCGCCGTATTGCAGGCGAAGATATACCGCTGACGGCACGTATCCTGTGTGTGGCAGGTTCATTCGATGCCATGACATCCATACGATGCTATAAGAAAGCCTTCCCTGTAAAAGTAGCTCGGGAGAAGCTGATTCAGGATGCAGGCAAACAATTTGATCCAGAGCTTGTTCGAAAGTTTGTAGAATGCCTGGATAACGGAACGATCAATCTTGTAAAAGCAGAAGAGGCATGACAACAGGGAGAAACCGACTGATGCAGATCATCGCAGGACAGATCAAAGATTTCTTCAGATAAGCTTTTTAAGGAAAATAGATATTCAATTTTATTGAACTGAAGAATAGTTCAGGGCCCATTGCATTCTTCAGTCGACGGTGTGAAGTATAACACTGTAATTCACAGACAACAATAGCATCAATTGATTCGTTTTGTGTGGCGCTCAGAAGGTCATGGCCGACTGAGAAATAGATGTGTAAGAGATAAAAAAATAACTCTCTTACTTTCTTAGCTGCATATGTTTTAAAACTGCCGCCGATCTGGGTATACTTTGTAATGACTCTGGACGAATTTGAAAAAATGTCTGTGGTATTAATTCACTATGTCAGAGGCAAATGGCTCACAAACATTACCAGAGATTTTGATTAGAAAGCGGGGCTGTCGCACTAGCAAATATTTTTTGCTGGGCGGCAGCCCTGCTTTATGCCCAAATGGGGGCGAAATCGGTTGTGATTTCGCCCCCATCCCTTATAAACACAGTTCATTCCCAGACATCCCTTTCGGCATGCCTGATTTCAAACTGTTTTGTTTTCAACCATTAAAATCTATGCTGTCTTTAATGAAAAAAGATGACTCCCCGTTCTTCCGGTCTGAATCTTGCAATGAAGCTTATTGATATTTCGTCCCATCGCCAAAAGGATGCTCTCTGCCAGTGCATTTGCTTTTCCTCGGTACAGATATCTTCGAAAATTCATGTCTTCCTTTACATCAGCAAATGAACCTTCGGCCTGAATACTGCGATTCATACGGAGCATCGTTCCATACTCACTTGTGATCCGTTCCAGATCTTCTGCACGTTTTTGACTCATCGTCTTCGAGACCATCAGCACTTTATTACGTTTTTCCATAGGTGTTTTGCAGTTGTTTCCCTTGATACATTCCGTTTTATAAGGACAGCCGGTACAGTCTGGACTTCTGTAATAAGTTTTTACACTGACATATCCGCTGGCTGTTTTACTTCTGCGTTCATTTGTAACAGTCAGTTCCCTTCCATTCCGACAGATATAGCTGTCTCTGTCTGCGTGATACTCCATGTTTTCTCTTCTGCTGATGTCTTTTTTGTATTTTCGGGTTTTCGAAATCTCATAGTTCTGCGGCTTTATATAGGCGGTCTGTCCGTTTCCCTCAATGAAAAGATAGTTTTCTTCACTTTCATATCCGGCATCTGCAACGATTTCTGAATATTTAAATCCTAAGTGACTCTCCATATCTTTCAAAAAAGGGATCAGGGTGCATGTATCGGTTGGACGCGGGCTAATATCAATCCATGTGATGTATTCAGAGTCCACTCCGTGCTGGATGTTATAAGCAGGTTTTAACTGTCCATTCAGCATCGCATCTTCTTTCATTCTCATGAAGGTCGCATCCGGGTCTGTTTTGGAATAACTGTTTCTATCTCCAAGCGTATACAGTTTTTTCGTATATTCCTTTAGTTTCTCCAGATATTGATCCAGCTGTTCCAGGGATTTCTGCAACTGTGTTTTTCTACGTCCAATTCCATGCACGAACACAATTCCCTCCTGTACTTTGACGCGGCACAACTGCTTTTTTAACCGTTTTAATGTGTGGATGGATATCTGGTCATGGTATACGGTCCTGATTCCATAGAGTTCTTCGCATTCAGCCACAAAAGAAGTTAGTTTTGTGTATAACCGGGCCTGATTTTTCGTAATAGCCCGTTTCCATACAAATGTATATTTATTGGCTGCCGATTCAATCTTGGTGCCATCAATAAAAATGGTCTTTCCCGAAATCTCACCAAGAAGATAGAGCAGATCTGACATTTGGGCAAGCAGAACCTTTGCGCAGGCAGAAAAATGTAGGGAGATAAAACGCGCAATCGTTGCATGATCAGGAGCAGGCATTCCTTCAAGGAGATACATAAAGTTGATATCCCGTTTACATGCTTTTCGGATATCTCGACTTGAGTAGATTCGATTCATTGCTGCATAGATAACGAGTTTCAGCATCTGACGCGGCGTTGCCTGATTTTTTCTGATCCTGCCATAAGTTTTATATAGTTCAGAAAGGTCCATTTCCTCCACAAAGGCACTTACCAGACGAACTGGATCATCAGATGGAATAGAAATCTCTAAATCCAGCGGAAGTTTGATTTGATAATACAGCGAAAATGAGGTATAATCCCTCTGTATTATTTTGTTTAGTCGCATAAACTGATTATACCACGAACGCCGGGCTTTTCGAAGCTCGGCGTTTTGTGTTGGATATATAAAATGAGCTGCCGCACGTTAGTGCGACAGCCCCTTTTTTTACAGCTTATCTGTATTACTTTTCTTCTTTCTTTGCAGCATCCTTTTTGGTATCTGCTGCCGCATCTGCATCTGTTTCCTCTGTTTCTTCTTCTGCAGGAGCATTATGGACTCTTGTAACCGTGACAACAACTGCTTCCGGATCTGTCATCAGGTCAATATCCGGATTGGATGCGATCGCAAGATCCTTTACCAGAACTGCATCACCAATCTTCATCGACTCTACGTCGATCTCTATTCTATCTACCAATGCTGCAGGCAATGCCTTGTAGGAAATCTCTTCCAGCTTCTGCTGCAGGATTCCATCCAGCACTTTCTCATGATTCAGCAAAACTACTTCTGCTACGGAATGTACCTTTTCGTTGCTTACCAGTGCCTGAAAATCAATCTCCGTTACCTGATTCTTCATGGCATCATACTTGATTTTATATGCCTTTGCTTTTTCACTCGGCTGGATGTTTTCCCGCTGAATATTGGAATCTACCATAACTACACTGGCTTCATCGTTATCCATTTCTTTCACAAATACCGGCATTGTTTCTAATCCAAGCACTTCACATACGTGCTTCCTGGTATGCCCGGAAATAATCTCATAACCGCCTTCTTTGCGTTTTCGGACAATTCCCGGCACCAGTACACCATGCTCTCTGACACTTTCAATCATCTCTGCTAATTCCTCATCGGAACGAATCTGAAACGGATGGTTATGAAATTCATGCAGTTCGGAAAGCGGTATCTCTCTCACATCTCCTGCTTCGGCAGCTTTTTCGGTTTCCTTTCCACCAAAGAGGTCATCAAAACTCGTTAATTTCACTTTTTCCAAAGCCTTTGTCCTACTCATGAGCGATTACCTCCTTTGTCAGTTTCTCGTAAGCCTGCGCCACCGGATGTTTCTTATCCAATGTAAAGATACTCACTCCTGC
>OGPA01002930.1_pt1 | contig 11411 bp, 7 predicted proteins | sample 1552841 | NCBI WGS metagenome assembly OGPA01 (sample SAMEA2579916, study PRJEB22360) | human gut metagenome | reverse complement strand
GTGAAATCATGCTCAAACTCTTTGTTTAACTTCATATGAAAAACAAATAATAAAAGGAGTAAAGGAAGGCGATGAGAATGCTTTTCGCAGTCTTTATGATAATTACTATCATCGTCTTTTCTGTATTTCCCGGCAATATCTGCAAGATGATTTTCTGGCGGAAACGATTGTCTCAGATGTCTTTTTCCACCTTTGGGAAACCCGTAAGACACTGGATATACAAATTTCCCTGAATGCGTATCTGATACGTATGGTCCGTAACTTTTCATTGAACTACTTACAGAAGAATTATGTGGAAAAAGAGGTCAGCCTCAACGGTATCGACATCACTTCTCCATTGTTGTTTCTGTCCGACGAATATCCGCTGGGACGCTTGCTGGAAAAAGAAATGACGGAGAAAGTCCATGAAGAAATAAACCGACTTCCTAAAGAGACACGTCAGGTGTTTATTCTCAGCCGGTTGGAAGAGCTTAAACATGAGGAAATCGCCAATCGTCTGGGCATATCCGTCAATACCGTTAAATACCACATTAAACAAGCTTTATCTATTTTACGGGATCGCTTAAAGGATTATCAGTTAGTGCTTTTAGCTTGTCTGATGAAATTATTTTGAAAAAAGTAAACATTTTCACTACCCCATTTCCTTACTTTTCTTGTCTACCTTATAACAACATAAAAATGAATAATACAGAGAATACATATTACCCGGATGAACAGATCGCAGCTTATTTGAATAATGAGTTGGATAAGGAACAACGCGTAGAACTGGAGAAATGGGTGGCAGCCGATACCGCTCATAAACAATATTTCTATGAAATGACTGAAGTCTGGCTGGCAATTAATGCTGCCGCTGGCAACAAAGAAGAAAGCGAACGGGCATTTCAACATTTCCGGGGAAGAATATCGGCTCCTCAAAAAGGGCAAAGATTCTCATTGCGTTTTATCAGGATTGCTGCGGCGGTTTTTGCCGGTATGCTGTTGCTGGGAACAGGTTATTACCTGGGTAATCTACCTTTGGATCATTCCGCTCTTTATGCCATGCAGACAGTGGAAGTGCCGATGGGATCACGTAGCCGTATCGTGCTGGAAGACGGGACGGTTGTTTGGTTGAATGCCGGAAGTAAACTGAGTTATAACTCCGCTTTTTCTCATAAGGACAGGAATGTTCAGTTGGAAGGAGAAGGCTATTTTGAAGTGACCCATAACAAGAAGTTGCCTTTTATTGTGCATACCAGCGATATAGACGTGAAAGTTTTAGGAACCCGTTTCAATGTGAAAGCCTATGGCGATGAGGAAAATATCGAGGTTATCCTGGCGGAAGGTTCGATAAACCTGTCGAGCCTGAATAATCAGACTGAACCATTGACCCTGAAACCTGAACAGCTGGCTATTTATAATAAAGAAAGCGGACAAACGGAGATACGGAAAGTCCCGGCATCACAGGCGGATAACTGGACGACCGGGGCTCATTTCTTCAATGAACTGACACTGGTAGAAATCGTCAGACAATTGGAAAAATCGTTTGATGTAACCTTCATATTCAGGAATGAGGAAAAGAAGAACCTGACTTTCTACGGTGATTTCCGTAATGACGATTCGCTGGATGATATCCTGATGATCATGTCGAGCAGCGGCAAATTCAGGTATAGGAAAACAGATAATGTGATAGAGCTCTACTAAATAAATACAGTATTAACTAAAAAAGAGGAAAGGAGAATAGAGATAAGAAATTGAGATTGTAGATAAAAAGCGAATCGGAAAATGTTGGTACCATTTCCCGATTCAGATAGTCGTTAAACTAATTTGTTATTAAAAACAACAATACAAAATTATGGAAAACATTCCTTTTGAGAAAATCAGAGCAACATTATTTGCTCACAAAAAATCATTATTTATAACAGGCTTATGTACTGCACTTTTGGCTGGTAACATCCAGCCGTCATTTGCTGCACTACCACAGGAGCAGAAAATAACCTTGAATGTTCGGAATATTACTGTGAAAGACGCAATAGAAACCATTAAGAAGCAGAGCGGTTATTCTTTTTTCATTGATACGGAAGATGTGCAGTTGCATAAACAGATATCTGTCAACCTGAATGGCAAGTCTGTTTCAGAAGCATTGAATATTATCTTCAGTGACCAACCGGTCAAATATGAGATCAAAGGAAAACATGTAATAGTAACGGGGAGAGAAACATCAACCCGGCAAACGGATACATCCAAAAATGTACAGATATCCGGTGTGGTAAAGGACGATATGGGCGAACCCATTTCTGGTGCGAACGTGGTGGTGAAAGGGCAGGTGCTCGGTACTATTACGGATATAGACGGTCGTTATTCCCTGAGTGTTCCCTCCAAATCGGTACTGGTTGTCACTTTTATCGGTTATAAGAGCAAAGAGATACCTGTCGGCAGACAGTCTGTGATCAATGTGACTTTATCGGAAGATGCGGAATTGCTGGATGAAGTTGTTGTAACGGCATTGGGTATCAAACGTGAGGAGAAAGCGTTGGGGTATTCTGTCCAGAAAGTAGGAGGTGAACGTCTGGCGGCCGTAAAAACGGTAGATGTTGCTACTGCCTTAACCGGTAAAATTGCCGGTCTGAATGTGAAGAACAGTACGGAATTTAATACGACTCCGGATTTGTCTTTGCGTGGAGAGAACCCATTGCTGGTCATAGATGGGATACCTTATGGCAATATGAAACTGCAGGATGTGGCTTCCGATGATATTGAATCCATAGACGTTTTGAAAGGAGCTACGGCTTCAGCTCTTTATGGAGCCCGGGGATCTTCCGGAGCTATTATGGTGACAACTAAAAGAGGTTCGGAAGATGGATTGAATATTTCGATAAACAGCAATACGATGTTCAATGCCGGTTATCTGAAGTTTCCGGAAGTACAATCTTCCTATAGTGGCGGACAGGGCGGTAAATATAATCCGACTGACTTTGTCTGGGGGGATAAACTGGACATAGGCCGTACGGCCCTTCAATATGATCCTTATACCTATGAATGGCGTGAAATGCCGTTGACATCAAAAGGTAAAGACAACCTGAAGAATTTCCAGGAAACAGGATTTGTAACCAACAATAACGTGAGCGTCACACAAAAAGGAAAGTACGGCAGTTTCCGTACATCACTGACTCACGTCTACAATAAAGGTCAGTGGCCGAATGCTAAGTTGAATAAGATTACTTATACGGCTGCCGGGAATATGAATTATAAAGGATTCAACCTGGATGCCAGTATTACTTACAATAAGCGTTTTTCTCCCCAGGGAACCGGTACCGGATACGGAGGTCTCGGCTATATCTATAATCTTTTGGTATGGACAGGGCCGGAGTGGGATATCCGCGATTATAAGAATTACTGGCGTGTAAAGGACCAGGAACAGAACTGGTATAATGACACATATTATAATAACCCTTACTATATTGCAAATGAGATCATCGCTTCAAGTGATTTCGATAAAGTGAACGGTTTTGTTTCCGGTAGCTATGAAATTACTCCCTGGTTGAAAGCGACATTAAGATCCGGCCTGGATGTTTATTCCACCCGTAAGGAATGGCGTAACCCGATCGGAGCCTATGGCGCATGGGATAAAAAGGGATATTATGAACTGCAAACACCAAACGGCTATAGCGTCAATACTGACTTTATGTTGATGGCTGACCACAAATTCGGGGATTTTTCTTTGGATGGCTTTGTCGGAGGTAATATCTATTTCTATCAGGATAACACGCATACCAGTACAACAAAGAACGGTTTGCTGGTTCCCGGGTTTTATTCTTTGAATGCTTCGGTCGATCCTCCCGGAACCTCTGCCGGCATGAAAAAGAAACAGACAAACAGTTTATTTGCCAAAGCATCCGTTGCCTGGAAGAGCACTTTATTTCTGGATGTAACCGGACGTAACGACTGGTCGTCTTCTTTACCTTCCGAAACCCGTTCGTATTTTTATCCGTCGGTGGCAGGTAGTGTCGTCCTTTCCGAGTTTATCCCGATGCCGTCCTTTTTCGACTTCTGGAAAGTAAGAGGTTCCTGGACTATGTCGAAAGCCGATACCGATGTGTATGCTACCAATAACACGTACTCCATCTCTACAAATACCTGGGATGACATGACCAGTGCATCTTATCCTTCTACGATCCGGGGTAAATCTGTCAAGCCGAGTACTTCCAAGTCGTATGAATTGGGAACAATGCTGACATTCTTTGGTAAACGTTTGGTTTTGGATGCCGCTTATTATAATAAATATTACTATAACCGGATTGTGAACGCAACACTTAGTGCATCTACCGGATTTAGTAATACGCAGGTAAACTCTAAAGAAGAATATGTAAGACGAGGTTTCGAGATACAATTAAGCGGTGATATCATAAAGAGTAAAGACTGGGCCTGGAATTCTACATTCAACTGGGCACTGGACAGACAGTATTATGCTAAGCTCGACCCGGATTTTTCGTCTAAGAAACCTTGGATAAAGGAGGACGCTCGTACGGATCATGTGACTTATGCCGATTACGAATATGACAAAGACGGCAATATGATCCATGAAGCCGGTTATCCGTTGTTGAGCAAGTATTCGACTCATCATGGTTTTTCAGGTCCTGACTGGATCTGGGGATGGGTCAATACAGTCTCTTATAAAGATTTTACGTTGAGTTTCACGATTGACGGTCGCGTAGGCGGTGTCGCTTATTCCTGGACGAATCAGTCTTTGTGGAATACGGGAGCCCATATCGAAAGCGACAACCATTGGCGTTATGATGAAGTGGTGAATGGGAAAAAGAATTACATCGGACAGGGTGTAAAAGTGGTTTCCGGTACGGTTCAGTATGATTCGGATGGGAACATCACGTTCGACGACCGTGTGTTTGCTCCTAATGATGTGGAGGTCTCTTATGAACAATATGTCCGCGAGTATCATGCCAATGCTTATTCCGGAAGACCTCAGAACTACTTCAAGCAAACTTTTTTCAAGTTAAGGGATCTGTCGCTTACTTATCAGATGCCAAAATCATTGTGCGAAAAGGTTCGGCTGAAAGGCGCGACTATCGGTTTGGTTGGTCAGAATTTGTTGATTTGGACGAAAGAGTTTAAGTATGCTGACCCGGATGTCGGAGGTGATAATCTGAATGCACCTTCTACCCGTTTGCTCGGTTTCAATATTAAGTTGGATTTATAATAAAGATCAGACAATGAAGAAATATATAAAATTAGCGGCTTGCCTGCTATCTGCTATAATCTTTATGGCATCTTGTGGTAATTTTGATGAGATAAACACAAATCCGGATGTACCGACCCGTGTCTCGTCCGAGATGCTGGCAACCGGAGGCATTAAGAGTTTGCTTTCGAATTCTACGGGAAAAGGCTTTCTTTATAACTCTATGGCCAGTAAGTATATGGCTTGGGGAGAAGGTTCTGAAAGTTATATTTTCAATGGTTGGGGGCGTGCTGGCTTGGGTGACTACCATACCATCATAAATATGCAGAAGATGGTCGAATTGGCTGAAGAGAAAGACTTGGCAGCTTATTCGGGACTGGCGAAGTTTGTCAAGGCTTATAAGCTGTTCTGGTCGTCCATGGATCTGGGAGATATTCCTTATAGCGATGCTTTAAAGGGAGAAGAAAGCGTTCTGAAACCTAAGTATGATACCCAGAAGGAAGTGATGCGCCAGGTGCTTGAAGATCTGGAAGAATCATACGACTTCTTTTCGAATGCAAACGATTTTAAGGGCGATCCTTTTGTTGGAGGAAATGTTGAAAAGTGGCGGAAAATCGTTAGTACTTTCCAGCTGCAGGTATTGATGTCGTTATCGAAGAAAGCAGACGATGCCGACTTGAAAGTGAAGGAACGTTTTGCCCGTATTGTCAGTTCATCAGCCTTGATGGAGTCGAACGACGATAACTTCCAGATGGTCTATTCCGATAAGGCGGGACAATTATATCCGTTCAACGATAACATGTATTCGAAGAATCCGATGGTATCTTCTTTTCTTATCGACATGATGAAAGAGCAGCAGGACTATCGCCTATTCTATTATGCAAAACCGAGTGAGGCTCAGTTGAAGGCCGGAGTGGCAGCAGACAGTTGGGATGTGTTTGTAGGTACTGACGTCAGAGAGGATTTCTCCGTTCATAAACCTTTATACATTGCAGGTGAATTTTCTTGTGTGAACGATCGCTACAATTATTACCGGCCGGGTGAACCGGTGATACGTCTGGGGTATTCGCAACTGAATTTTATCCTGGCGGAAGCGGTAGTGAGAGGTTGGATTACTGGTGATGCTTCAACCTATTACAAGCAAGGAATCAAAGCGAGTATGGATTTTATCGTGAAATATACTCCGGATGAGAATATCTATCACCAGGGACGGAAAATGACCCAGGGAGTTATTAACGACTTTCTTGCCCAACCCTCCATACAGTTGACCGGAGATAAGGAAGGCGATATCGAGAAGATCATTACTCAGCGTTATATATCGAGCTTTATGCAATACCCCTGGGATGCTTATTTCGAATATCGCAGAACCGGTTATCCGAAGTTGCCGATAAATCCGGCAACCAGCCTGAATACCAATGCGAAGGATAAGATTCCGGTACGCTGGATGTACCCGACAGATGAGTATTCTTATAATAAGGAGAATGTGGAAGAAGCCGTGGCACGCCAGTATGGAGGAAATGATGAAGTGAATCAATTAATGTGGATTTTAAAATAATATCAGGTTATGAAACAAAGTAGATTCTTTTTGTTGATTGTCTGTGCTTTCCTGTGTGTGAATGTTGCTAGTGCGGCAAAGTGGAAAGCCAAACATGTCGTGTTGATCGGTCTCGACGGCTGGGGCGCTTATAGTGTGGAAAAGGCGGAAATGCCGACTGTCAAGAGGTTGATGGCGGATGGTTCTTATACGTTGAAGAAGAGAAGTGTATTGCCTTCCTCCAGCGCAGTTAACTGGGCATCCATGTTTATGGGAGCAGGACCGGAGATTCACGGATTTACGGAGTGGGGTTCACAGAAGCCGGAACTTCCGTCGCGTGAGATAAGCCATTACGGTTTGTTCCCCTCTGTGTGGGGATTGTTCCGGGATGCGAATCCGGAGGCCGAGATGGGGTATATTTATGAATGGGACGGCATGAAGTATCTGGCCGAGATGCAGGCTATGAATAAGGAAGTGAATATTGCTCCTTCAGAAAGTAATCCGCGAGGATGTACGGATGCGGCTGTTTCTTATATAAAGGAATCCCGTCCGGCTTTTGTCGGCATCATCTTTGAGCAGCCTGATGGCGTGGGACATGGTGATGGACATGATACTCCGGCGTATTATGCAAAGTTGAAGGAACTGGACGGATATATCGGTGAGATCGTGCAGGCCGTAGCCGATGCCGGCATGCTGGATGAAACGATCTTTGTGGTGACGGCAGATCATGGCGGTATCAATAAGGGACATGGCGGAAAGACCATGCGGGAAATGGAAACGCCTTTCATTATTTCCGGTAAGGGAGTAAAGAAAGGATATGAGTTCACGGAAAGCATGATGCAGTTTGATGTCGCTTCTACCATTGCTTATATTTTTAACCTGAAGCAACCCCAGGTCTGGATCGGCAGACCGATGAAGCAGGTTTTTAAATAAGCCGAATGCTGATAACAACAGATTAGAAAGAACGGATAGTAGTCCGTTGGTGAACCGATAGTTACCGCTTTTTTAGCGGGTAACTATCGGTTTTTTGTTTTCTTGAAGTGTTATTATAGGGGGCAGTAGCCTGGATTATTATGCGGTAGAAGCATTTTTTGTATCTTTAGGGCACTTAATTGAATAAACAAATACTGCTATGGGTGTCTTTATTAACTTCCCACGTACATTCTGGGTGGCCAATCTGATCGAATTATTTGAACGCTGGGCATGGTACGGCTTCTTTATGTTGTTTGCCAACTATCTGACCGGATCGTCGGATGTCGGAGGACTGGAATTCTCACAAAGCCAGAAAGGTCTTCTGATGGGAGTAGGAACCGGTATCTTATACTTCCTGCCTGTATTGACGGGAGCTATTGCCGACCGCTACGGATATAAGAAAGTGCTCTATCTGGCATTCCTGATCTATACATCCGCATTTATCCTCCTTCCGATGTTCACGACCTTTACCGGGGTCTTTATCATGTACCTGTACCTCGCTGTAGGAGCGGCTCTTTTCAAACCGGTTATTTCGGCTACGATATCGAAGACAACGACGAATGAGACGGCCTCGATCGGCTTCGGGATCTTTTATATGATGGTGAATATCGGAGCCTTTTTCGGACCGATGGTTACCTTATTGTTCAAAGGCTCTTCACATCTTATCTTTTATGTCTCCGCCGGAGTCATCGCCTTGAATTTCATCCTGTTGTTTTTCTATAAGGAGCCGGGACGTGAAGACGGGGAAAGAAGTACCGACTCATTATTGAAGACTTTCGAAGTTATTTTCCGCAATATGGGAAGTATACTTAAGGATATCAAATTCATCCTCTTCCTGTTGATCGTTGCCGGTTTCTGGACGATGTATAACCAGCTCTTCTTCACCCTCCCGGTATTTATTTCTCAGTGGGTGGATACCAGTGTGTTGTATAACTTCTTTCATACTTATATCCCATTTATCAGTAAACATTACAGTGCAGGGCCGGGTGTGATGGATGCAGAGTTCGTGACGAATATAGATGCGCTTTATATCATCACCTTCCAGGTATTGGTGTCGAGTCTCGTGATGAAGATGCAGCCGTTGCGTTCGATGATGTCGGGTTTCCTGGTCTGTTCGATCGGTATGTCGTTGACTATCGTGTCGCAGAATGTATTGTTTACGATGGTTGCTATCCTCATATTCTCGGTGGGGGAGATGGCCGGTTCGCCGAAGATCACGGAATATATCGGACGTATTGCCCCCGCGGATAGGAAAGCACTTTATATGGGATACTCTTTCATCCCTGTTTTTCTGGGGAATGTACTGGCCGGTTTTATCTCCGGTGTCGTCTATCAGCAGATGTCGGATAAGGTGATGCTCGTTCAGAAATTTGCTGAGGAAAAAGGACTGCAAATTCCCGAGGGACTATCCAACAATGCCTACTTCGAAGAAGTTGCCCGGCAGGTAGAGCTGACGCCTCAGGCATTGACAAACCTTCTTTGGGAACTTTATGATCCGTCCCGTCTGGGAATGGTCATACTGGCTATCGGGGTGGGAACTGCGTTCCTGTTGTTCGTATATGATCGGGTGACCTCCCGTAAATAATACTTTTGAGAAGGATTGTCTCCCTGTATTTGCTTATATTTGCACGGAAAAAGACAGTATACATTTTATGACGAAAGATATAACACCCGAATATGTGTTTGGTGACCTGCGTTATCTGCAATTGCTGGCACGCAGTTTCCCTACTATCGCTGACGCGAGTACCGAAATCATCAACTTGGAGGCTATCCTGAATCTTCCCAAGGGAACGGAGCATTTTCTGTCCGATATCCACGGAGAATACCAGGCCTTCAACCATGTCCTGAAGAATGCTTCCGGTGCGATCAAGCGTAAAGTGAATGAGATATTCAGCAACACCCTGCGTGACTTTGAAAAGAAAGAGTTATGCACGTTGATCTACTATCCCGAACAGAAACTGGAGCTGGTCAGGACCAAAGAACCGGACCTGGACGACTGGTATCTGATCACGTTGAACCAGTTGGTGCGCGTCTGCCGGAATGTATCGTCGAAATATACGCGCTCGAAAGTCCGTAAGGCTTTGCCAAAAGAGTTTTCCTATATTATTCAGGAGTTGTTGCACGAGTCGTCGGTCGAACCGAATAAGTCGGCCTATGTCGACCAGATCATCCGGACGATCATTTCCACCGGACGTGCCAACGATTTCATTATCGCCATGTGTAACCTGATACAGCGGCTCACCATCGACCTGTTGCACGTGATCGGCGATATCTACGACCGTGGCCCGGGTGCTCATATCATCATGGATACGCTTTGCGACTATCACCATTTCGATATACAGTGGGGCAATCATGATGTATTGTGGATGGGAGCGGCCTCCGGTAACCTGGGAAGTATTGCCAATGTGATCCGTATGTGCCTGCGCTTCGGTAACCTGGCGACACTCGAGGATGGCTATGGCATCAACCTGCTTCCTTTGGCCACTTTCGCGATGGATGTCTACGCCGATGATCCCTGCGACCTGTTCATGCCGAAGACCAATGCGTCCGACTCGACATTCGATGAAAAGACGATCCGTCTGATTTCGCAGATGAATAAGGCCATAACGGTGATACAGTTCAAATTGGAAGGGGAGATCATTCGCCGTCGTCCTGAGTTTGAGATGGACGACCGTCTGTTATTGCATCTTATCGACCTGAAACGTGGAACCATCACGCTGGATGGGAAAGAGTTCGAGTTGAAAGATAAGAACTGGCCGACCATCAATCCGAAAGATCCCTATGCCTTGTCTATCGAGGAGGAAGACTTGATCCGCCGTATTCAACATTCGTTCGAATGCAGCGAGAAATTGAAGAAACATATGCGTTGTCTGTTCAGGCACGGCAGCATGTACCAGGTATGCAATTCCAACCTGCTGTTTCATGCGTCTGTTCCGATGAATGCCGACGGGACATTGAAAAGTATCCGTATCGAAGGGCAGGAGTATAAAGGAAAGAGCTTGCTCGATAAAGTAGATCAGTTGATCCGTACGGCCTATTTCGACTCGGAAGACTCACCGGAAAAGGACTTTGCCCTGGATTACATCTGGTATCTCTGGGGAGGAAAAGATTCTCCCTTGTTCGACAAAAGTAAGATGGCGACCTTCGAACGTTGTTTTATCGACGACAAGAGTGTGCAGAAGGAAGAGAAAGGTGCTTATTATACCCTTCGTGAAGAAGAAAAGATCTGTGATATGCTGTTGGATGAGTTCGGCGTGACAGGCGTACATCGCCATATCATCAACGGGCATGTGCCTGTCCGTTCCATTCAGGGGGAGAATCCGATCAAAGCTAACGGCAAGTTGTTGGTGATCGATGGCGGGTTCTCAAAAGCCTATCATCCCGAGACGGGTATTGCCGGCTATACGTTGGTCTATCACTCCCGCGGTTTCCAGCTGGTACAGCACGAACCGTTCCTGTCGACCGATCAGGCAATCAAAGAGGGGCGTGACATCCGTTCCACCACGATCGTAGTAGAACTGAGTTCCCACCGCCAAATGGTAAAAGATACGGACAAAGGCGCCGACCTGCAACGACAGATACATGATCTGGAGAAGCTGTTGTATGCTTATCGCAACGGGTTTATAAAAGAAAAGGAGCGTAATGAGTATTAGAAAAAGGTGAAGCCTTTTTCAATTAATAATTAATAATGAATAATTGGGCTTCGCGATCGGATGTAGCAAAATGTGAAACCAA
>OGPA01002928.1_pt1 | contig 11421 bp, 11 predicted proteins | sample 1552841 | NCBI WGS metagenome assembly OGPA01 (sample SAMEA2579916, study PRJEB22360) | human gut metagenome | reverse complement strand
TATAATCTTCTCCATATTTTTTTGGAGAAAATTGTATGGGTAAAATAAATATGGTATGTAAACGAGGTGACCAACAATGAATCTGGGCTATGCCAGGGTGTTTGAGGAGGAGCAGGGCAGTGGCGCTATGCGGCAGCGGATGCTGGAGGCGGTGCAGGATGATCGGTTCCTGTTTGAGGATATCCGCAATAAGGATTATGAGCGGAAAAATTATTTATTTATGCGCAATATGCTGCGCCCTGGCGATGTGCTGTATGTGGATGGTCTGGACAGTTTGGGCCGCACCTTTGCTGATATGGCGCAGGAGTGGCAGCATTTAACCAGGGAATTACAGGTGGATGTGGTGGTGCTGGAGGATGCCATGGATTTGGACAGCCGTCGGTTTAAGGCCATGGGCACCACAGGAGAGCAGCTGGAGCAGCAGCTGTTGCATTTGCTGACCTATATGGCTGATATTCAGCAGCGCAGAAGCAAGGAGAATCAGCGGGAGGGCATAGATGCGGCCAAAAAGGCGGGCAAAAAGTTTGGCCGTCCGGCATTAAACTGGGACTGGGATTTGTTTGATGCTACAGCGCAGCGCTGGGCCGATGGCGAAATCAGTCTGGAAGAAGCCTGCGATATTATGAACAGTGCCCGCAGCAGCTGGTATAAGTATGTCAAAGAGCGGGGCTTTGTGCGCACCCGCAAACGCAGAGAGTACCCTTCTGACTGAATATACAGCCTGAACAAGAAAATCAGATATAAACATACCTCTTGAGTGGATCGTGTAAACAATCTGCTTAAGAGGTTTTTTATATTGGCAGTATTGTTGCTGTAAGAGCTGTAAGGACTTGTTTAGGAATGCGGGTGCGTGATAGCGCCGCAATTTTTTGCAAATTTAATTTGTAATGTTTGATGGTTGAGAGAATTGGCTGTACTATCAGATGCATTGGGTGTTCAAGTGTATTGCCAGGTTTGTTTCCGGTTTTGTTGCATGGCAAGTTGGAATGATGTTTACATAAATTGCCGTTGTGTTGCCCATACTATCCAGAAATAAAGTAGGAGGTTTCCGATATGATAGATGCTTGGATTGTATTTTGGCAAACGGTAGTTTCCTTTGTGATTTTATTGCTGCTGACCCGTTTACTGGGCAAGCAGCAGGTGTCGCAGCTGACTTTTTATGAATATCTGAACGGTATTACCTTTGGCTCTATTGCTGCCAATATGGCCACTGACGATTTGGCCAATGCGCCGGATCATCTGGTGGGGTTGGTCACGTATGGCATTTTAACGCTGCTGGTATCATGGCTGGCGCTGAAAAACCGCAAATTTCGCAAGGCCATGGCCGGTGAACCGGTGATTGTCATTCAGGACGGCAATATTTTGGAGGACAACTTGCGCAAGATGCATATGGATTTGGATGAATTGACCATGCTGCTGCGGGCAGAAAGTATTTTTGATTATAAGGAACTGGAGCTGGCCATTGTGGAGCAGTCCGGTGAGCTGAGTGTATTGAAAAAGCCGGATTATCAGGAAGTAACCCGGCAGGATCTGCACATAAAAGGTGAGCCTAAGGGATTGGCCATTGAAGTGATTGTAGATGGACAGATTATTTATGAAAATCTGCGGGCTATGGGGCTGGACGGCAAGTGGCTGGTAAAACAGCTGCGGCAGCGCAACATTGCCAATGCTTCGTTGGTTTGCCTGGCTACTGTCAACAAACAAAAAACGCTGCAGATTGATTTATTTGACGATAACATTCCGGGTATGATCGATATGTCGGAGGAAGATACGCCTAAGATGTCGTTGGACGGCATTCAGACGCGGCCAAAAGATACGCCGAGTAACAATCTCCCCTGAATATCCCTTCCTTTTCTGCATATACATGAAGGAAAGAAGATTATTGCAGAAGAGAGGGATTGCTATGCCGGAAGAAAAACTGGGACTGCAGCAAGCCATGGGAAAGATACTGGCGATGCCCAAAGATGTGGTGCTGCATTTGCCGCGGATTATTCTGCTGGGTAATTTGCAGTGCTGTGTGGAAAATCATCATGGGATTTTACAGTATACGCCCAATCTGGTTGGCCTGCAGGCCGGCAAATACAGACTTTATATTGAAGGACAGGAGCTGGTGATCAGCTCGCTGACTGCCGATGTGATTTATGTGGAGGGTAAAATCGGGCAGGTGCGCTATGAAATTTGACCAGTATCTGAGCGGCATGGTGGAGCTGCGGGTTCCGCCGGAGCGCACTGAGGAGCTGCTGCAGCAGATTACGGCGGCCGGCATTCATCTGCACCATATCCAACGGCAGGAGGATGGGCTGTATTTATGGATTTTGCTGGACGATTTTGCCATATTGCAGCGTATGCTGCGGGAACAGCGCTGTTCTTTTCATGTGCAGCAGCGACGGGGCCTGCCTTTTTCGGTAAGTCGGATAAAACGGCGAAAGGGACTGTGGATGGGTACTTTTCTTTGCTTTGCGCTGCTGTATCTGTTGTTTTCTTTTATCTGGGGGTATGAGGTCAGCGGCAATGAACAGTACAGCGATGCCCATATGATTGCTTTGGTGAAGGAGTATGGTTTGCTGCCCGGTTCCCGCATTGATAAGTTTGATTATGATGCCATAGAGCAGCAGATGATGCTGGATCATCCTCAATTTGTCTGGATTCGGCTGCAGCCCAATGGGACAACGCTGACTATCACTGTAAAAGAGCGGCTGCCGGATAAAAAACAGCAGCAGCAGGAAGGCAGCATTATTGCCGGTGCTGATGGTCGCATTACCGAGCTGTTGGTATTTCGCGGAACGCCTCAGGTAAAACGGGGACAGTGGGTAAAAAAAGGGCAGGTTTTAATTGGCGGTTGGGATTATCCCGATCGACAGCGCAACAGCAATGGCGAGTTTGCACCCAGCGGCACACCTTATGCGGTGAAGGCCAAAGGCGTTATTTACGGTGAACAGGAGCGCAGTGTAATTGGCAGCTGCAGCCTGGAAGAACGAATGCTGCAGTCTACCGGAAACATCAAAAAACAGGTTGCTTTGGTCTGCAAAGGCCATGAACTGATTTTGCACGGGCCAAAGACTTCACCCTATCCGTATAGCTGCCAGCAGATTAAAACGACTCGTTTGCTGGGATGGCAGCAGTTTGAACTGCCTGTGTATGTCCGTACTACAATTTTTGAAGAAAAACAGATAGAGCAGCGCAGCTACACCAGGGAGGAAGCATACACCATGGCGGTGGAACGGGCACGCAAGCGTTTGCAGGAACAGATGCCCAAGGGAAGTCGATTTATAAGGGAAAGTGCCGGTATTTGCTCGTCTGATCAACAGAATGTAGTGCAGGCGGAAGTGGTATGGACCATTGAAGCCAATCTGGCAGAGGTGAAGCAAACCCAGCTGCCGGAGGCGGCGCTATCGGCAGAGCAGAACGAACAGCAGACAGAACAGGCGGCGGAGGGACAATGATTCCGTCCGCCTTTTTTATAATATAAGGGCATAAATATAAGGGCGCAAAATCATGAAGCAGGCCGAAAGTTGATTACAATGGGCTGCAATTTTTTGAAAACAGTGGATTGTAATCCTTTGTAAAAGATATTTTCCATCAATTATACATAGGAATTATGAAAAAATATGGTTTCTATTTACATTTTATAGTATAATAGTTGCCATGAAAGGTTTTGAGCAAAAAAAGGAGGCAGACGTTTTTGAGTCAGTTTGAAGATAAAATAATATTGAAGGATATTGGACAGGCTCAGCAGATTGGCGGGCTGGCCGATGAAAATATCAGAGCGATCGAAAAGCGCACAGGCGCCCGCATTGTAGCCCGCGGACAGGATATTTTGCTGGGCGGTTCGCAGGGCAGTGTACAGGCGGCTCGTATTGTGCTGGAATATTTGATTGAACTTTCGGGGAAAAAGGAATTGACTCCCAGCGATTTACAGTATGCACTGACCTTAACCGGTCAGACTGATCATGCTAAAATTGCCGATTGTTTGGGCGAGGTGATTCATACCACCAATCGAGGTAAGCAGATTCGGGCGAAAACCATGGGGCAGTATCGGTATGTAAAAGCCATACAGCAAAAGGATATTACTTTTGGTATCGGCCCTGCAGGAACAGGGAAAACCTATCTGGCTGTGGTGATGGCGCTGAAGGCGTTAAAAAATAAACAGGTGGAGCGGATTGTTCTGACCAGACCGGCGGTGGAAGCCGGTGAAAAGCTGGGCTTTTTGCCCGGTGATTTGCAGGACAAGGTAGATCCGTATCTGCGTCCGCTTTATGATGGCTTGTATGATGTTTTGGGGCTGGATATGGCTCAGAAATATATGGAACGGCAGATTATTGAAATTGCGCCGCTGGCCTATATGAGAGGCCGTACTTTGGATGATGCGTTTATTATTTTGGATGAGGCGCAAAATACCACACCGGAGCAGATGAAAATGTTTTTAACCCGTATCGGTTTTGGTTCTAAGGCAGTAGTAACCGGGGATATTACCCAGGTGGATTTGCCGAAGCACAGCCAGTCGGGCTTGCTGCGGGCAGAAGCCATTCTGTCCGGCATTGATGAAATCAGTTTCCATCATTTAACGGCGCAGGATGTGGTGCGGCATCCTGTGGTAGCTAAGATTATTGCTGCTTATGAGGCAGAATAAGAAGAGAAAGGGACAAAAGCTATGGGCGTTCTGAAAAAATTTTACAGCACCATACTGGAAAACCATTTTCAGGAGCGGAAAAAGCGGATGATTGCGTGGACAGCGCTGTTTTTTCTGATCTTTATGGTGATTTTGTGCGGTCATTTTGTGCCGGGGCGCACCAGCTGGGAAGTGGGCCGGGTGTCCAGCCAGGATATTCAGTCCGACCGTTATCTGACCTTTGTGGATGAGGCTGGTACGTTGGAACGGCAGGAAAAAGCCCTGGAAAGTTTTCAGGACATTTATAAGATTGACTTAGAGAAATTCAACAGCATTACCATTGCGGATATTTCCGATTCTTTTGCCAAATTGGAAGAGATTGCTGCAGTGGCGCAGGATGATGCCAATGCCACTACGGTAGATAAAATTGCTCAGCTGCATGATGTGTTTGAGTTTACACTGGGCCCGGATGAGTGGGCGGTGCTGGCCAATTTATCGGAAAGCAACATACAATGGTTGTATGAAAAAGGCGTGGACTATGCCATTGATGTGATGAGCAAAGGGGTTGCGCAGGAGGAACTGGAAAGCGCCCGGGAAAAAATTATGCAGTCGGTGCGCAATGACAAATATATTACCGGCGCAGAGGAAAAATTCCTGCTGGCGGTTATCAACAAAGCCAATTTTTATCCGACCTATGTGCTGGATGCAGAAGCCACAGCGCAGAAAAAGTCGGAGATTATTGCTACTGTAGAGCCGGAAAAGGTGACTGTGCAAAAAGGCGAATTGGTTGTCCGCAAAGGGGAAATTCTGACAGAACGGCAGAGCAGTATCTTAAAACAGCTGGGTTACAGCCAGTCCACCTCTCCCGGATTGATTATTCTGGGCGTGGGGCTGCTGGTGGGGATTTTAATGATGCTGGTGCGCGGTTTTATGATGCACTTTACGCCAAAGGTTTATCGTGATGAAAAGCAGGTTATACTGCTGATGCTGCTGACAGCTGCTACGTTATTTTTATATGATTTATTTTTGGCGCTGACGCTGAGTCCTATCGCGGATCGGGCTGATCAGGTCGGGTATCTGATTCCTGTAGCCATGGGCACTATGTTGATTACCATTCTGCTGGAAGTGCGGTTAGGCATTTTAATTAACATGATTTTTGCTATTTTTGTGGGTTTGTATACGGACAGCTCTGCCTTTGCCATTGTGGCGCTGGTGGGCGGTCTGGTAGGTGCTTTGGGTGTGTCGGCTTTGGGGCAGCGTTCGGATATTTCCCGGGCGGCGTTCAGTATCAGCGTTGTCAATGCCTGCACCATCATTGCCCTGGGCATGATTCAGGATCATTCGCCGGATGTCATTTGTTTTGGCGTGGTATTTGGGGTATTTAACGGTTTGATATCCTCCATTTTTACCATGGGTGTGCTGCCGTATTTGGAAAATATTTTTGGTATCACCACATCTATTAAATTGCTGGAACTGGCCAACCCCAATCAGCCGTTGCTGAAACAGCTGCTGACAGAAGCCCCCGGTACGTATCATCATTGTATTATGGTGGGCAATCTGGGCGAAGCTGCTGCGGAAGCTATCGGGGCCAATGGTTTGGAAGTGCGGCTGGGCGCTTACTATCATGATATTGGAAAATTGAAGCGGCCGTATTTCTTTTCGGAGAATCAGTTTTCCGGATCCAATCCCCATGATAATATTACCCCACAGCTTAGTACGCTGATTATTACATCTCATGTAAAGGATGGGATAGAAATGGCCAAAGCGGCAAAATTGCCGCCGGTGCTGATTCAGCTGATTTCTCAGCATCATGGGGACAGTCTGGTATCTTACTTTTATTACAAAGCCAAGGACGCAGATCCGGAAGTAAAGGAGCGGGATTATCGCTATGAGCAGTCAAAACCGCAGACCAAGGAAGCAGCTATTTTAATGATGGCTGATACGGTAGAGGCGGCGGTGCGCTCTAAGAAGAATGCCACCCCCGGCCAGATTGAAGGGTTTATCCGCACTTTGATCAAAGGAAAATTAAATGATGGGCAGTTTGATGAATGTGAGCTGACATTCCGCGATCTGGATCAGATTGCCACTGCCTTTACTCGGGTTATCAACGGAATTTATCACAAACGGATTGAATATCCGTCGCAGGCAGCAATTGATGTGCCGAAGAAACAGGAAGGACAGAAATCACCATGACAGTCATAATTACAAATGAACAGGATAAAATAGAAATTCCCGCAGATTGGGGGCAGAAGATTAATGAGGTTGCAGCCATCTGCCTGCGAGAGGAGCAGATTCCCCAGGAGGCAGAGGTGGATTTATTGTTTGTGGATAATGAGGCGATTCGGGAAATGAACCGGGAATATCGGGATAAGGACAGCGCTACCGATGTGTTGTCCTTCCCGATGTATGAAGCCGATGAAGAAATTGATGATGAAGAAGAAATTTTGTTCGGCGATATTGTGATCTCGCTGGAGCGGGCGCAGGAACAGTGCCGGGAGTATGGGCACAGTTTGGAGCGGGAAGTGATGTATCTTTTGGTGCATGGGCTTTTGCATTTAGCAGGATATGATCACATGGAGGAAGAAGAAAAGAAAGAGATGCGGGCGCAGGAGGAAAAACTGCTTGCGGTAATTGGCGCAATCCGTTAGAATACTGGAAAGAATAAATAGAGAATCGTTTAGATTGATTGTTGGAGGTTGGTTTTTTTTGGATACGGACAGTTCGATGCAATTAGTGGTTTTAGCGTGTTTGATTTTTTTATCGGCAATATTTTCATCGTCAGAAACGGCTTTTTTATCTGCCAATAAAATTCGTCTGCGTAATTTGCAGGAGGATGGTGAAAAAAAAGCAGCTTTGGTGCTGGATATGCTGGAAAATCAGAATAAGCTGATATCGGCTTTGCTGGTGGGAAATAATATTGTTAATATTGGTGCTTCAGCGCTGGCGACAAATATGGCTACCATTGCCTGGGGCAGCGCCGGTGTGGGGATTGCTACCGGTATTATGACATTGCTGGTGCTGATTTTTGGGGAGGTTGTGCCAAAAAATCTGGCAGCGGCTCATGCTGAAACATGGGCCATGATGATTGCGCCTTTTATTCATTTGGTGAGCCTGATTTTAACACCGGCTGTTTTCCTGCTGACAAAACTGTCTGACTTTGTGGTGCGGTTCAGTAAAAAAGATGAGGAAGAAGACCCTACCATTACAGAGGATGAATTTAAAATCCTGGTGAATGTGGGGCAGGAGGAAGGGGTTTTTGACGAATCGGAAAGCGAAATGATTAACAGCATTTTTGAGTTTGATGAAACCCTGGTAAAAGCCATTATGGTGCCTCGGATTGACATTGTGGCGGTAGATGTGGAAGATAACATCAACGAAGCGCTGCGGCTGATTGTGGATGGCGGTCATTCCCGTATTCCTGCTTATGAGGACAGCATTGATAACATTGTAGGTATTTTATATGCCAAAGATATTTTTGAACATCTGGAGGCAGACTTTAATGAGCTGAAGGTGCAGGAACTGATTCGTTCTGCTTACTATATTCCGGAAACCAAAAAGGTCAGCGATTTGCTCAATGAGCTGCGGCTGAAAAAGGTACACATGGCCATTATTCTGGATGAATACGGTGGTACTAGCGGTTTGGTTACCATTGAGGATTTGATTGAAGAAATCATTGGCGATATTCAGGACGAATATGATGTGGAAGAAGACCTGATTGTAATGCACAGCGATGATCGGCTGATTGCAGATGCCCGCGCGCCTATCGGTGATGTGGAAGAAGCTTTTGATATAGAATTGGATGAAGAAATTTTAGATGACAGTGAAGCGGATACCATTGGCGGTCTGGCATTTGAAAATCTGGGCGGAATTCCGGTAGTCAATGACGAAGTAACGGTTGATCGTTTTCTGATTCGGATTGCTGAAGTAAGCGGACGGCGCATCACCAAGGTAGAGGTTATGCTGCTGCCGCCGGAAGAAGAGGACAGCGACGATGATGAAGATTGATGATGGCGGAGCATATACTGATTTGGTTGCAGCTGCCTGGCAGGCAAGAGAGCAGGCTTATGCGCCTTATTCCGGTTTTGCGGTAGGCGCTGCGGTGCAGACTGGGGCAGGGCATATTTACAGTGGTTGTAATATTGAAAATGCCAGCTATGGTTTAACCAACTGCGCTGAACGGACGGCTATTTTTCAGGCAGTGGCCCATGGTGAGCGACAACTGGTGCGGATGGCAATCTGCGCTGAAACCGCCGAACCAGTGGCACCCTGCGGTGCTTGTCGACAGGTGATGTTAGAATTTGGACCGGACATGGAGCTGGTATTGGTAAATGGAGCCGGGAAGCAGATACTGACTACTGTGCAGGAACTGCTTCCTTATAGTTTTCAGGAATTTCCGCAAGAACAGAGCAAAGGAGAGACGAAAGGATGAAGACAGGATTTGTAGCTTTGGTTGGTCGTCCTAATGCAGGAAAATCAACCTTATTGAATCAGATATTGGAACGTAAAATTGCAATTGTGTCGGATAAAGCGCAGACTACCCGGCATAAAATTACCGGTGTGTTAACCAATGAAACAGGGCAGATTGTATTTTTGGATACACCGGGGATTCATAAGCCGCGGCACAAACTGGGAGAACGTATGGTAGAGATTGCTCAAAGCTCCCTGTATGATGCAGATGTGGTTTATTATCTGGTGGATGTGATGCAGGATTTTGGTCCGGGCGAGCAATATATTGTAGACCAGCTGCAAAAAACGTCAGCGCCAGTCTTTTTGCTGTTAAATAAGATTGACCGGGTAGAAAAATCTTATCTGTTGTCGTTGATTGCTCAGTGGCAGCAACGTTTTGACTTTGCTGAAATTTTTCCACTGTCTGCTAAAAAAGGAGATAATATAGAAAAGTTGATTGAGACTACGTTTGGCTATTTGGAAGAAGGGCCGCAGTTTTATCCCGCTGATTCGGTAACAGATCAGCCGGAGGAAGTGGTTATAGCCGAACTGATTCGGGAACAGATTTTGGAAGCTACCCGTGATGAGGTGCCGCACAGTGTTGCCGTAGTGGTAGAGCAAATGAAGCTGCGAGATGATGGTAAAATTTATGTCGGCGCTACTATTTATGTGGAGCGGGATAGTCAGAAAGGCATTATCATTGGCAGAGGCGGTTTGATGCTGCGTAAAATCGGCAGCAAGGCCCGCCGTGAAATTGAATATTTGCTGGGAGAAAAGGTATATTTAGATTTATGGGTAAAAGTGAACGAAGATTGGCGCAATAAGGAAAGCGCCATCAAATCGCTTTATCTGGAAGAAGATAACGACGAATTTTAATTGCTATGGGAGCTATTGCATTTCTGCTCATTGACCGACGCTTTGTTGAAAATCCGTAAGGATTGCAGGGTGTTTGGCACAGGGAGCTGTTTTGTGATGGTTCCCTTTTTCGCATACCTTGGCGGTTCGGGGTATTAGGATGGTGACAGAGATAAAAGTGAAGCAGTCAGTATTATCGTGATGGGCGGAATGATTGTTATTCTATCTTTAAGTAATGATTGATTGGTATAAAATAAAAGCGGCAGAGATAAATTTGCCGGAGTAAAACAGGAAAGGTGTGTGATTGTATGAACAAAATCCATAACCGTGTGCAAAAGCCGTTGTCTATTGTGGATGGCGTGGTGATTATAATCGGTGTTTTTATACTCATAAACGGTTTGATTGGCAGTGGTCTATTTCCGCTGGAACAGTTGGCCGGTTGGTTGCCCGGCGGCGCTACCGTGATTAATCGGCTGCTTGTGATGCAAGGATTGCAGGTGGCGTTGATGCTGGGGCTGACTGCATTGTTTTTGTTTGGTGTGCGCCATGGCACCTTGGAACAGATTGGTCTGCGTCCTTTTGCGAAAAAAGGCTGGATTGTCCGTTCATCGCTGCTGGGTGTGGGCATGTTTTTTGCCATGATGCTGGTTTCTGTGTTGATGTCCATGTTATTTCCCCAATGGGCGCAGCCGCAGGATATTTCTACTGTGATATTAAAGGCGGAAAACGCCTGGGAATGGATTGCGGTAATTGTGGTGGTCAGTGTGTTTGCGCCGCTCAGTGAAGAAATTTTGTTCCGCGGTTATATTTATCACAGTTTGCGTGAAAAATATTCGGTTATTTATAGCATCATTGCTGCATCGTTGCTGTTTGGCTGTATGCATTATGATTTGTTTCGGCTGCTGCCGCTGACTTTGGGCGGCATTGCGCTGAATGTGGTTTCGGTGCGGGCCGATTCCCTTTGGGCATCTATTATCATGCATGGGGTTTGGAATTTTATGAATACCCTGGTGCTTCTTTTGACAGCGGGTTTGGTAACGTAATATGAGTGCTGGTGCGTGTCAGTAATTTGCGTTAGTGGCTTTCGTCTATGTCCAATTTATGGTATGATATAGGACAAAGAGAAAATAGGAACAGAAATTGTAACAGAAAGATGTTTAGTTAGGAGTGTACAGATTTGAAAGCAGGAGATATGATTCAGGTAACTATTACGGGAATTTCCCATCAGGGGCATGGGATTGGCCGTTGCGATAATATTGTTGTATTTGTGCCTGGGGCTATGTTGGGAGAAACGGTGGAAGCTCTGGTGGTAGAATACAAAAAGAAGATGGCCACTGCCCAATTGCAGCGATTGATTGCGCCATCACCGGAGCGCATTGATGCCCGGTGTCCGCAAAGCAGTCAATGCGGCGGTTGTGAACTGCAGCATTGCAGCTATGCTTATCAGCTGCAGGCGAAACAGAAAATTGTGGCAGACGCCATGCAGCGGCTGGGACGGGGTCGTATCATCA
>OGPA01002927.1_pt1 | contig 11426 bp, 10 predicted proteins | sample 1552841 | NCBI WGS metagenome assembly OGPA01 (sample SAMEA2579916, study PRJEB22360) | human gut metagenome | reverse complement strand
GTAAGGTTAGTAACCAAAATCGAAAACAGGTACAGTTTTATATCTGTAAGTCAGCAATGCCGGAAGATGGTTCGGTAGCATTACCAACCACGAATGTAGACGATTATACAAGTGCGGTTGCAGTGGCAAACTGTAATATAAAGGCAAGTAAAGTGCATGATGTTCCAGTTCTTGGAAATAAGAATCCATCTACGTGGGAACAGTATGCAGATGGAAATAAGAGAGTGCAAGAACTTTTGCAGGGAACAAAACCAGATAAGGGATATATTGGAAATGGAGACTACATCTACAAGATAGATAGAATTCCTTCCGATGAAGAGGTATTCCAGACAATTCGTGAAAGTGGACGTATGATTCGTATCGGAGACAGGGAGATTCCACCATCGAAATTAGATACCGAATTCTTCACCATTTATTGGTATTCTTTCAAAAGTGAAATGTCCGATGGGTGGCATATTGACGGACGTATTGTAGCAAAAAATGGTTACCTGACAGTAAAGAAAGATTTTGTCGGAATGCCGGAAGCAATAGAGAAAGTCAAGAAAGATTATTATATCCAGGTAGATATGGATGAAAAGCTTTTAGATGGAAAACCTCAGCCACCTGCATTTCATGAGCATATGAAACTTGTGCTTCCTTCAGAAGATAGCCAGAAACCGGATGCAGAAGCTCCGCAAGCGGAGGATGCTCCAATAGAAGTTGTAGGTACATGGACAGATGATACACATACAAGCTGTACGTGGATCGTTAAGGCGGACTCATTCTGGAAATACACATTAAAAGAGTACAACTATAAGCCAAAAGATTCGAATGTGAAATTTTCAGGTTGGTACAATGTTCGCAATTCTCATGAACAAGGAGATAATGTAAATTCATGGGAAGCATATCCAGAAAGTGGAATTCAATTCACAGGACGTGGAATTGGACGCGGTGGTGAGACTCTTACTATTGAATTGGAGAACCGTTATCAGAAAGAGGGAATACTCACACTGAACAAATTTGATGAGTCTACCGGACGGGGAATGGAGAAGATCAATTTTGCTGTCAGTAAGAACGGTGTTGAGGAGGAAACGGTAACAACTGATAAATACGGAATCGCACAACTTCACATTCCGTTACAAGATGAAAACAAACAGAACAGAACAGCAACTGAGACGTATTTGTTGCGAGAGACAAACTTACCGACGGGATATGTAGACACAGGAGATATACAGATCACCGTTGAGATTGCCAATGGAGCATTCAAAATCATTGATGCAAAATTGGTGGATAGGGAGGCTAACGAAAATCAGGAGGCTGTTAAGGCACCAGTTGATGGTAAGATAGACGGAAAATCTGTTCTGTTTCAGCGAGGAGATACCAGCCTTAATATCCGAAATTTTGCTAAAACAGGCACTCTGCATATCAAAAAGACATGGGAAAATCCAAATGATGCACTGACGGAAAAACAGGTGAAAATCAGATTGTATCAGAATGGAATTTCTACAGGACAGGAATTCCTGCTGAATGAAGAGAACGGATGGGAACACACAGTCGACAATGTTCCACTATTCCAGGACAGAAATCCGGTGGAATATAAGGTGGAAGAAATTGAGATAGGAAAGACACATTATTCTTCGGAATACGGGGATGGTTTCCTATATTATGAAGTTATTTATCCAGAGATTCAGTATTTCGATTCAAATGGACAACAAATATTCCCGAAGGATGAGAATGAGTTCAAGGATGTTTCCAAGATGGAACTGGAAGTGCAGAATCTGCATTTCAATCTTGCTGAACGAAGTTTCTTAAAGACGGATGATCTTCCAAGAAACCGACTTGCTGGTGCAGGTTTTCTGTTCTACAAAGTACCGTATGATGATGTTACGAAAGAATATGCGGATGATACAGGATATACAGTAGATTATGACAATACACAGAGCAAGGACGATATCGTTCTGAAAAAGGATGGAAAAACGTGTACGACGTATCGTTCCTTAGAAACAGATGAAAATGGAATGCTTCAATTACCGGAGGACTTTGAGAACGGACGATACTGGATGGTAGAATCTGTTACTCCAAACAAAAAGGACAAAGCAGATAAAACCAAAACACAGTATCAGGATAATTTTAATTTATATATGGTCGATGTAGAATCCGATATTTTATTCCTATATGAGAAATCACCGATGACAAATACCTGGAGAACTGTTTCGGACAGACATATCGTCAATCATCCGCAAAAAGGCGGGGTGACGGTTGAGATTACAAAGGAAGTCACTGGTCCACTTGGAAACCGCAAGAAGCCATTTGATATGGAAATTCTCTATTGGGAAGATGGTCAAAAGCTGCGTAGCAAGACAATTAGAACTTCTTTGAAACATGGAGATAAAGTTACATTAAAAAATGTAGATATATCTTCGGATATCATAATAACAGAAACTGTTGATACATCAAAATACGCTGTTTCGATTTCTAAAAAAGAAGAGAATGATAAGTATTCAAATCCAGTGCAGGCAACATCGAATGGAAATACAGCTGTCATGAAACAGCGGATTGAGGCTGCACGAGGAGACGTGATTGAGTTAAAAATCACAAACGAAAACACACAATTAATACCGGAAACAGGGGTTCGTCTGGAAACAAGCAGGCATGTATGGTTACTATTTGCCATAAGTATTATCATGATTCTGTTTTTCAGAAGAAGACGGAAAATAAGATAAACACTGCTATGGAACAAAACTTGCAAAAATACATCAGACATTTTACATGTTTGTTGCATTGGAATAAAAAAATAAACCACTATAATAAAGGGTACAAACTAGTACCGTGGATGTCTGAGTTGACCTAAAACAAATAAATCCCCTAGAAGGGTTATGGGCATCCATTTTTATGGAAGGATAGGATGAAGAACGAAACTGAACGGTCAAATAAAAACAACAATATAATACAGGAAACATCTGTAGCACAGGATATTGTTCAGTTGTTATTGAAGATTGCATTTATTATCTTAGCAGTATTTCTTATTTTTACATTTCTCTATGGAATTGTAAGAATAAATGATGTCTCCATGAAACCGGCAATCAAAGACGGTGATCTGGTCATGTATTACCGATTGGATAAAAGGTTTATCTCCGGTGATGTTGCAGTGTTTGAAGCTGATGGCAGAACCACGACCGGACGTGTTGTGGCAGTAGCAGGAGACACCGTTGACATTACAAAAAACGGACTGAAGATAAATGGTGCAGAACAGATATCTCAGGACATTTACTTTGATACCACCCAATTCAAAGATGGAGTGGATTTCCCGGTCACAGTCGGGAGCGGCCAGGTATTTATACTTGGAGATAACAGGCCTCAGGCATCGGACAGCCGAATTTATGGCTGCATTGATATAAAAGATGTCAAAGGAAAAGTCATCGCGATTATTCGGAGCAGGGGAATTTAATTACCAGATCCGTTAATCAAATAAAAAACAAAATAATTTACAAGGGAGGAACTAAAATGAGCATGAAAAAATTCACTAAGAAAATGCTCGCAATTGTCGCAGCAGGTGCTATGACAATGGGAATGGCAATGCCGGCAATGGCAGCGGATCAAACAACGACAGACACAAAAAATAATGCAAAGGAAGCCTATATCAGCAAGACCTACAACACTGAGGTGGGAAAAGCAGAGACATTTAGCTTTACTGCTACACAGATTATGGAGGGGGATGATGTAATACATACTGCTCATGCTGTTGAAATACCAACAATCAGTTTTGAAACAACTGATCTTGGTACAACTACAAAAACTAAGAAAATTAATTTAGTAGGCACTGATTTTCCTGAAGCTGGTAGATATTCCTATACAGTAGAAGAGAACGAAACGGCTAATCCGTCTGTTACAGAGACAGCATATGAAAAACTGATTATGTCCGATGCTGAGTATAGAATGGATGTATATGTTGTTGAGAAAACTGGTGGAACACTTGAAATTGATAAGATCATTGTAAATAAGACAAAAGATGACAAAGGTAAAGCAACAACAGGTAAAGTAGATATTGGTGGTGATGCAAGCAAGAATGGTTTCAACTTTGTCAACACCTATGTACAGGAAGCTGGTACAGGTGAGAAACCAGATCCGAATAAGCCAGATCCTGACTATAAAACAAACGGTGCATTGAACGTATCCAAGAAGGTTATTCAGAATGTAACAGATGCCGAAAAATCTCTTCCAACTGAGAAATTCGACTTTACTGCAAAATTTGAATTCCCGGCAGGAACAGATGCAAAAACACTTGGCGGTGTAAAAGACAAAGATGGTAAAGATGTTACGTTAGACGCGACTGGACAATGTACATTCCAGCTGGGAAATGGCGAGAACATGAAATTCACAGGTCTTCCAGTAGGAACAACGATTACCGTAACTGAGGCTGCAAAAGCAAACTACAAGGGAAGCACTGTAGTTACACTTAATGGTGTGGAGACATCTAAAGCAGCACAAAAATACAATGAAGCAATTACAGCCAGTGGTAAACTCGGCCAGAAAAAGAACATTGTTGACGTAACCAACAGATTCAACAACGTACCAACAACTGGTATTATCATGAACACTCTTCCATACGTTCTGATGGTTGCTCTTTGTGCTGTAGCACTGTTTGGATTCGTTGCTTTCAAACGCAAAAAAGTACAGAAATAATTACATAAAATCATAAAAGTAACAGCAAAGGGAATGCGTGCGGCGATACTCCGTCGCATTCCCTTTTGCAATAAGAAAGGAAACTTCAGGAATATTTCATATGAAAAAAGCAGCAAAGTTTTTAGTCAAAATAGTCGATCATATGGTGAATTTTATAGCGTTATTGCTGATTCTTATGGTAATGTTCCTGTCATGCTATATGTTATGGGATTCCAATCAGGTATATCAGGCGGCTGATGCGAAGAACTACGAAGCCTATATTCCAACAGAAAAACATACGAAATCTTTTGAAGAATTGCAGAAAATCAATCCGGATATTATTGGCTGGATTCGAATAAATGAAACAAACGTTAATTATCCGCTGCTTCAGGCAGAAGATGATGATACTTATATGAATACGGATGCCGAAGGCAAATATTCTTTAAGTGGTTCCATATTTTTGCACTGTGCAAACAAACCGGATTTTTCCGATTTTAACAATATGATTTATGGACACCATATGGAAAAACACATGATGTTTGGAGATGTGGGGCTATTCGCAGATAAGGAGTATTTTGACGAACATCCATACGGAAATCTTTTTTTTGATGGAAAAGATCATGGAATTGAATTTTATGCATTGATTCAGGCAGATGCTTATAATGAGCGGCTGTTCAGTGTCAGTTCAGAGGAACCGGCAGCAAAACAGGCGTATCTGCAGGAAATATCGGACAATGCTTTACATAAAAGAAACATTGAACTTACTGAAAATGACCATTTGGTTCTTCTGATAACATGTACCTCAGACATGACAAATGGAAGAAATATATTAGTAGGAAGGCTTACGGATCAGGTCTATCCTGAGAAAGAGAAAGCCAAGAATCTGGGAACTGGAATTGATAAATTGAAAGAAAAGATGATTCAGGTGCCGGTTATCTACTGGATACTTTTGCTAATTATCGTTCTATTGCTGATAGATAGAAAATTAAAGAAGAAGGGAAAGAAAAAACATGAAAATTCTTGATTTAAAGAAAACAGCTGTCATATTGGTGACTATGCTCCTTTTTCTGAGCATGCAGATATCAGCGTTTGCATCTGATAACTGTACTGTAGTGAAAATTCCGGTGAGACAGATCTTTGACAGTGAAGTGGAAGGCATTGCAGATGAATTTTCTTATATTATGACAACCGATCAAAGCGACGCACCAATGCCAGCCGGAAGCCGCAATATGCAGTATTCCTGGACAATGGAAAAGAATGCAGCAACAGAGATTATACTGAATGTAAAAACAGCAGGACAGTATCATTATAACATTTATCAGACGACAGAAAAAAAGGATGATTATAAATATGATCAAAACAGGTACTATGTGACTGTCGAGGCTTACTATAATGAATCGAATCAGTTAAAAGTTGTCACAATTGTAGCAAATGAGAAGGGGGAGAAAATAGAAGCGATCTCTTTTAAAAACAGTTATATGGGAGAAGAAAAGCCGAATCTAACACAGCCCTCAAACCCGTCACAACCATCTGGTCCGTCCTATTCGGATGGATTAGGAAAAACCAATAGCGTAAAGACTGGAGATGACAGTCCTGTTATGGGATATTTCTTATTGCTGTTTGGTTCACTGATTTGTCTAAGTGTTTTAATCCATAAAAAACAGAAAAGAAATAAGGGAGAATCACAAGATGAGGCATAATATATGGAAAAAATACATAAAAATTTTATGTTCTTGGATTTTGATTCTTTCTATATGTTTTTTATCCTTAAATGTAGTAGTTGAAGCATCAGGCACAGATATGGAAATGAAAGGTTATACAATATCCCGAATTTATTAGACTTGAGGCGATAAAAGATGAAGCGCAAGGATAATAATTCGGGATTTTTCCTGTTTTGGAGAGGAGCGATTATGCAATTAAAAATTACAACGGATTATGCGATCAGAATCGTATATTATCTGGCTTGTCGTGGTGAAGTAATCACTGCGTCTGAGTTAGCTTACGAATTAAAGATTCCAGAAAGCTATATTCCAAAGATCACAAAAAAATTAAAAGAAGCGAATATAATTACAGCCTGCGAAGGAATAAAAGGTGGGTATTCACTTGCAAAAAAAATTGAAGATATTTCTCTGTTTGACATAATATCATCCACGGAAGTAACTATGAAACTAAATCGTTGTTTAGAAGAGGATGGGTTTTGTTCCAGAAATGCAACAGAGCATTGTAAAGTACATAAAATATTGCTGGATGTGCAGCAAACTTATGACAATCTACTAAAGGGCATAAAGGTCTCGGAGATTATAAAACCAGATGCCGATGAGTTATCAGAATAGCTAAGAAAACAAACTAGAGAATATGAAAAACAATTATAGAAATAACTCCACCAATATATTAAAATAGATATAGCATAACATAATAAGGCAAAATAAAGATAAATCAAATCAATTGTAAAAGGAAGGGAATACAAATGGGGTATACAGTAAAGGACTTGCTTGAATCAAACAATTTCTCGGAAATGCAACTGATAAGTGATGATTCTGGAATTGGTCGTGAAATTAAAGGAGTCCGAATCATTGAAGTGCCAGATATGGAAAAATTCCTGGGGGGGGGTGAGCTGCTCCTGACAAGTATGCGAGCCTATGAAGCCACAGAGGAAGATGTTTTTTTGCATCATTTAAAAGAATTGGATAAAAAGCAGATAAGTGGATTTATAGTAAAGTGCTGTCAGAGAACTGAACACCTGAAAAGACTGTTTGATATTTTAATGGAATTTTCGCAGGAACATCATTTGCCCGTGATAGAAATTTCTGAGGATTTGTATTTTTGGGGGATTATTAAGCATATACTACTTCAGTTGTGTGATATTGAAACTGCAAAACTGAAATATTTTAAGATGACACATGATAATTTAAGTAATATTTTACTGAACGTGATAGATTCAAGGGAATCTATAGAGAGAATATTTTTCTTGATCAGTACCATGCTCGGGAATCCGGTCGGTTTATATAACGCAGATGGAACCTGTCTTTTTTCAAGTAATTCGGAAACACAGGATTTTAGAATTGAAAAAAATATTGCGGAATATAAGTCTGGAATTATAACCAGATATCAATATTTGTGTCAAAAAAGAAAAAATACTAACTATATTGAATATATTAAGAAGCTCAATATATTTGAAAGACAGGAAATGTATTTTGTTGTTTCAGAACAGAATGAACCATTGAGGGAATTAGATTTTATCGCGTTAGAGAATATTATCACTACATTACAGTTTAGTTTGATCAGACATGTATTAGAAGAGAATCTTGAAAAACGACATCTAAGAGATTTGGAATATCGTATGCTGAATGGTTCGCTGTCAAATGATGAAGAAAATGAAGTTGCAGGTATGCTTGGTCTTAATGATGCAGAGATATATCGGGTTGTCACTTTCCGTATGGATGCAATAAAGAATATGGAAAAATTTACCAATGCCCAGATAAAAGAAACAGAATTGGTCGAAAACGAAATTATACGTTATTTACCGAGGGAGCATATTTTTTTGCAAACCAACCAGATTGTATATATTCACAGAGAAACGGAACGGGAAACCGGATTGGAATTTCGTAAAAAACTGGAGAAACTGCAGAAAACGATACAAGAATTTCTAGTTAATAGGGGAGTTGAAATAGATTTTCTGATTGGTATAGGTAAAACTGTCACAGGATACCATGAATTGAAGGAGTCTTTTAAATCTTCTAAAATTGCGCTTAAATATATTAAAGTTATTAGACGAATAATCGGAGACGAGGATAAGTCAGTTATAGATAGTACAAAGATAGGATTCTTTTATCAGGTACTGGAAAAGATGAAAGATATAAATCAGTTGCAAGCGTTTATACCGGAGTCATTGAATAAACTTCGCCAGTACGATATTCAGAAAAATGGAGAGCTGGTTGATACATTGGAATGTTATCTGAATGTCAGCCAAAGCTTAAAAAAGACTTCTGAATTAATGTTTATTCATTATCGAACTGCTTCATATCGTTTGCAGAAAATAATAGAAATAACGAATATAGATTTTAATAATCCAGCAGAAGTGCTTAGTGTTCGAATTGGATTGATAGCAATTCGAGTTCTTGAAGTAATGTAGAATTTTTAAGAATCTTTTGGAGAGGCAAAGATGAGATTCATAATATTAAAAATATTGGAATTGTTATAAAAGATAATTTATAGTATACGAGATAGAAAAAGGAGGAAAGTAAAGTGAGAAAGAAGATAAGAAGTATTCACATTATTTTATTCGTTATGCTTTTTCTTATCGGTAGTTTTATAGATATTTCAACAATCCATGCAGAAGCAGGAAGCAGAACAGGAAGCATTCAAATTATTTATAAGGGGAGAAATAGTTCGGATAAAGAAGTGATTCTTTCCGGAGCAAAGTTCTCGATATTTCCAATTCAATATATGAAAAATGATGAGCTGGTCTGGGAAGATGGTTTTAAAGATTCAGACATATCATTACAAGATACCAGTGCAGAAGCAAGAGAAAAACAAGCAAAACAATTGTTTGCATTTGCAAAGGAAAATAATATTTCCGGCTTAATGCAAGAAATAGATACTTCAGGACGCACGAGTTTTGGAGAATTGGATGAAGGAATTTATCTGCTTGCACAGATTGGAAATGTAGAAAGTGGTACAGATAAATTTGAATCCGCTCCATTCCTTGTTAATATTCCATCTGAAATCAATGGGAATGTAGAATATAATGTAACGATAGAGCCAAAAGCTGAATGGGTTTCATCAGAAACACCACCGAGCAATCCAGATAAGCCAAAGGATCCGACACCTTCAAAACCAGATAAGCCAAATACTATTCAGAAAATAATAAATACGGTAAAAACCGGAGATACAACAAATATAGTTGCATGGTTTTTAATAGCGATTGTTAGTCTTGGTTTGATTGTAGGATTATATAAAAAGAGAAAAATGAAGTAGCCATTATTTAAAGAAAACTGATCCATTGCGGTGGAATCAGTTTTCTTGTGTTATACGGTTTAAAACGTTTCTGATATTAGTGTTGAAGTGGTGGTGCAACGGTACGATTGATATCGTTGTTTGATATATGAGGAGCATTGAGCAGTACTGTGAAATTCTGCTGGATGATATCTAGTGTTTTCTGTTTTTTCTGCAATTCCTGTTTTTCTCGGACAGTAGCAGCTTGTTCAGATTCAAGATGTTCAATCCGCTTCTGAATTTTATTAGAGCTCGGGATTTTGGTAATACCGAGATCCTGCAGCTCTTTTTTTAGTGAATCGTGGAGCTGGTATTCTGCCTGATGCTTGGTACGGTAAGCTTTTAGATTTTTTGCAGATTTGCAATCTTCAATCACTTTACGGCATAGCCGGTAAGAATCGCAGTGTTTCTGAATGACTTTCTGTGTACTCAGCTCACTGGTGATTTGTACTATTCTCTGCTCAGCCGCTTTAACAGAAGCATCAACATCAGAAACATGCTGTTGGAAATCCTCATAATTCAGTAGATTATTTTCGGAAAGATAGTTAAAGGTGCGAGCCGCCTCTTTCAGGTTATTGAGCTTTGCCCAACGTTCAAATCCTTCTCGATTGCCGGTCGTAACATAAGTGGTGATATTGATATATAGGCGAGCTTCTCTGGACAAATGCTTTGGAGTTTTCACTTTGCCACGGTTTTTAGCCAGACGGATACGGACATTTTCTTCGCTATAGTAACTTCCAAGAGATTTCATATAAGTGAAGTTTTTCTGTTCTGGTGCACGGAAGGATAGATGTTTTCCCTGTCGAACTTCATATCCTGCTAATTGCATCTTTTGCAGAAATTCCTCATAGTTGATGGAAGTCCAGATTGCCTTATCAACTGCAACACGTAGCTTGACTTTCCAACTGGTGCCATGATGATATTCCATGTTCTCTTTATAGCTTTTTCCTTTTTCTCCGGTTGGCATACTGGTGGCAAGTCCATTTTCCTGGCAGATGCGATTACTGATCCGGCAGATTTTATGGTAGCTCCGCTTATTGGAAATGATCATTAACGCCCATTGTCACCGTAACCTGTTGGATGAATCTTGTATTCAGGTCGCAGTTTATGATGACAGACTGGAGGTGACTTCTCCGGGTGGATTATATAACGGATTAACTTATGAGGAAGTCATGAATGGTCATTCGAAGATCCGGAATAAAGGCATTGCCAATATATTCAGTCAGATGGGACTTGTAGAAGCATGGGGAAGCGGAATAAAAAGAATCCTTAATGCTACAGAAGAGTATGGACTTTCGAAGCCGAGATTTTAGGAATTCGATAAGACGCGTCCATCGAATTTACGCAAGTAATTGAGATGGACAAAATAGTGGTTGTATTAAATGAAAAAATATAGTATAATACAAACATGAATACAACATATAAATTAAACAACAATGTCGTCTATTCGTGCAAATACCATGTAGTATGGTGTCCTAAATATAGACGAAAAGTATTAACCAATGGTGTAGATACCAGGTTGAAGGAACTGCTCACAGAGTATGCTGCAAATCTTTCTGTAGAGATTCTGGAAATGGAAATCATGCCGGATCATGTTCATATGCTGCTGGAAGTAGACCCTCAGTTTGGTATTCACAAAGCCGTAAAATCTTTCAAAGGCTATACTTCCAGAATTTTAAGACAGGAATTTCCATATCTTAAAACTAAGATGCCGACGCTTTGGACAAACAGCTATTTTGTATCGACGGTGGGTGGTGCTCCGCTGGAAGCAGTAAAACAGTATATCGAAA
>OGPA01002926.1_pt1 | contig 11429 bp, 8 predicted proteins | sample 1552841 | NCBI WGS metagenome assembly OGPA01 (sample SAMEA2579916, study PRJEB22360) | human gut metagenome | reverse complement strand
GGATTCTGCCGCGCCGGATCACTACGGTAAAATACTTCAAATAAATGCGGCAGTTCCTTCTCCGAAACACCGGGACCATCATCATCAAAGGACAACATACAGGTTTTCTCTGTTTTTATAAGCGCAATGCGAAGCAACCCTTCTTCTTTTTGCTTGTATTTCAGGCTGTTGCCCATAATATTGGCGATCACACGGTCAAGCTGAATAGGATCCATTTCCACTGTAACAGATACCAGATCCGTTTCCAGCCGCAGGCCATGTTCTTTGTATTCTGCCTCGGCTTCCCAAACTGCTGCTCTTACCTTTTGATCAAGCCGCAGCCGAACATTGTTTTCTAAATATTCACCCAGCTCCATTTTAGAAAATAAAAACAGCTGGGATACCAGATGCTCCAATTCCTCCGCTTTGGTTTTAATCGTAGAAAGGTATCTATTCTGCGCCTCCGGTGTCTTTGCCACACCATCCAGCAAACCTTCCACATATGCCTGAATGGAAGTCAGCGGTGAACGGATATCATGGGATATACCTGCCAGTAATTCTTTTCTGTTTTGCTCCTGCTGCTGGATGCGAACAACAGATTCCTTTAATCGTACTGCCATCTCGTTAAAATCTTCGCACACAGGCTGAAATTCATCCTGCCGATCGTAGTTGATGTGAAAATCCAAATTTCCATCTCGAATTTCATGAACACCGGCAGTCAAAATATCCAATGGTTCCTCAATTCGACGAAACACAAATTTGGTAAGAAAACGATTGGTTAACAGAATAGAAAGAAAAATGCCAAATAAAATCACAACAGCAGAAGTTACCAAAGCCACCTTGAGATTTGTATAGCTGTTTTCGCTGCGATTTCCTCCTAATAGATAAATGGTGTATCTTTGACCGTTTATAGTTTCATAAGCTTTATAAAGACTCCTACCGTCCTGAGATACAATCGAGTTGCCTGTAAGAGCCTCTGCCGCAGTCTGAAGCATATCATCACTATTCCCTCTGCTGCCAAAGGAATAGATAGCTGTTCCCTCACAAAAAACCTGCGCTGTCATTCCATTACTCTCCAGCAGTATATCCAAAGAGGCCAACTCTGCTCCGCTATCTAATTGATACTCTATTACCTCAGTAACTGCCAAACAGACACGACTAAAATCTTCTGTATCACGTAAATCCAGCCCTGCTCCGCCGATAATGGAAATCCAGATGATACCTACACAAAGCAGCCCAATCAATACTGCAACAATGGCAGGAACAAAAATCATCAGAATATTTGATAAAAACAGACGTTTATGAATTGTCATATATTTGCCCCTTTCACACCGTTTAAAATCATTGTAGCACGATTAATAACTTTTGCCAAACCATCCAAAGGACAATATCTGTTGCGGCATCCACACACTGCAACAGATATTGTCCGATAGACCTTCATTTTCTTTACACTTGACCGGATTTATTTATCACGATTTTCTACAAAAATTTTGCACGTTCCCGCATCTCTTTGACAAAAACGCCTCTAATGATGCGCTTCCTGTCCCGATATTTTTTCTTTCAAATATTCAAGACCCAACAATACTCCAACACCAGCGACAAAACCCCAAATATGAAACGTAGAAGCGTCCAATGCAGGAACAGGGGTAGAAAGTGTTGTTGGTCCCATAATAATCGCAAATAAAGACCCAATCATAAGCCCAATAATCAAATACATTGTCTGGCTGCAATATTTTTTACGCGCGGTTCGGATAAAACCGATAGAAACACGAATACCAAAAAGAATGCCCAAACCCAGAGCAAACAATCCAGGCAGCTCCATAAAATTAAAGTGCAAAAGCTCTTTTACAGCGCTAATTGTCGGAAGATACACACCGGCAATTAAAAGTACCGTCGAACCGGAAATTCCAGGCAATACCATTGCGGTGATCGCCACCATACCGGCAAGAAAGATATACACAAATTGAACTAACTGAAGATGAAGAAAATTGATATTGCCAAACGCGCCTGCACTATTTCGCAAAAGAGACAATGTTATCACCAACACCACGCCTGCAATGGCAAAAGGAAAGTTTTGGAGTTTTCCCTGCAATGAACCTTTCTCTGCAATAATGATAAACGGAATAGACGCAACGGTGAGTCCCAAAAACAAAGAACTCATAAAATAAATATATTTTGTAAAAAGATTGGATAAAAGCAGCGCACATAAACCCATACCCGGGGCCCATCCCACACCCAATTTAAAAAGATAAACAAAAGCTGATTTTCTGTTTTCCCTGCTTTCGCCAAACAAATCATGCAGCGCTTCAATAAACCGATCATAAAAACCCAAAATAAAAGCTATTGTCCCGCCCGACACACCGGGAACACTGTCTGCAATAGCCATACACAAACCGTTAAAAGCCGTTTGTATCATCTTCATTTCCCCTTTTTTCTTTAATTGACAGACTTTCAAAATGTGCCTTTATTTTTTTGAAAATCGGAAAACCCAGTTTCGAAATACCGCTTCGTAACGGCTGATGGCCCAAAAGCAAGATTAATCCAATACCTGCAGCCTGCACAAACTGCCACAGCGGCAACTGAAGTACAATAACGATTGTTTGAATAACCAATATCAACGTACAGCCAATAAAAACAACCGGATAGAACCGAAACGGTATGTAGGCTCGCGCATTTACAGTACGAACCGCAAAAACAATAAAATAGCTGACAAACGTGGCAAGCGCTGCTCCCTGTATGCCAAGAGCAGAGGGAATCAAGAACAGATTTAACACAATATTTATTGCAGCACCAAGCATAGCAGTCCAAAGCGAATGAATACTTCTTTTGGTGACAATATAAACACTGTCCATAAAATTGGAAAAAGCCGCAAACACCATCGCCATTGCTAAAAACGGAATACATCTCCACGCTGTATAATAACTTTCCGCTGCCAGCAGCTTAATCTCGTTCTGCGCCAGAGCAATCATACTTGCACCGCATAAAAACATGGTCACCTGAAAAAACTGCCACACTCTGGAATAAAAATGAATATGCTCCTTCCTGTTCCCGGTAGATTCTGTTATAGCTGAAAATTGCCATGCACTCATAAACACCGCGGATATAATCGTCAAAATTGTCGGTATTTTATAAGCCACAGAATAAATTCCAGTAAGCTCACTGCCTAAAAAAGCAGTAACCATATAACGATCCGAAACGCTGGTAATCCACCAAAATGCGGAAGTTGGAATAAACGGCACGCTATATCTAAGCATCTCCCACCAAAGTCCCCAATGAAACCGCAGCATAATCTGATTCCACAGCTGTTCTTTCCAGACCAACATGCCTGTAGTTATCAAATTGGCAACAGCAACAGACAGCACATAACCTGCAATGCCAAACCGAAACACAGCCAAAAACAAGATATTCAGCCCGATGACCAGTGCAGTGTTGATAAGTCCCTGCACTGCAAACAGCGTAACATTCCCCCTGGCTCGAATGAACTGCGCACAAAGCCCATGATAGCAGGAAGCAGCTACAAAAGCGGCAATCAGCCATGCATAACTGCCAATTGCCGATATTTGCGCAAGCATTGGAATTGCAGCCAAAAGAAGAATACAACCTGCCGTTACCGTATAAAAACCAACAGTAAATACGCCGGCTTGTCTATTATTCTTTACAACCGCAAAGCGAAATACACCATCTGTGATCCCCAATGAAAAAAGCGGTATCAGCAAGTTTGCCGTTTGTGTAAGCAAATCCGCCGTTCCATAATCCGCAGGGCTCAAATATCCGGTATAAAAACGCACCATCAAAAAGACCAGTAACTTAGAACCAAATGTTCCCACACTAATAAGAACGGCATTCGAAGCCAACGTCTGATATTTATTTAAAGAAGACTGTTCCAATGACGGATGTTCTTTTGTCTGCATTTTATTCCTCCCATCTGATACTCTTTTTTACTGACAAAATTATCATAAAGCAGAGCTATAAAATACAAATAAAAACAATTTAAACTGGCGATAAACTGTTACACAATATTGCAGCATTAAAAAGAAACAAACCCAAACAATCTATTAGACTTTTTGGCCTTCCATACATTTTCACATAAAAAAAGCCGTCTATTTTTTAATAAACGACTTTTTCATGCAGATCATCTTATGATCGTATAAAGTTTTGACGGAAAATTGTGATAAACAAATCCGGTTAAATATAAAAAATTACGGCCTATCAGGAAATTTACATTGTCATCATCTTATAAAATTAACTTAATCAGCTGGTTACCTTTCCTGTAAATTCTCTTTTTATCCTGGTTACAGGTTCTCTTTATATGCAGCCAGGCATTGCTCCCAGCAGTCTTTGATAAATTTGTAAATCCTTATCCTGAAACACATTGAATATAACCTGCTCAATGGTGCTGTCCTTTTGTAAAAATTGCAGTACCGTATCAACCGCGATCTGCGCCGCATCCTCATTGGGAAACCGAAACACACCGGTAGAAATACAACAGAACGCAACACTGCGCAGCTTGTATTCTGCTGCCAACTCCAAACAAGAACGATAGCAAGAAGCAAGCAGCGCTCTATCTTGCTCAGTAACTTGAGTATCAATGATAGGCCCAACAGTATGCAGCACATAGCGGCTGGGTAAATTATAGGCCGGTGTAATTTTGGCCTGTCCCGTTTCTTCATCATGGCCTTGCTGCTCCATAAGCAGAGCACAGTCCCGACGCAGCTGCACACCAGCCATAGTATGGATCATATTGTCGATACAACCGTGATTGGGACTCCAGCAGCCCAGCATTTTATGATTGGCAGCATTGACAATGGCGTCTGCCTGCAATGTAGTAATATCCCCCTGCCATATATACAAAGAGGGATGCAGCGGTGTCGCCTGCAGCTGAGCAGCCTGCACAATCCCCTTTTGTCGGGTCATTTCCTGCAAGTAGGCATCCTGCACTTCTAAAAACTGCGCTTGGTCCTGCTGCGGCTGCCGTATATTCATCAACCCCCGCAAAAGAGCAAAAGTGCGCCCATATCGTTTTTCCAGCCAAAGACCGTCCTCCCCGGCCTCTGGCAGCAACGTTTGCAGCAGATATTCTAATCGCTGTTGCTGTTCCATTACAATGTCTCCTTTACATCAACAATGTTACCCTTCTGCAGTAAATATCGTTTTTGATATTTCAGACGGGCATAATCACTGATTTTTTTACAGTAAACCACATTGGACGGACCGCCAATCACACCCACCAACGGCAGCCCCTGTAAAAATTTAATGCAGAGCATATCGGTGGCAAAGGTATCGGCAGTTTGCCGCATCTGCAAATCAAAATCATAGCCGATGGCAATTCCCTGATGGAAAAAGCCAATCAATTTATCCACTTCGGCATTGCATTCCGCTTTTTTCTCATCGCTGGCCAAAGCAGCCTCCAGCAGCTTTAAGATAAAATACTGCTCATCCTCTTTTTTGTAATCATATCCATAACTGAGGCTGATTTCATAAACACTTTTCAATACGACACCAATAAACACCGGAATATCCGGCAATCCAATGCCCAAAAGTCCCAGTCCGGTTCCTTCCAGCGCCGTAATACCCAAATTACGCAGATTTCCTTTCCCTGCCAGCTTGTTCAACGCCTTCAAACCCTTTTTCTTATTAAGCTGCTCAAAGGATTCATCATAAACACGATGGGTCAGCTGCAGCTGCTCACGGTCATAAGTTTTTTCAATAATGGCATCCCCTTTTTCAAACACCACTTTAAAGCCCAAATAAAAAGCCTGCTGTAATTTTTCATATAAACCGGCAGGGATTTTTTCCTCTACCTTATCAGTGAGGGGTTTTAGTAAACCGCCGCCTGTTTTTTGTAAAAATTTATCCTCTTTGCGATCAATCTTTTTTAAGTTTTTACGAATAACTTTGTCCATATTTGATAACCCCTTTCCGGTCAGCCATCCCTATAACATCCTATATTATAAATTCAATAGTTTCATTAATTTTTCCTGCTGTTGCAGTATTGGCAACAACAGCTCAAAGGTAAAAAAACAGATGCTAAAGGAGTTTTTCTACTCCCTTTACATCTGTCTTTTTATTCATTTAACGTACTTGCTTTTACTAAAAAATCCTTTTCCTTAGACTTGTACTAATCATAGTTTAAAATAAAATATTACTTAAAGGAATACCTACTACCAAAAATACAACTACCATGCAAACACAAACCATCGTTCCATATTTATAAATATCTCCCGGTTTCACCCAAGTACTGTAACCAAACAATAAAGATGCAAACGGAGAAGCAGCCGGTGTCAGATAAGCAATATGAATACTAATCAGCATCATTGCCACTAACGGCATTGGATTAAAGCCCATACTTAACGAGAAACTATAGATAACAGGAGTAAACATCAAACCAACTGTCGTGTTTGCCATAAAGTTCGTCAATACCACAGAAATCAATACAATAACCACACACATAAAGATCGTACCTTTACCAGCAAATACTGGATTTAATACTGCCAATATTGACTGCGCCACACCTGTATCGGTAGTCATCATAATGGTAGAAATGGAAAGCAATGCTCCAGACAAAATAACTGTATCCCATACAACCCCATGACGGGCAGCTTTAGGAAAATCTAATATCGGTTCTCCATCCACCACTGTAATTGCCATTAATACTAAAATCAACGCAATCGGCAGCGTCATACCCATCTGTGCCAGATATTGTCCCAAACCACTCTGTGCCGGCGTAAAACCAATTCCGCAATAAACGAACAATACCAAAACCATATATAAAAGTGTCACTTTCTGCCGTTTATTTAAAACAAGATACTCTTTATTCACAACCGAATCATCAATGTTAGACAATGCACCCAAGTCAATTTTGAAAATATATTTGCAAAACAAGATATAACCAGCAATCACAATCATCCACATAATGAAGCTGAATGCCGCATAAATCCCAAAGTTTAAGGAAAAGGCTCCTTCTGATATCTGTTTTAAGCTTGCATTTACAAACAATGGATTTCCTCTAAACAGCCATGTGGAAGAACTGGCCAAACCACCGATACAGATACCCATAAACATAACGGTTGGATATTTGGTAAATGGTTTAATATCATATAACTTACACACTGAAATCAAAATGCCCCAAAATACAATCATAGCCGGAAAACTGGAACCCAGAGCACCGGTAAACATGGTACCAATAATCATAATATAAGAAAATAACCAAGGGCGTCCTTTTACAATTTTTCTGGTAATCATCCAAGTTGCCAGAAATTCTGTAATTTTATTTTGCTCCAATACAGCTACAAATATAAAGAAAAATATCATTAACATGACGGAGTCGCTGCCAATCCCTGTGGCCAAAATAGTACCCACAGGAGCAACACCCAAAGCAGCTAGAGCAAACATTCCCAACAAACAAGGCCAGGCAGGACCGCAAAACGTAATGCCATAGATTGCGCCAATTAAAACTCCTAAAATTTTCATCCCTGCAACCGTCAATTGGGAAACAGGAGGTATAAAACCAATCCCAAACATAAGTACAAATGTGATAAGAACATGCAATTGCTTTGGAAATCTTGCTTCTTTCTCAGACATAGAATAACCCCCTTTTTGAACTACTACCGGAACCATATTCTTAATAGCTTACTATTCATAACTAAAGGCAAAGCGTTTATGCGGCACAACAATCGCTACATAAACGCTTCATACCTGACTGTTAAAATAAAATATTCAATGATTATTTTTCATCTAAGATCTGATATACCATCGCACCTTCGCATTGTGCAGGCATTCTGATATCTAGTAATGATGCAATTGTCGGCGCAACATCCACTTCTCGAATCACTCTATCAGTGCATCCCTCTTTAATCCCATCTCCGGCAGCAATAAAGATTGGTGATACAGATGTATGGAATTCACCTAACATCGTGCTCAGAGAATCACCATGGACACGATGGAATCCTTCTTCGCTCCAATATACAATATCCCCAAATTCAGGGCCGCTACAACCCAAAAGTAACGCATCTTTGTTTCTTAATGCTAGGGTAATCAATCTGCGTCCTGTATCTGGATCTCTCAGCGCATACAGTTTATCAATTATTTCCTGTTCAACCTGATATTGATCTTTTGGATCCACAATACCATGTGGATCTCTACCTTTGATATTCAGGTAAATGTGACAGGTTCTAGGTGCAAATGCTATGGTTTTTTCCCAGTCAATTTCTTTCAGAAGATTGCCGTTTTCATCCCGTTTCAATACGGTAATACCCATATCATCAAATAATTTCGCATTGACACCATACGGGTCACCCAGCAATGCCGGCTCTTTCTCGCCATCCACTACCAAACCATGGTCTGAAACAATTAAAATAGTCCAACCTTTATCCAAATATTTCAGGAAACGTCCTAAATATCGGTCTGTTTGACGATAGGTTTCAATCATAAATTCACGGTTCATTTCTACATGCTCTGGATTGGTATGGGCATTAGCAAATGCATGTGCCCAAATAGAATGTCCAATGCCATCCACATTGTGTAGATGAGTCATAATTAACTCATACCGTTCATTCTTCATAAAATATTCCAGGCAATCTGCCTGCCAATTATTGTACGCTTCCCATGTAGGCAACATTAATCTTTTCGTATAAAATGGGATTTTTGCACTACGTGGCGATGCAGTTGTGTAATATCCCACATTTTCAATTATTTCTTTATATAAAGACTTAGGATGCCATACAGAATCATCTTCACAATCAAAGGCTCTACCAATCCAGATACTGAACTCATTTTTCTCTGTTTCTTTTCTAAAAAATTTATACGCACGAAAACATTTTATTTTTGTACCATCTGCTGTCACAATTTCATCAACAATCGCTGGTGTTAATTCATCAAATTTCATCGTCAACATCGGTTCGGTATCTTTTTTGCTTTTGAACATATGAACAATATTATATTCACCAGTTTCATCTTTTATCAGTAAACATGGACGGCGTAGATATCCTTTAGACAGTAATAAGGTAAATTCCTGTGCATCTTCTGGAACATCAATAACCCAGCCACTGGCTTTATCAATTGGAGCATTTACAACATCATATGGCATATTTTCTAACGAGAATTCCCCGTCTTCTAACGTTGTCATTACGTTTTCAACTGCCAATTCTGCATTTTCACAAGATTGTTTTGCAATTTCTGCACCACTATTTTCTGGTTTTACATCAACATCTGAAAGCAAACATCCAGCTCCTGTATTAGCATGAGCACCACCTTCTATAAATTGTAAACTCTTTGCTAAAGGACTTACATTCACAATAACCTCATCCTCACGCAATGCCGTACCAAAACCAATAAAACCTGGCTGCGCACCGTCTACTACATGCAGGTTTGGACTATCTGAGGTTGGAGGCCAAGAAGAACCAGGCCAGTGCCATACCAATGTTTTCAAACCCGCTTCTACAGCAGAATCCCAAACAGATTCAGCTTTACATTTTGTGGAATCCAAAGAATATATCAACTTACTTTTATCCACCGGATCGCTGTTCCAGAAACAAGTAATTCCATGGGTGGAAGGATAAGCGCCGGTGGACAATGTTGTCCACATTGGTGGTGTGATTGTAGGCTGCGCACCCAACATTACCAAATCTTCCCGACAAGCACCTCGTTTTACATATTCTGCAATCGCTGGCAACTCTCCCTGATCTAGCAAATACTTTGTAAACCGCGGATCCATTCCATCAATACCTAATACCAACACTTTTCTCGTATTCATAGTTACCATCTCCTAAAAGTTTTTGTATATCTCTTTTACAAGTTCAGTCTATCATCTTATATTTATCAAATGAATAAGCTAAATTTATCATCTAATTATTTTGTTTCAACTTTTCGTTTGCTTCAGAAATGACTATTTGTTATACTAGGATTTAGATATCGGGATATTGTAAACTCCGACAAAAAACTTATTTTGTGTAATCAGAGGAATGGACGATGAATACTGAACATTTAAGATATTTAATTGAGATCAGCAAAACAAAGTCTATGCTGCAAGCCAGTGAAAAATTATTTGTTTCACCACAAGCACTAAGCAAAGCAATGACAAACTTAGAAGCAGAATTAGGTATGCCGTTATTAATTCGTTCTAATAATGGTGTCACATTAACCATTAATGGACAATGGCTTGTTGAAATCACTTCAAATTATTTGGCTGCAATTGAAAAACGAAAATACGAATATAAAAAATATCTAAATAATGGAACCTCACTCCCCAGTGGCGATTTATCCATTATCTTTAACAAAAACGGGATTGATACCAATCGTATCTACGACTTTATCACACTTTTATTGCAGCAAACTCCCGATTTAAACATTCAAATTTCAGAAGCAATACAACAGGAGCTCATAACAAAAATTAACCATAAAGAAGCAGATATTGGATTTACTTATCGAATCCGCTATAATGGAAATTATTTAGATACTTTTGATAACACTATTGCTTTTGTTCCTATCCAAACAGGAGAATTTTTTCTTTTAGCAAATGAAAAGCTGACAAAGACCAGTTTAAAAAGTATTTTTTTGAAAAAAGCCATTCAATATCCCTTGTGTAGTTATCGGCTGGAAGAAAATTCTATCAATGATTCCATCTTTCAGATTTTGCATGCTGATATTTCTTGCAACAATATTAATAATTGGGGGCTTTTTCGTTCCAATATTGAAAACGGTGTGTATGCCACCTTAACAACTAAATTTGAACAGGAACAATATCCAATAAACTATATCGAAAATATTCCCTTAATAAAAATACGGGATGATATTCAAATTATTTTTGGATACGTTCGATTAGCCGATGAACTTGAAATCTCAGCAAACGCAAATTATTTTACCTGTAACTTGGAAGCATACCTTGCGCAGAAACATCCATAAAGTAGATAACAGCGTACGTTGTTACATACAAAAAGCCTTCAAAGTATAGCACCATACGTGATGTTATACTTGAAGGCTTTTTTTCCGCAACGGGATAGCGGCTGTATGCCTTATCGCTAATGAGGCTGGCCAGACTGGCAATCAAGGTACTAAGCCAGACAATAGCACAGCAGCAGGTACATTTCTGATAAATTGACTGATAATAGCCGCAAGCCATAGTTCCTTGCCCTGCAACAACTGCCCCAGCATTTGCTGAATCTACTCAATCTGTCCCATGTTATCGGTAAAAATAAAAAAACACCAGTACCTGCCTGGCTGCACAGCCAGCTGATCTTTCCAAAATAGAAAACAGGTGTTAGGAGAGTAGAAAAACGAACTCCTAACACCTGTTTTCTATTACAAATCATATGCTAACTGCCACATAGTTTGATACATACCAAAATATGCATGAAGTGCTCCTTCTTTTTCAAGTAGAGAGCAGTTCATTAACTGTTTCCATAATATTGACGATGTACCTGATGGCAGCTGATTAATCTGTTCTAACAATTGCC
>OGPA01002919.1_pt1 | contig 11460 bp, 10 predicted proteins | sample 1552841 | NCBI WGS metagenome assembly OGPA01 (sample SAMEA2579916, study PRJEB22360) | human gut metagenome | reverse complement strand
TGAAATAAGCCCTATTTTGTGTCCTATTTCGGTTAGTCTCTGATCGGCGTTGTCCTGGCGCAGGAGTAACCGGTATTCGGCACGTGAAGTCATCATACGATATGGTTCGTGGCTTTCTTTTGTAACCAGATCATCGATCAGAACACCGATATAAGCCTGGGAACGGTCTAAAATTAACTGCTCTCTTCCAAGAACCTCCAGTGCGGCATTGATTCCGGCAATAAGTCCCTGAGCGGCGGCTTCTTCATATCCTGAACTTCCGTTGAACTGACCGCCGCTGAACAAACCATGAATAGATTTGAACTCAAGCGTCGGATGAAGCTGCCTTGCGTCGATACAGTCATATTCAATAGCGTATGCGTTTTTAACTATTTTTGCATGTTCAAGTCCTGGGACACTTCTGTACATTTCATATTGAACATCTTCGGGAAGTGAACTTGACATTCCGCCAATGTACATTTCGTTGGTCTCCAGACCTTCTGGTTCAATGAATACCTGATGCCGTTCTTTATCGGCGAATTTTACGATTTTGTCCTCGATAGACGGACAATAACGTGGACCGGTGCCTTCGATCATACCGGAATAAAGAGGGGAACGATCCAGGTTTTTACGGATGATCTCATGGGTTGTCGGATTGGTATAGGTAAGCCAGCAGGAAGTCTGCTCAATCTGCACATCTTCCGGATTTGTTGTGAACGAAAAAGGTACAACCCTTTCGTCGCCGAACTGCTCTTCCATTTTACTGAAATCAATGCTGCGCTTGTCGATACGTGCCGGTGTACCGGTTTTGAAGCGGTACATCTTAATACCAAGCTCCTTCAGACAATCGGTCAGATAATTTGCTGCCTGCAGCCCGTTTGGACCGGTATGTGTGCTGACATCACCGTAAATGCATCTTGCCTTCAGGTAGGTTCCGGTACACAGTACAACGGCCTTGCAGCGGTATATAGCGCCAGAATAGGTCTGAACGCCCGTTACAGAACTATCTTCCACAAGGATATTGACGACTTCGCCCTGCCGGATCTCCAGGTTCTCCTGGTTTTCCAGCGTCTGTCGCATGGTATTGCTGTATTTGTTCTTATCTGCCTGGGCGCGCAGGGAATGAACGGCAGGTCCTTTAGATTTATTCAGCATCTTTGACTGAATAAATGTCTTGTCGATGTTCTTTCCCATTTCACCGCCGAGCGCATCCAGCTCACGTACCAGGTGTCCCTTTGAGGTACCGCCGATATTCGGGTTGCATGGCATCATGGCGATACTTTCCACACTTACGGTGAAAACAATCGTTTTCAGGCCGAGTCTTGCGCAGGCAAGGGCAGCTTCGCAGCCGGCATGTCCTGCACCAACTACAACGATGTCGTATGCGTCTTTATTTTCCCATACAGAATTTGCTGAATATTTCATTTACTAAATCTTCTCCTATCGTTTCTCCGGTAATGCTTCCCAGAGATTCATATGCATCCATTAAGTCAATTGTGAAAAAGTCTTCCGGCATCTGGTTTTCAATGCTCTCTGCTACCTTTTTCAGGCTGGAAAGTGCATCGGCAAGAGCTGTTTTGTGCCGGATATTGGTGATATAAACCTCATCGTTAAATGAGATATCACCGTGATAAAACATCTCTTTTAAAGTAGATTCCAGTTCGTGGATCCCAGTCTCCTCTTTTGCGGAAATATCGATCATTGGCTTAGTTATCAACGTTTCTAATGCCTTTTTGTCAACAACTGTGGATAAGTCGCTCTTATTCAGCAGGATCACTGCTTTCTTATCCCGGATCATTTCGATGATCTCGTGATCATTTTCATCAAGAGGTCTGGATGCGTCGACCACATAGATGATCAGATCGGCTTTTTCCGCATTTTCTTTTGCTTTATCCACACCGATCTTCTCTACGATATCAGAGGTATCGCGGATTCCGGCGGTATCCATGATGTTTAAAGATACGCCCTGAAGCTGGATATTTTCCTCCAGAACATCTCTTGTGGTTCCGGCAATCTCAGTTACGATCGCCTTTTCTTCGCCAACCAGAACGTTCATCAGAGAGGATTTCCCGGCGTTCGGTTTCCCGACGATTACCGTTTTGATGCCTTCTTTGATGATACGTCCGTCATCGGCAGTATCCAGAAGACGCTGGATTTTCTGCTGCAGATCCTTTACGACGCCCAGAAGGCTGTCACCATATCCGTCTACGCTGATATGCTCTGGATCATCCAGTGCGCTTTCGATAAATGCGGTATGGTAAAGGATTACTTCACGGATCTCTTTGATCTTATTGTGGACAGAGCCTTTCAACTGGTTTACAGAGCTTTGTAGTGCATAGTCATTCTTGGAGCTGATGATATCGATCACGGCTTCGGCCTGTGACAGATCCATCCGGCCGTTCAGAAAAGCCCTTTTGGAAAATTCACCGGGTTCAGCAGGCCTTGCACCGTATTTGATCACGGTCTCAAGGATCTTTCTTGTGACAAATACACCGCCGTGACAGTCGATTTCCACAGTATCTTCACCGGTGTAGCTGTGCGGTCCACGCATTAAAAGAACCAGCACTTCATCAATCGTCTGCTCTCCGTCCATGATATAGCCATAGTGAATGGTATGGCTTTTTTGTTCGGACAGAAGCTTCGGGCTTTTGCCTTTGTAAATCTTGTCAATAATAGAAAACGCATCTTCTCCGCTGAGACGCACGATTCCGATTCCGGAATTAGTCATTGCTGTGGAGATTGCTGCGATTGTGTCTGTTTTAAATCCCATTATATTGCTTCCTTCTATATATTTGTAATAAATGCGATGCTACCATTTTACCCCGAATGCAGTCAAAATGGAAGTGCCTATTGTGAAGAATGTGCTTTTACAAAGGCGAATGTATCATAGATAAAATGTGTATCCCCCTGGTGTGAAGCAGCAAAGTGACTGACCTGGGAATAAATAGTAACAGATGAATTGCAGAGATGATGGCAGCAAAAAACCGCAGCCATCAAATGACTGCGGTTTACTGTAAAAAATTCTGTTATAACGGTGCACGTACCATATTTGCCAGACCAATTAACATTAACGGCGGTTCGGTGTTACAACAACACGTCTGTATGGTTCTTCGCCTTCGCTGTGAGTAGAAACTCTGTCATCAGCCTGCAGAGCGGAATGGATGATTCTTCTTTCATAAGGATTCATCGGTTCCAGTGAGATCGGCTTTCTGCTTCGTTTTACTTTGTAAGCGATATTCTTTGCGAGATTTTCAAGAGTCTGTTTTCTTCTCTTGCGGTAGTCTTCTGTGTCGAGTTTGACACGTACATAACCATCCTGTGATTTGTTAGCTACACGGTTGGTGAGGTACTGGAGAGAATCCAGTGTCTGTCCACGCTTACCGATCAGGATTCCCATGTTTTCGCCGTTCATCTCGATTGCAAGAGCACCTTCTTCATCGATGGAGGATACGATATTTACTTCGCCCATTCCCATTGCCTGAAGTACTTCCTGTAAGAATTTCTCACAGATCTTCTGTGTCTCTTCGGTTACAACGGCTACATGAAGCTCTTTCTTCTCTTCCTGAACCGGAGCTGCTGCTGTTACGGCAGAGACTGTTTCTGTTTTGTTTTCTTTTACAAATTCTTTCTTAGGTTCTTTCTTGAAGTCCTTTTTCGAATCTTTTTTGTATTCTTTGTACTCTTTACGTTCTTTGTGTCCGCCAAAATCCTTGCGGTCTTTTTTGAATTCCTTCTTGAATTCTTTTTTGATCTCTTCCGGTTTGATTTCTTCGGCTTTGATCTCTTCTGTTACAGATTTTTTGATACGGGCACGGATAACTGCCTGACGGCTTCCGATTCCGAGGAAACCTGCGCTTCCTTTTTCGATAACATCATATTCCATCTGGTCGCTTGCTACACCGAGCTGGATAGAAGCTTCTGTGATGGCATCATCTAAAGTTTTTGCTGATACTGTAATCTCATTCATTTGACTTGTCCCCCTATTTCTGGCCTTCGTTAAAGCGCTTTACAAGGTTTGCTTTGTCTGCAAGGCTTCCTGCCTTTGCATTTTCATTTTTCTTTTTCGCTTCTTCAAGCTTTTCTTCAAGTTCTTTTGTCTGAGCAGCTGATCTTACAGGCTCGTGAATATTCTTTACGTTCTTGTGAGCCATTTTATTTACATTGCTTGCATCAACTTCTTTTTTGTTTTTACGCTTTTCAGCAGCTTTTTCCATGTTCTCCTTGATCAGTTCGTCCATTGGAATCTTGTTCAGATGTTTGTTGATGAAATACTGCTGTACCATACGGACAACGGCACTGACAACCCAGTAGATTCCAAGACCTGTAGGTAATGTGAAGCACATAAATACAGATACAAGCGGAAGCGTTACGTTCATGGACTTCATAGTAGCAGCCATCTGGTCTGCCTGCGGATTGTTGGTTGTAGCTGTTGTCTGCTGAGAAAGTTTAACACTTAAGTACTGTGACAGACCGGAAAGGATCGGGATCAGGACTGCCATGATCACAATTCCCCATGTTCCGGCTTTGACACCGGTACTGATGAGGTTCATAGGTGTCTCTGCGATATTAAGTCCAAGGAAGTTGTTCATGGACTTTAATGTATTAACAGTGCTGTCGATGGTAGTCTGCAGATCCGGAAGCTTCTTGCCAAGGGTATCCCATGTTGAAGTCTGGAATTTGTAGAGTACGTCGATCAGTACATTCTTATCAGAGTAGTCATATTTGGAGGCAGACATCAGGATCGGTTTCGCTTCTCCGATCTTTTCCATAACTTTCTGCCATCCGTCCTGAGCCATGATTGAGGTAACAAGAGGTGTGTAGACGTCTTTTACCTGTGTTACATAAGCCGGGATATTACGGATTACATAGTACATCGCCCACAGGATTGGGAACTGGATGAACATACTTAAGCATCCGCCGGTTGGTGATACTCCGTATTTTTCATATACTAACTGTGTTTCTTCCTGCATCTTCTGCATGGAAGCCTGATCATTTTTTCCTTTGTACTTCTGCTGAACCTTCTGAAGCTCAGGGTTCATTGCAGCGGACATTTTGGAAAATTTCTGCTGTTTGATTGTAAGCGGCATGAGTAAAGTATAGATGACGATTGTCAAAAGGATAATACAAATACCCAGGTTGTGAATGCCGACTAAATCCATTACCCGGTAAATACCGTTCATGATCTTACCGAGTACCCAGGCAGCCTGTCCGATGATCGGTGTGCTGACCTGTGTCATTAAAATACCTGTCATAACCTTTCCTCCATTAACATTTCCGCCCCGGTGTTTGGACGGCTCGTAGGTTAGTTAAGGCACCGGATCATATCCACCTTTTGCGAATGGATTACATCTTAAGATCCTCCATACGGTCAGAAGGCCTCCTTTAAATGCCCCATATTTTTCAATTGCCTCCAGCGCATATTCTGAGCAGGTGGGAATGTAAATGCAATGGGTATATACCTTCATAGGTGATAAATACTTTCTGTAAAAACGAATCAAATATAGTAATATCTTTTTCATAATTTCAGTGCCTCATTGTGTATATCCGTCTTCTCGATATACTGAACTGACTAAACGCAGTCCGAATAAATGTGATGAAGTTTGCCCAGATGGATGAGAGCGCTTTCAATCTCATGGTATGACCGGTCTTTGGCGGTCGTCCTTGCGATGATCACGATATCATATCCACATTGGAACTGTTCTTCGTGTAACCTGTAACTCTCACGGATCAGCCGTGTTAAATGATGTCTTATGATGCTGTTCCCAACTTTTTTGCTGACGGAAATTCCGACGCGGTTGCGTCCGAGATCATTCGCCAGGAGATACATTACAAGGTACTTGTTGCCATAAGGTTTTCCCTTTCTGTATACAGACTGGAAATCCCTGTTTTTCTTCAATGATTCGGAAAATTTCATGCTTTATTCTCCCGATTTACATAAATTTGCATAGAAGAAAAGGCCACATATATGTGACCTATGCTGATAATACTTTTCTTCCTTTTGCTCTTCTTGCTGCAAGAACTTTTCTTCCACCTGCTGTGGCCATTCTTGCTCTGAATCCATGAACTTTCGCTCTGGAACGTTTCTTTGGCTGGAATGTCATCTTCATTGATATCCACCTCCTATCGATTCCTTCTTATATGAATAGAAGCTTATTTACGTTTTTAAGACATCGTACTTCATTATAATCAAAAAAGCTGTCTCCGTCAAGCAGTTTTAATAAAGTTTCGATCCTTATTTTAAGGAAATTATGAATAAGTTTACGGTTTTTGATTGATTCTGAAATCATTTTAAGGTAGAATATAAGAGTATGATTATGCTTATTTTGAAGATGAATGGGGCAGGAACATGGACGTCATAAAAGAAAAATGGGAAGAGATCATTCAAAAGCTGAAAGTAGAATATTTTCTATCGAACATTTCTTTTGAAACGTGGATACGCCCGCTAGAGGTATATGAGATCAGAGGCAACACCCTGTATCTTACCGTTAATTTTAAGGCGAGCATCGAACACATTCAGAATAAATATCTTCTTCCGCTTAAAGTATGTATCGCGGAAGTTACCGGGACAGAGTATCAGATCAAGTTTATTCCGAGAGATCTGCCGCGCGAGCAGCAGCGCAGATATCTGGAGGAGACTGTGCCCGTAAAAGAGAAGACACATAAGCATAAAGCGGTAAGCCCGATAGCTGAAAAAGCGAATCTGAATCCGAAGTATACGTTTGATACCTTTGTGGTAGGAGGGAATAATAATTTTGCACATGCCGCATCACTGGCAGTTGCCGAATCTCCCGGTGAGGTTTACAATCCTCTGTTTTTATATGGCGGGGTAGGACTTGGCAAGACTCATCTGATGCATTCGATCGCACACTACATACTGGACCGGGAACCATCGAAGAAAGTCCTGTATGTGACAAGTGAGACATTTACCAATGACCTGATCACGGCGATCCGCAACGGAAAGACCGGCAACGATCTGGCGATGAATGCATTCCGCGATAAGTACCGCAACAACGACGTACTTCTGATCGATGACGTACAGTTTATTATCGGCAAAGAAAGTACACAGGAAGAATTTTTCCATACGTTCAATCATCTGCACAACTCCGGAAAGCAGATCGTCATTTCCAGTGATAAACCACCGAAGGATATGACGACACTGGAGGCGCGTCTGCGGACAAGGTTTGAATGGGGACTGATCGCAGATATTTCGGTGCCGGATTACGAGACACGTATGGCGATTCTTTATAAGAAAATAGAACTGGACCAACTGGAAAGATATCAGATTCCGGATGAGGTGATCCAGTATATCGCGATGAACATCAAGACCAATATCCGGGAGCTGGAAGGCTCACTTAACAAGCTGATCGCATTATACCGGATCGGTGGAAGAAAGAACTTTGATGTTTCTCTGGCGGCAGAGGCACTGAAGGATATGATCGCACCGGACGAGAGCCGCAAGGTGACGCCGGAGCTGGTTCTGGATGTTGTCTCTGATCATTTCAACGTTTCTGTTTCCGAACTGAAAGGCAGCCGGAGGAATGCGAGAACGGCAGGAGCCAGACAGATCGTGATGTATCTGTGCAGACAGATGACGGATGCATCTCTTCAGAGGATCGGCGATCTGCTCGGAGGGCGTGACCATTCCACTGTGAACCATGGTGTGGACAAGATTGCCCGGGATGTGGAAAAAGATGAAGCCTTAAGAAACACGATCGAGATCATTCAGAAAAAGATCAGCCCGCTGTAGAAAAGTTTTCCATGATCTGCCAGGGAAGAAAAAGGACTGTCCACGGACTTGTCAAAGCCTTAAATCCTTTCATATTAAGGCCTTAAAGTACTTGTCCGCAATTCAACAGATACTACTAAGATAACTACGGATTTGTTTTATATAAATATATATTTTGCGCGTCGAAAGGAGTTTTACACATTATGAAAATCAGATGTCTTAAATCAGATCTTGTGAAAGGGGTCAGCATTGTATCAAAGGCTGTTCCGACAAAGACAACCATGCCGATCCTGGAATGCATTCTGATAGATGCAACTACAGATATTATCAAACTTACAGCAAACGATATGGAGCTTGGGATCGAGACTGTGATCAGAGGTCAGATCGACGAGAAGGGAATGATCGCACTGGATGCGAGGATTTTCTCTGACATCGTAAGAAAGCTTCCTGATAATGAAATCGTGATCGAAAGTGAAGCAAACCTTCAGACGCTCATTACCTGTGAAAAAGCGAAATTCAACACCTCCGGCAAATCCGGCGAAGATTTTTCTTATCTGCCATATATTGAGAGAGAGAATCCGGTTGTCATTTCCCAGTTCACACTGAAGGAAGTGATCCGCCAGACCATTTTCTCAATTGCAGATAATGACAGCAACAAGTTGATGACAGGAGAGCTTTTCGATATGAACGGAGATCTTCTGAAAGTGGTATCCCTTGACGGACACCGTATTTCCATCCGCAAGATCGAGCTGAAGGAATCTTATGAACCGAAGAAGATCGTGGTTCCGGGAAAGACTCTGATCGAGGTCAGCAAGATCCTGTCAGGCGAAGCGGACAGCGAAGTGAGACTGTATTTTACAGCCAACCACATTGTATTTGAATTTGATGATACCGTTGTGGTATCCAGACTGATCGAAGGTGAATATTTCCGTATCGAGCAGATGTTGTCCAATGATTATGAGACAAAGGTAAGAATCAATAAAAGAGAACTCCTGAATTGTATTGACCGTGCGACACTTCTTGTAAAAGAAGGCGATAAAAAACCGATCATCATCAATATCCAGGATGAAATGATGGAACTTAAGATCAAGTCACAGATGGGTACGATGGATGAAGAGATTCTGATCACCAAAGAGGGAAAAGACCTCTTGATCGGCTTCAATCCGAAGTTCCTGATCGACGCACTTCGTGTCATCGATGATGAAGAAGTAGATCTTTACTTTATGAACGCAAAAGCTCCTTGCTTTATCAAGGATGAAGGAGAAAGCTATGTATACCTGATCCTTCCGGTAAACTTCAGCGGAGCAGTATAGGAATTTAGAGAGGACAAAAATTATGGAGACAATCAAACTCAGAGATGAATTTATCAAGCTTGGCCAGGCACTGAAAGCAGCAGGTCTTGTAGGATCCGGTGTGGAAGCAAAGGAAGTCATTACCGAAGGTCTGGTAAAGGTTAATGGGGAAGTAGATACCAGACGTGGTAAAAAATTATATGACGGCGATGTTGTTACATTTAACGGAGAAGAGATCAAGATTGAAAAATAGGCTGGCTTAGGTATGATTATCAAATCATTAAAGTTAAAAGATTACAGAAATTATGAAATATTGAATATTGAATTTGATCATGCCACGAATATTTTTTACGGTGATAATGCGCAGGGCAAGACGAATATCTTGGAAGGGGTGTATTTGTCGGGAACGACGAAGTCTCACAGGGGGACGAAGGACCGGGATCTGATCCGGTTCGGGCAGGATGAAGCTCATATTGAGACTGTCATTGAGAAAAATGGTGTTCCATGGCAGATTGATATGCACCTGAAGAAGAACAGCCCGAAGGGGATTGCAATCAATAAGGTCCCAATCCGGAGGGCGAGTGAGCTTTTTGGACTGACGAATTTTGTATTTTTCTCGCCGGAGGATCTGAACATTATTAAAAATGGTCCGGCGGAGAGAAGAAGGTTCATGGACCTGGAGCTTTCGCAGCTCGACAAGGTGTATTTAAGTGACCTGGCAAATTATAACCGTACACTTAATCAGCGGAACCGTCTGCTGAAGGATGCTTATTACAGAGATGATATACTGGATACGCTGGATGTGTGGGATATGCAGCTGGTTCAGTATGGAGAAAAGATTATTCAGAGAAGGATCCGGTTTATTGAGGAGGTCAATGCGATAATCGGAGACATTCACCATAAACTGACGGGAGGCAGGGAAAGGATCAGCCTTTCGTATGAGCCTGGATGCGGAGCACTTTCGCTTGAGGCGGCGCTTGAGAAGAACAGGGAGCGCGATATCAGGATGAAGAGTACCTCGGTGGGACCTCACCGGGACGACATCTGTTTTATGGCAGGTGGGATCGACATCCGCAGATTTGGATCACAGGGGCAGCAGAGGACAGCGGCACTTTCGCTGAAACTGTCTGAGATCGAGCTGGTACGGCAGATCATAAAGGATACGCCGGTGCTGCTGCTTGACGATGTATTGTCTGAACTTGACAAACACAGGCAAAACTATTTACTGGACAGTATTCATGATATACAGACTCTGATCACCTGTACGGGACTTGACGAGTTTGTCAATCATCGATTTTCAATAAATAAAGTATTTCATGTTCAGAACGGACATGTATCAAAAGAGAATTAGGAGGATCAATATGAGTGCAGAATATGGAGCAGACCAAATCCAGATACTGGAAGGGCTGGAAGCAGTAAGAAAGAGACCTGGTATGTATATCGGCAGTACATCTTCAAGAGGACTTCACCATCTTGTCTATGAGATTGTTGACAACTCGGTGGATGAAGCGCTTGCAGGATACTGTGATCATATCCAGGTGTTCATCAATCCGGATAATTCAATTACGGTTATAGATAACGGACGTGGGATTCCGGTAGGGATCAACCACAAAGCAGGGCTTCCTGCGGTAGAAGTCGTATTTACCGTGCTTCATGCCGGCGGTAAATTCGGCGGTGGAGGATACAAGGTATCCGGTGGTCTGCACGGTGTAGGAGCTTCCGTTGTAAATGCACTTTCTGACTGGCTTGAAGTTGAGATCTGCCACGAAGGAAAGGTATACAGACAGAGATATGAAAAAGGACATGTTGTTTACAAGCTGAAGGTTGTAGACGAATGTGATCCGGAAAAGACAGGAACCAAGGTAACCTTCCTTCCGGACGAAACCATTTTTGAAGATACAGTATTTGATTATGATGTGTTAAAACAGAGATTCCGTGAGATGGCGTTCCTTACCAAGGGACTTCGCATCAGCCTGACTGATCTTCGGGATGAAGAACCGAAGGAAAGAGTTTTCCACTATGAAGGCGGTATCAAGGAGTTTGTCCAGTACTTAAATCGCAGCAAGACTCCGCTTTACGAGCAGATCATCTACTGTGAAGGAACAAAAGATAACGTAGAAGTTGAAGTTGCTATGCAGCACAACGATTCTTATACAGATAACACCTATGGTTTTGTAAATAATATCACAACACCGGAAGGCGGAACCCATGTAGTCGGCTTTAGAAATGCCATTACAAAAACATTTAACGACTACGCAAGAAAGAACAAATTATTAAAGGACAGCGAGCCAAATCTTTCCGGAGAGGATATCAGAGAAGGTCTGACTGCGATCATCAGTGTCAAGATCGAGGATCCTCAGTTTGAAGGACAGACCAAGCAGAAGCTGGGGAACAGTGAAGCGAGAGGCGCGGTTGATAGTATCGTCAGCAGCCAGCTTCAGATCTTTCTGGAACAGAATCCTG
>OGPA01002917.1_pt1 | contig 11467 bp, 7 predicted proteins | sample 1552841 | NCBI WGS metagenome assembly OGPA01 (sample SAMEA2579916, study PRJEB22360) | human gut metagenome | reverse complement strand
CCTGGGAGCCGGTGCACATGTAGACGAGCTTGTCGTCCTGCACGTCATGGGCCTGCTTCAGGTCGATGACGGTGTCCTCGGGCAGACGCAGGTAGCCCAGATCTGCTGCGATGGACATGTTGCGGACCATGGAACGTCCGACGAACACGACCTTGCGGCCGTACTTGTGGGCCGCGTCGACGACCTGCTGCACGCGGTGCACATGGCTGGAGAAGCTGGCCACAATGATCTTGCGCGTGGCCTGGGCGAATGCCTGATCAAGCGCTGGACCAATGGTGGTTTCCGGCTTGACGAAGCCTGGAACCTCAGCGTTGGTGGAATCCATCATCAGCAGATCCACGCCCTTTTCACCAAGCTTGCCGAACTCCACCAAATCGGTGATGCGATGGTCGAGCGGCAGCTGATCGAGCTTGATATCGCCGGTATCGATGAGGCTTCCGGCCGGAGTCTGCACGAACACAGCCAAAGCGTCCGGAATGGAATGCGTGACGTTCACAAACTCAAGATTGAACGGACCGACCTTCAGCTTGTCGCGTCCCTTGACCTCAACCAGTCGCGGATTGATGCGATGCTCCTTGCACTTGGCTTCGACGAAAGCCAACGTGAGCTTGGAACCGATCAGCGGAATATCAGGACGAAGCTTCAGTAGATACGGCACGCCACCGATATGATCCTCGTGGCCGTGGGTGAGCACCAGAGCATCGACCTTGTCGAGACGATCCTTGATGTAATGGAAGTCAGGCAGGATCAAATCAACGCCCGGCTGCTCCTCTTCAGGGAAAAGCACACCGCAGTCGATGAGCAGCAGATGCCCGTTGTATTCGACCACGTTCATGTTACGGCCGATTTCACCAAGACCGCCAAGGGGCACGATGCGCATGGAACCCTTGCGGTACTTCGGCGGAGCGATCAACACGTCATCCTGCTGGGGTGCGGTGGTCTGCGGGGCAAGACGGGAATTACGACGGTTGCCGGCAGAAGAGCTTGCCGCATTAGCACTCTTGGAGTTCCTAGAAGGCTTGGTGCCTTTCGCTTTCTTGACGTTCTTCGCACCCTTGGAGGAGCCACTACCATTGCCGCGGGAACCGCCACGACCAGAAGACTTCGCCCTCTTGGAAGTCGTTTCGGCCTTGTTGGCCTTCTCGGAGCTTACAGACTTCGCAGATTTCACATCCGCGGTCTGGGTGTTTTCAGTGCGCTTGGCAGCTTTGCTGCCGCGCTTGTGCGTAGTTACTGTTTTGGTTTCTTCTATAGCCATTTCCTAGTTGGATTTCTATTACTAATTGTCTCCGCCTGTGCGGAAACGAGGAATTCAGTAAGTTTGCCGTATTACGGCAAACGTATTACGGCAAACCGGTAGTCGCAATGCTTGCCGTAATCACCATTGCAAATCAGTGTCGTAAACATCGCTACTGCAGGTACGGCAATCATCGCAATAATCGCAATCACAGCAAGCCGGAAGCGCGCATGCCATCCTCTGCGCGCTTAATCTCAGCTTCGCCCGGACCGACGTTTGGCAAACGCATCGTCGTGGAATCGAGAACGCCACGCACCTTCAACGACGCCTTCGCCATAACAGCTTGGAAACCGTTGCCATTCATCGCTTCGACCAGCGGGGCAAGCTGCACGGCAATGCGCTGCGCCTCATGAATGTCGCCACTATCGAACGCAGCAGCCAAATCACGCATCGGACCGGATGCGACATGCGCGATCACGGAAATAATGCCGACCGCACCAACCGAAAGGAACGGCAGGAACAGACCGTCATCTCCCGAATACCAAGTCAAACCGGTTTCCATACGCTTACGCACGGCACCGGCAATATCTCCGGTGGCGTCCTTGACCGCCTTGACATGATCAAGTTCAGCCAAACGGCGGTAGGTTTCCAACTGAATGTGCAAACCGGTACGGCCAGGCACATCGTAAACGATAATCGGCTTGTCGGCGGAATCATTGACCGCCTTGTAGTGGCGGAACACGCCTTCCTGCGACGGGCGCGAATAGTACGGAGCGACCACAAGCACCGCATCGGCGCCCGCCTCCTGGGTCTGCTCCACCATGCGCACGGTGTGCGCGGTGTCGTTGGAACCGGCGCCGGAAATGACCGGCACGTCCACGACTTCCTTGACGGCCTGAACCAGCTCGACCTTCTCCTCCATGTGGGTGGTCGGAGATTCGCCGGTGGTGCCGTTGACCACAAGACCGTCGGCACCATCCGCCACGAGCTGCCTCGCCAGCTGTTGCGCGGCTTCGAAATCTACGGCTCCGTCGGCCTTCATGGGGGTGACCATGGCCGGAAGGATACGTCCGAAGGGAGCAGGATCGAGCAGATGCATTGTACCGTCGTCAGTCTTAGGGCTTGTCATACGGCTAACGGTACTTCCCTCTGCGGACGCTTTCGATTTCGCGAGATGCGAAAAGTCACATTTTGGAAGGCCTGCCGACGATGACCGCGACGACGCACTGCAGGAAAGCGACGAACGTGAACACCATCAGCGGCACATGGTGGCCGCCGGTGGCCTGGACCAGCACGCCGAACATAAGCGGGCCGAGCGACGCGATCAGATAGCCGAACGACTGCGCAACGCCCGACAGCACCACGGTTTCGGCGCTGTCACGGCCGCGCAACGCGATCAATGCGAGCGCCACCACCAGGGACGCGCCTTGCGCGCAGCCGCCGACGAACGCCCATACCGGCATGAGATGCGGCAGCAGCAGCATGCCGAGGCCGGCGATGAACATGGGGGCGCTTGCGGTAAGCGCCGCGCAGACCTGGTTGCCGCGCACGTTCATGAGTTTCGGAATGAGCAGGCCGGAGAAAATGCCGATGCCTTGGAAGATGAACAGATGCACGCCGGCGGTGGAGGCGTCGTAGCCGATGGACGCCGAGATGGACGGCATCCAGTTGGACATGGTGTAGAAGGCGGACGATTGCAGTCCCATGAAGGCCGTCACGTACCACGTCATCGGACGGCGCAGAACACGGGCGAACACGCCACGCGACGATTGGGAACGTGCGGATTGGGCGGAAGGCGAGTTCCGTACGGCGGCCGACGCGACGACGATCTTGCGATTGTGCAGGATACGCAACGCCCACAGCACGGCGACGACCAGCGGCGGCACGCTCCAGAAGGCGAGCGACGCGCGCCATCCGCCCCACATCTGCGCGAGCGGCGCGGACAGCAATCCGGCTGTGGCGCTGCCGGCGGTGATGCAACCGGAGTAGACGCCGGTCGCCATCGCGACATGGCCGGCATAGTCGCGTTTCGCGATCACCGGCACAAGAACGTTGCCGACGGCGATGGCGGAGGCGAACACCACCGTGCCCAGCCAGATGCCGACGCCACCGCCGAACGAGCGGGCGAAATCGCCCGCCGCGATGCACAGCAGTGCCAGCAGAATCGATATGTCGATGCCGATGCGGCGCGCAAGGAACGTGACGAGCGGGCTGACCACGGCGAAGGCGATCAGCGGAATCGCCGTCAGCACGCCTTGCACGCCCTCGCCCCACGCAAGGTCGGTTCCCATTTGGGCGAGGACCGGCCCGACGGCGGCGATGGCGGGCCGCAGATTCAGCGATACGAGGAAGATCAAAGCCACCCACAATCCGGTGGAGGACCGGTCGTACGCCAGCATGTTTCGTTTTGAATTCATTCCGTTCCCATTCCCGCTTCCACTTCCGTTTACCGCCGTTCCAACGGGACGTGCCGCGCCTAGATTTTCCCTATCAATCTTCAAGCTCATTGAGCGCATCGAAGCAATCGTTGATGCCTTCGATACGCGCGTGCACCTCGTCTTCGGTATCGACGAGGCATTTTCCGACTTCGTCCATCATCAGGGCGATCAGGGCGAACGCCGCGGTGAAGCTCGTCAGCACGTGGGAGTTCAGCACCACTTTGAAGAAGGCGACGTTACGGCCGATGACGGCGTTGCGCGCCGAAATGTCGCCAATCACCACCACGGTCAGGCCGCGCTCAAGCATCACGTCGATGAGCCGCGAGAAGAAGGGAAGACGCCGGCCCACGCCGATGATGACGATTACGTCGCCTGCCGCATAATCAACCAGATCTTCGGCTATGGACTGGCCTGGATTCGGCAGAATATCAACGTTTCCGCGTAGCCGCATCAGCTGTTCGCGCATGTGCAGCGCCACGGGATAGCTGCTGCGGTACCCGACCACCGCCACATGCGGGGCCGTGGCCATGGCTTGGCATGCGGATGACAGTTGCGCGCGGTCGATGCCTTCAAACGTGCGTTTCAGGCTTTCCTCGTCACGGCGCAGATGGTCGGCGACCAAATCGTCGCACTGGGTGTGCCGTGAAAGCTCCGGAGAGCCAGGACGATGGACGCGACGCACGTCACGTCTGAATTCGCCCGCGTTCGCATAGCCGAGCTTGCGGTACAGGCGGCTGAGCGTCGGCTGCGAGATGCCGCTCAACTGCGACAATTCCACGGAATTGCAGACCAGCACGTCGGTCAGATGACCCAGAATGAACTGCGCGGCCTCACGTTCCGTCGCAGTCAGCGAATCGAAGGATTCCCGGATGCGCGCCACCAAGCCGAGGTCCGCGGCAGCATTGCCTTCCTCGTCCATGGCGTCCTTCGAAGCCCCCATATTGTCTGAAAGCATAATTCCAGAAGTCACGCTCATCGCCCTTCCCTGCAGTACATTCTCACGCGGCGCATCCGCTCTCCTGACGATGCTACCCCTTGCTTTCCGGGTTTCACCAGGTTTGGCCGCCGACAACTGTCACGACGAATGAAGAATTTCAGATGCCGTAAGCACTGAAATGCATCCATCACAGGCAGTGGCGGCGCCTCTTGGCAACGCGACCCACCATCAGGAGATGACCGACCATGGCAAAAACAGATTACCCCACACAATCAACATCGCATATCGGGCGGATTCGGCATAGAAGAAACGGTGCCAAACCAGCGAAATGGGCGACTAACGCGGCAACAAAATCCCCGACTGTTGCGAACACTGTTGAACCGGCATCGCGCCCGGCCGAATGCGAGGCGAACGCGGTGCGCAAGATCGTACGGCTGGTGGCACGCACCGGCTGCCGCACGCATATTCTGCACGTGTCCAGCGGTCTGAGCGTGGACGTGCTGCGGCGGGCGAAGGCCGAAGGACTGCCGGTCAGCGCGGAGACCTGTCCGCATTACCTCACGTTGGATTGCGACCATATTCCCGACAACGCCACCGCGGTCAAATGCTGTCCGCCGATTCGTGATCTGCATGAGCAGGACGCGCTATGGGCGGGGCTTGCCGACGGCACGTTGGATGGTGTCGTCACCGATCATTCCCCGGCCAGCGCGGATATGAAAGCCGGCACGCTCGCCACCGCGTGGGGTGGCGTTTCCAGTCTGCAGGTCGGATTCCGCGCGGTGTTGACGGGTGCGATGCGGCGCGGCTTGAGTTTGGCCGACGTCGTGCGGTGGATGTCGTGCAACACCGCACGGCTTGTGGGACTTGACGATCGTGGCGATATAACGCCGGTATTGCGGGCCGATTTGGCGATTATTCGCCCGTACGAACGGTTTGTTGTGGATGCTACCGCTTTGGAAAGCCGCAATCCGATCTGCGCCTGCGATGGCATGACGCTTAACGGCGTCGTCACGCGCACGTTTGTAGCGGGGCGGGACGCGCTCTCCGGAGTGCGGGAGGGGAATCTTATCGTTCGTCCGTGAATCGGAATCCGTAAATCAACCATTCAACAAAAATCCCCAACCCGCCGACGGCCGGATGTCATTCGATGTCGGCAGATTGGGGACGGACGAGAATCAGGTCTCAGCCCAGGTAGGCGGCCGGGTTCTGGGCGAACTTGTCGGCGCAACCGGGGTTGCAGAAGTAGTAGGTGACGCCGCCGTATTCGCGGGTCGCGGCCGCGGTGGCCGGATCGACGCTCATGCCGCAAACCGGGTCCTTCGCAACGTTCGCCGCGGAATCGCCCATATTCGAAGCCATGCCGTGGCCGTCATGACCGCCGCAGCAGTGTCCGGCGCCCATCGCGCCCATGTTCTCGGCTTCCTTCTTGGCCTTGTGATCGCTGAACAGTCCCATGATGAATCCTTTCTGACTATGGTTGTTGTGATTATTATCGTTCGGGTTCGGCTGGCGAACCTGATACGTCTTGTTTGCGGCACGCACCGCCTTGTCTGGATCGAACAGGCGCAGTCGGCTCGCATTCGTCACCACGCACAGCGACGAGAACGCCATAGCAGCGCCCGCGATCATCGGATTGAGCATCATGCCGGTGAACGGGTAGAGCACGCCCGCCGCAATGGAAATGCCGATGCTGTTGTAGCCAAGAGCGAATCCAAGATTCTGCGCGATATTGCGCATGGTGGCATGGGTCAGATCAAGCGCATGCACCAAACCCATCAGAGAGCCGTTCATCAATGTCACGTCCGCGGACTGGATCGCCACATCCGTGCCCGTTCCAATGGCGAATCCCACATTCGCACGGGCAAGCGCAGGAGCATCGTTGATACCGTCGCCCACCATGGCCACCGTATAGCCTTGCGCCTGCAGTTTTGCGATTTCATCCGCCTTGTTTTCCGGTCGCACTCCAGCGATCACGTTGCTGACGCCAACTTGATTTGCCACGGCATGTGCCGTTGTTTCGTTGTCTCCGGTGAGCATCACCACGTTGACGCCATGCGATTTCAAAGCTGCGATGGCCTGTTGCGAATCGGGTTTTACCGTGTCGGCAACGGCCACGATTCCCGCAAGCTCGCCGTCGACCGCTGCAAGCATCGGCGTTTTCCCTTCCGCCGACAGCCGTTCCATAGTCTCGATGATGTCATCGAGATCCTCGTTGCCGACGCTCGGCATGGCCACGTCAAGATCGTCGATCAGATCGGTATTGCCAACAGCGATACTATGTGACGCGACGTGCGCAGTGACTCCCTGCCCGGAAATCGCACGGAATTGCGTTGCCTCGCCTAACGTAAGATGCTTTTCTTGCGCTCCGGCAACAATCGCGGCGGCAAGAGGATGTTCGGAATCCCGTTCGGCACTGGCTGTGATCGCCAGCAAATCATCTGGCATTTCACGCCATTTTCCAAGCGGAAGCACGTCGGTCAACGACGGTTTACCAGCGGTGATCGTACCTGTTTTGTCAAGCACGACAGCATTGATTTTGCCGCACGTCTCCAACGCTTCGGCGGAACGAATCAGCACACCCATTTGCGCGGCGCGACCGGTCGAAACCGTTACGGAAAGCGGTGTGGCAAGACCCAATGCACACGGGCATGCAATCAGAAGCACCGAAACCGCCGCCACCAGCGCATGCACCACGCGCGGTTCCGGCCCAAACGCAAACCACAGTGCGCACGACCACACGGCGATCAGCACCACAATCGGCACGAAAATACCGGAAATCTTATCCGCCAGGCGCTGTACCGGAGCTTTGGAACTTTGCGCGGATTGCACCAATCCAATGATCTGCGCGAGCACCGTGTCTTTGCCGACTTTTGTGGCACGATACCGCAACGATCCGGTACCGTTGATCGTGGCACCGGTCACATTGCCGCCAGCCTGCTTCAGCACCGGCATGGATTCGCCGGTGATCATGGATTCGTCGACAGACGATGAACCGGAAATAACCGTGCCGTCAACGGGAAGTTGTTCGCCCGGACGAATCGCAATAATATCTCCGACCAGCACCTGATCGACCGGAATTTCCTCTTCGATTTCATCACGCACCACGCGAGCGGTTTTCGGCTGCAGTTTCGCCAATGCACGCATGGATTCTCCCGTACCGACGCGAGCGCGCGCTTCAAGCAATTGCCCGACCAGCATCAGCGTGATGACCACACCAACCGCTTCAAAATACGGTTCTCGAGCATTCTCAGGCAGAATCTGAGGCACAAACGTGACCACACACGAGTAGGCAAACGCGAATACCGTACCCAAACTGACCAATGCGTTCATTTCCGGAGAACGGTGAATGATCGCAGCGAAACCGCTACGGAAAATCGGTAATGCGGCATAGCACATCACCGGCAGCATCAGTATGAACTGCGCCCAATTCGGCATCGGATACAGCATCAACATCGTAGAAGCGAATACCGGAATCGTAACGATGGCAGACACAATAAGCCGCGTGACCAATGCTCGCATTTCACGAGATGCGGAAGAATCATCTGAAGAACCAGCAGAAACAGAAGAAAAATCAGAAGAAGTATCAACGGATTCATACGATGTTTCATCAACCGCAGTCTGTTGCGATTGCATAGAAACATGAGATTCTGCATTATTCGGATTTTCTTCCGACACTGAATGCTCGTCCTGCATTGCAGCATGATGTTTTCCCGGCAACACACGCAACGTGCCATGCAGCATGTTCATACCGCACGCAAAACCGTACTCCCCCGGCCTATCAGGATGAATCGTCAAAGTCGTTGTACGGAAAGGAGGTAATGCAAGATCGACGCCGAAATCGGAGAACACTACGTGCGACGAGCATTCGCCGTCTTCTTTTCGATCGAAGATCAACCGCAAAGGCAAACCAGCCTCGGCTTCGATGACTGCCGGACTGTACCCGCCTTTGACTTCGACGACCGCCTCTTGCACGCCGTTGTCGACACGGGCGCGGAACGCTTTGCGCGGCGCGAAAAAGAACCACAAAACGGCTACCGTCACAGCCAATGCGACGATGATGGCAATCAGAGCCTGCATGTTTCACCGGTTTCCATATTGCATTCGTTTCGATTCGGACAGTCACACTGTATACCAGCACTTGAGCCGATTGCCAAGAGTCAGCGCACAGCTTTATTACGTAGGTATACGACAATATGCATAATCCCCAAATCGCCGATGCCTGGAATAAGCCAACATCAGCGGTTTGGGGACCATTTACCGTTCAACCGTAAGGATTTACAGGTCGAGGAAGTTGTCGAGGCCGACGGTCACACCCGGGTATGCACCAGTGGAGACCTTGCGGACGGCCAGCAGCACGCCCGGCATGAAGGAGATGCGGTCGAAGCTGTCGGCGCGAATGGTCAGCTGCTCGCCGTCGTTACCAAACAGGGCTTCCTCATGGGCATTGAGGCCACGCAGACGCACGGCGTGCACATGAATGCCGTCAACCACTTGGCCACGGGAACCGCCATCGGTTTCGGTGGCATCCGGAACAGGGCCAAGACCCGCTGCCTTACGAGCTGCGGCAATACCCTGCGCGGTATGGAATGCGGTGCCGGACGGAGCATCCACCTTGTTCGGGTGGTGCAGTTCAATCACTTCGGCGGATTCGAAGTACGGAGCCGCAACCTTGGCGAAATAGTCGGCAAGCACGGCGGAAATAGCGAAATTCGGCGCTATGAACACGCTCTGGCCCTCGCGAGGCGCGGCAGCGAGCGCGGCACGCACCTGATCGAGCTTCTCTTCGGTCCAACCGGTGGTGCCCACCACCACGTCAACACCTTGCGCCACGAGTGCGCGCACATTGTCAAGAGACACGCTCGGCACGGTGAACTCCACCACCACGTCAGTATTTTCGGAGGTAATTTGGCTCAGGTCGTCGCCAGCGTCAAGCGCGAGCGCCAGTTCGGTGTCGTCCGCGTTGTTCACAGCGTCGACCACGTGGGAACCCATGCGCCCTTTGGCGCCAACTACAGAAACCTTGATCATTGCAACTCCTTCAGGCGTTCTGGCTGCATCCATCTGTAACAGCTTTCTATGATTCCAACGAATCCAACAATAGAATACAATTGCCCGAACATAATCCTCACGATCATTTTCGGGCAATTTCTGGAATGCTTAATCCACATAGTATCTATGAATCACAGATCATCTATGAATGCTGTAAAACATTTCGGCGCGTGATCACCCAGCCGATCAGGGCGAACGGGATCGAGGCGAGCACGAAAATCCACGGCAGCATAAGGCTCACGTCGGGTGTGGCGTGATCCAGTATGATACCGGTGATCATCGAGCCGAATGATGCGCCGACAGTTCCCGCAGTGCTCACCCAGGAAAGGCCTTCGGTCAACGACTCTTCAGGAACGGTTTCTTTCATCACGAGGTTGCCCGATGCGAACACCGGCGAAACAGCCAGACCGGTGAGAATTTCCACAATGCCTATTACGATCAGATTGCCTTGGCACAGGTGAATTACAAAGAAGCCGGCTGTGATCGCCGCAAGGAACATGATCATGTAACGCCAACGGGATCCTTTGAGCTCAAGCGTTCCGAAAACCAGCGCGCCCATACACGAACCGACCGCTAGCATCGCCAGCTGCACGCCGAGCACGGAATCAAGATGCAACGATTTCATGACGGCTGTCATAGACGTGTCGAATGCGGTGAAACTCATGTTGAATATGATGAAAACCAGCAGCAACGGAATCACGCCAGCATAAGTGAAAATGCTGCGTTTCTTGCGATTACCACTCGTCTTCAATTGCGCAATGGTCAGCCTGTTGCGCAGTGCGGAACCTGAATCGCCAGTATTGCTGGCATCGCCATCGATAGTCAGTCGCACATCGGCATCGTCTAAAGAGGCCGAAACGACCTTGACTTCATGCACGACCGGCGGCTGCGTGTCTTTCAATGTGAAGAAAATGGTACCGCCAAGGGCGCAGGCAATCGTTGGCACGAACAACTGCGAAACAGGGTGCACTGAAGCTGCAAGGAACGCTGCGAGAATCGGTCCGAAAATGAATACGATTTCGTCAATGGCGGATTCCATGGCGTATGCGGTGTTCAATAGTTCGCCGTTGCCGGTGCGGTCGAGCACGTACGCCCAGCGGGTACGCACGAGTGCGCCGAACGAGAATTGCGTAAGACCCATCACCACGGCCAGCATGAACAGCAATGGAATCGGCACGCGCACCAGTGCGGCGAATGCGAAACCAAGCATGGTGATGATTTGCACAACAAGCACCATCGAACCGACCTTACGCTGGCCGAATCGGTCGAACAGTCGCGCGTACAGTGGCGTGACCGCTGCGGTGGCGAGCACATATGCGGCGCTCATCACGCCTGCGATCGTCCAATTGTCGTACAGGTGGTTGAGTGCGAGAATAACGCCGAGGCCCATCATCGACATCGGCAGTCGCGCCAAAGCTCCGGAAGCGCAGAACGCTTTGGTTCCCGGAATGGAGAACAATACGGAATATGGCGACTTCGGGGTTTCGGTTGCGCTGGTGGCAGCCATGCTTATCGCTCCTTAACTTTCGTTGCGTCCGGCACGTGTGCCCGCCCACACATGCTGCACGAGGGTAGCGGCGTTCCTCCACAACGCTGCACGTAGTGCGTTACCCTACGTGCAGGCTGGAAAGCGCCGCTTTCCCAACGATGATCAAGAACAAGCAGGATGCATACACGCGTCCTTTGGCGCACCAGCACTAGTCGTTGTCGGATTGTTTCGGAATTCCGTAGCTCAACTCGGCAAGGATCTCTTCTTCTGTTTTGTCGGCGGCGTTCAGCTGCCGATTGCCCTCAACGGGCTCACTC
>OGPA01002905.1_pt1 | contig 11497 bp, 9 predicted proteins | sample 1552841 | NCBI WGS metagenome assembly OGPA01 (sample SAMEA2579916, study PRJEB22360) | human gut metagenome | reverse complement strand
CTCTCCATATCTTTCTTGGCATCTTTCAGTTTCAGGCTTTCCCGTTTGTCGAATTCCTTTTTGCCTTTAGCCAGGGCGATCCGGAGTTTGGCGTATCCTTTTTCGTTGAGGAAAACTTTCACCGGTACGATGGTCAGGCCGGATTCTTTCACTTTACGTTGCAGTTTGATCAGCTCTTTGTGAGTGAGCAGTAGTTTTCGTTCCCGTTTTTCTTCGTGATTGTAATAAGTCCCTAGTTTGTATTCGGCGATATGCATCCCTTTTACCCACAACTCTCCCCGGTTAAAAAAGCAGTAGGAATCTACCAGACTGGCTTTCCCGGCCCGGATAGATTTAATTTCGGTACCGGTAAGTACGATGCCGGCATTATATTCTTCGAGAAATTCGTAGTCGAAGGAGGCTCGTTTGTTTCGTATATTGACTTCGTTAGGCATAAACTGAAAAATTAAATATTGAAAGCAGAAATTCCAAAGATGATCATCAAAAGTTGATTGATAATGACTGGAATACAAATAATCGCCAGTGAACTGATGACGAGAATATTGGTTTTCTGGCCCGGATGCAATCGGGGGATTTGACCAAGTCCTTTGTAAAGCGTCCGTATAAAAGTAAAACTGAGCAACGTAAAAAGTTGGCCTAGAAAAATATTTCCCAGAGCATTTCCAATACTATGAAAAATAATGAAAATCACTCCACTGTATACGGTCAGATTTAAGGCCAGGTTCGTATCGAAAGAGAGTTTCCGGCACAAATATTCCCGTGTAATCAGATAGGCGAACCAGTTACCGATGAGCATTGCTATCAGATTAATGATTGTCAGACCGGTAGCTTGCCAAAAATTATAATTGATCAGATTGATCAACAGAACCATTATCGAGATAACCATAGTGATGGGAATCAGATAATTCCGATACAATTCCTTTCCGGAATTAGTTTCATCCAGGGCTTCCGGCCATACAGTCTCCGGAACCATCAGCAATTGTTCGGTGCGTCGGTATAGATATTTGAAATTAATATTTTTCATGCCAGACAAAAATATCTAATTTTTCCTGAAAAACAACAGGAATTTTTGAAGATACTTTGTCCGGGGAAGACAAAGCTAGGGATGCCTAAGGGATGCGCCTGGGATTCGTATCTTCAAATTCAGATTAAATTCAGATTAAATCCAGGTTAAATCCACATCAAAAGTTAGATAAATTGGTTTTAATCTGGATTTAATATAGGTTTAAATTGATTTTATAGTAGCTGATGTATGGAGGAACCTTAGGGAAAGCATAGCCTTCGAAAGGCTTATCCGTTCTCTGATTAAAAATCGGGGTACGGGTGTTGCCAAATACATGTATCCCTTGTTCCGCTTGGGAATACGTTATTTTTAATAAAAAAGTGGGATAAAGTGGTTTAAAGTGGGAAATATTTCCTAACTTTACATCACAAATCCACCTCTTGTTTTCGGGAGTAGTGTATGTTTGTAATAAGTTGTTATAGAATTAATTGGTAATACGATGGCTTCATTTATCGGAGATTATACCTGTAAAGCTGATAGCAAATGTCGGGTTGTGGTGCCTGCCTCTTTCCGGAGAGTGATGGTGGCTTCGCAACAGACGTTTTTTGTTTTGCGGAAAAATGTCTTCGGGAAGTGCATCGATATGTATCCTTTGCAGGAATGGGAAAATATGATTGCGGGGGTACGTGCCCGTCTGAATTTGTTCGATCCTAAACATGCGGCTTTTTTTAGGGAGTTTTGTCGGGGAACGCAGGAGGTGGAAATGGATACCAATGGCCGGATTTTACTACCCCGGAAGATGCTGGATGAGATCGGTATCGATAAGGAGATGGTGTTGGCTGCGCAGGATTCGATGATACAGGTGTGGGACGCCAGGGTGTATGAGGAGGTGGCGATTAGTGGAAAAGAGTTAGGGGCGATGGCGGAAGAAATTTTTAAAAACTAATATACGATAGATATGTCCGAATATCATGTACCGGTTTTGCTGAAAGAGTCTGTCGATGGATTGGATATCCGGCAGGGAGGTGTGTATCTGGATCTGACCTTCGGGGGTGGAGGACATTCCGGGGAGATATTGAGACGATTGGATGCAGAGGGATGTTTGCTGGGGTTCGATCAGGATGAGGATGCTTTGGCTAATGTGCCGGAAGATGATCGTTTTATTTTTGTGAATCATAATTTCAGATATTTGCGTAATTTTATGCGCTATTATGGGTATGAAGAAGCGGATGGCATTCTGGCGGATTTGGGGGTATCTTCTCATGAATTCGATGAAGCCGGCCGGGGATTTTCGTTCCGGTTCGAAGCGGAATTGGATATGAGGATGAACCAACGGAGTAAGCTGACAGCCGCTACCGTGCTGAATACCTACGATGCAGAACAGTTGACCGCTATTTTCAGGAATTACGGGGAGGTGGAGAATGCCCGGAGGTTGGTGGATTTGATCGTGAAAGCCCGGGCAAATCAGGAAATAAAAACTTCCGAGGCGTTTTATCAGATTATTTTGCCTTGTATTCCGAAGTTGAAAGAAAAAAAATATCTGGCAAAAGTCTATCAGGCTTTACGGATAGAAGTGAGCTGGAAGCTTTGGAGGAGATGATGCAACAGGCGATGGAGGTATTGAAGCCGGGGGGCAGATTGGTGATTATTACCTATCATTCTCTGGAAGATCGGATTGTGAAGAATTTTTTGAAGGCCGGGAATGCGGAAGGTAAATTGGAAAAGGATCTGGTGTTCGGTCATGTACACCATAACTTTGAATTGGTCAACCGGAAAGTGATCGTTCCCTCGGAAGAGGAAATCGTGCGTAATCCGCGGGCCAGGAGTGCAAAGCTTCGGATTGCGAGAAAGAAGGATTAAGAAATAATAAGGAAAGAGATGGGAGTTTTTAATAGGAAAAAGATAACGGAAGATGTGCCGGTGGAGGAGGAGAGGCAAGAGGAGGTCAAAACGTCGTCCTCGGTGAAAAGTGTATTGGAGGGAAGTCTGCTAGCAGAAAAACTGCGGCAGAATATCCGGTTTGTACTTTTTGCTACTTTTTTAGGGATTTGGTATATATCCAATGGATATTCTACTGAAAAGCTGCATCGGGAGAGGGTTCTTCTGGAAAAGGAAGTAACCGATCTGCGTTTCGAGTCGATTTCTGCAGCAGCGGATTTGATGTTGATGCGCAAGCAATCGGAGATTATCAAACGGATAAAAAATGAAGGATTAGCATTGGAGGAGAGTAAAGAACCTCCGGTAAAATTGTATCGGTGATCGAAATGGCAATAAAGGATGACATAACGTGGAGAACCATAATTGTTTATGTGTTTATCGTACTGTTCGGTTGTCTGATTCTGGCTAAAGCTTGTGCAGTAATGACTGTGGAAGGGGAAAAGTGGCGGAAGATGGCGTCGGCAAATGTGCCGGTGCAGCCTGTCAAAATAGAACCCAACCGGGGAGATATCTGGGCAGCCGACGGTCGGATTCTGGCGACTTCGGTTCCTTTTTATGAACTCCGTTTCGATCCAATTGCGGTGAATAAGAAAGTGTTCGATGCTGAAGTGGATAGTCTGGCTTTGTGTTTATCCCGGTTCTTTAAGGATGGAAGTAAGGCTTTTTATAAAGATAAGCTGGTGGGTGCCCGCAATCGGAAACCTCGTCCCGACCGTTATTTGCTGATCAATAAACGTAAAGTGAATCATAAGGAGTTGAAACAAATCCGTCAATTCCCGATTTTCCGTCTGGGAAAGAATAAAGGTGGTTTTCAGGCTATAGTCAATGACGAAAGATTACAACCCCATGTGAATTTAGCCGGCCGGACGATCGGTTATCTGAACGAATCGGAGACCGGGGAAAGGGAAGGACGGGTAGGACTGGAAGCTACTTTTGAAAACCAGTTGAAGGGTGAATGCGGACAGGGGATCAAGCGGATGATGTCGGGGACCTGGATGGTCATTACCCGTAAGGAACCGGTAGATGGACACGATGTCGTGACCACGATAGATGTGGATTACCAGGATATCGTGCAGCATGCCCTGAAAAAACAGATGGAGAAAAGCGAGGCGACACACGGTACGGCTATCCTGATGGAAGTGAAAACCGGGGATATCAAAGCAATCGCCAACCTGGCCAGAAAGGACGGGGTATATATTGAAAACCAGAATTTTGCTATCAGTGGTGCCGGTGAACCGGGATCTGTAATCAAAGCAGCGACTATGATCGCCTTGCTGGAGGACGGGTGTGTCACTCCTTACGATACGATCGACCTGGGTACTTCAGGGAGATATAAATTTTATGACCGTTATCTGACCGAATCGCATGATGGTTTAGGGAAAGTGACGGTAAAACAGATAATGGAAAAATCGTCGAACGGTATTGCGAAATTGGTGTATGATCATTATAAAGACCGGCCGGAGAAATTTGTAAACCGCTGGTATGCTATGGGGTTGGATAAGAAAACCGGTATTTGTCTGCCGGGAGAGATAGAGCCTTATATCAAATATCCCAAAGATAAAAGCTGGAGCGGTATCAGTTTGCCCTGGATGAGTATCGGGTATGAATTAAAAGTTACTCCTCTGCAGATTCTGGCTTTTTATAATGCCATAGCCAATGACGGTCAGCGGATGCGTCCGCGCCTGGTAAAAGAGATCCGGAACCGGGGAGAGGTAGTGGAATCCTTCGAGCCGGAGGAAGTCGGGGGAAGGATTTGTAGCCGGAAGACGTTGAACGAGGTAAAAGATATGTTGGAAGGAGTCGTCGAAAACGGTACGGCCCGGAATATTTATACGCCTAAATACCGGATCGCCGGTAAAACGGGTACAGCCCGTTTGGCAAGCGGGTCGAGCGGATATGGAGGTGGACGTTACCGGGCGAGCTTCGTGGGATATTTCCCTGCCGAACGGCCTTTGTATTCCTGTATTGTCGTGATCGATAATCCGACGAACGGTTATTATGCCACGACTGTATCGGCTCCGGTTTTCCGGGAAATTGCCGATAAGGTTTACTCTATGGCATACGTACAATACGGTAAACCCGAATATGAAGCGGATAAAACTTTGCCGGTATGTAAAAATGGCCTGAAAGAAGATTTTAGAACTATTTTCGATGAATTGGATATGGATATAGACGGGGTGAGGGATGCGGATGGTGCCGATTGGGTGGTCACGGCCAGCAACGAAGGGGAAAATATCGTGATCAAACCCCGGCGGATTTCCTATTCATCGGTGCCGAATGTGAAGGGGATGGGTTTGAGGGATGCACTGTACGTATTGGAAAATTCCGGTTTGAAAGTCGATTTTTCCGGTGCCGGAATGGTACAGCGGCAATCGCTCCAACCCGGGGCGGAAGTTCCCAAAGGGTCTTATATCCGGATTGAATTAAGATAAGAGATTAAATAACGCGGCCAGGGCTGCACAAAGAGATGAAGAAATTAAAGGAATTATTAAACGGAGTGAATGTCGGAAAAGTATATGGGGATACCGACCGGGAGATCGGACATATCCATTTCGATTCACGCAAAATCGAACCGGGGGATGTATTTATCGCTCAGAGAGGAGTCAATGCGGACGGACATGCTTTTATCGACAAAGCGTTGACCCGCGGGGCTGTTGCGGTAGTGTGTGAACAATTGCCGGAAAACAGACCGGAAGAGGTAACTTATATATGGACTGCAGATACCTCCGAGGCTTTGGGGGTAATGGCCGGGAATTACTGGGATAATCCTTCCCGGGAACTGAAACTGGTCGGGGTGACGGGGACAAACGGAAAGACGACGACGGCAACCTTGTTGTACGAACTGGTTCGATTGGCCGGAGAAAAGGCCGGACTGTTGTCGACGGTATGTAACTATATCGGGGAGGAAAAGATTCCGGCGACACATACAACTCCGGATGCGCTGTCTATCCAGGAATTATTACGGCGGATGGTAGATGCCGGATGCCGGTATTGTTTTATGGAAGCCAGTTCGCATGCGATCCATCAGAAAAGGATTGCCGGTCTGGATTTCGACGGGGCTATTTTTTCCAATATTACGCACGATCATCTGGATTATCATAAAACATTCAAGGCTTATATCGAAGCGAAGAAAGCTTTTTTCGACCGTTTACCGGCCCATGCTTTTGCTTTGACCAATGCAGATGATAAAAATGGCCTGGTGATGTTGCAGAATACCAGGGCACACCGATATACCTATTCTTGCCGGACGATGGCTGATTTTACAGCTAAAGCGATCGAGAAACATTTGGACGGAACCTTGCTCCGGCTCGACGGAGAGGAGGTATGGACCAAGTTTACCGGTGATTTCAACGCTTACAATCTGTTAGCAGTATATGCTGCAGCCCGTTTGTTGGGGTTCACGAAAGAGAACGTATTGGAATATGTGAGTTTGCTGGTGCCGGTGTCCGGACGTTTCGAAACTTTGATTTCGACCGAAGGAGTGATGGCGGTGGTCGATTATGCCCATACTCCGGATGCTGTAGAGAATGTATTGTCGACGATTTGCGGATTGAAGGGCAGGAATAATCAGGTGATTACCGTTGTGGGAGCCGGAGGCGACCGCGATAAGACCAAACGTCCGGAGATGGCTGATGCAGCTTGCCGTTATAGTGATCATGTCATCCTCACTTCCGATAATCCGCGGAGTGAAGATCCCGAACAGATCATCCGTGATATGCTGACCGGAGTGAAAGAAGGATTTCAGTACCGGGTAGAAGCGATTACCGACCGGAAAGAGGCTATCCGGAAAGCGATTGGTATGGCTTCAAAAGGAGACATCATATTGGTTGCCGGTAAAGGACATGAAAATTATCAGGAAGTGAAAGGAGTAAAACACCACTTCGACGATAAGGAAGTTATCCGGGAGATTTTTGATCTCTCTAATCGCTAATTCCTAACTTTTAAACGTAATGTTGTATCATTTATTTCAATATTTAGAGAGTTTTGATTTTCCGGGAGCCGGGGTGTTTCAATACATCACTTTTCGCTCGGCCTGTGCTATTATTTTGTCCTTGATCATTGCCACCGTGGTGGGGAAAAGAGTGATCCGGATGCTGCAGAGACAGCAGATCGGGGAGGAAATCCGTGATTTGGGTTTGCAGGGCCAGATGGAGAAGAAAGGAACACCGACGATGGGGGGGATCATTATTTTACTGGCTATCCTGATCCCGGTACTTTTGTTCGCCCGTTTGGATAATGTCTATATCCAACTGATGATTATTTCGACAATATGGTTGGGATTGATCGGTTTCGCCGATGACTATATCAAAGTATTCCGGAAGCATAAGGAAGGGTTGAAAGGCCGTTTCAAAGTGATCGGACAAGTAGGGCTCGGATTGATTGTCGGACTGACCCTCTATATGAATGATGAGGTCGTCATCCGGGAGAGGGCTGCGGTGAGTGAAATCGGTGTGGTGACCAGTACGGTGGATGAAGGATTTTCTGCCGAGGGTACCCAGCAGGTCCGTACAAAAGATATCAAATCGACGAAAACAACTATTCCTTTTTTTAAAGATAACGAGTTCGATTATGCCTGGTTTACTTCTTTTGCGGGAAAATATGCCGACGAGCTGGGGTGGCTGTTGTTTGTTTTGGTTACTATTTTTATCATTACAGCTGTGTCGAATGGGGCGAATCTGACCGATGGTCTGGATGGTCTGGCTACCGGAACGTCGGCGATTATCGGAGCGACGCTGGGAATCCTGGCCTATGTGTCGGGGAATATGGTCTATGCCGATTATCTGAATATCATGTACATTCCGCATTCCGGAGAATTGGTGGTATTCGGTTCTGCCTTTATCGGAGCGACGATCGGGTTTTTGTGGTATAACTCTTATCCGGCCCAGGTGTTTATGGGGGATACCGGAAGTCTGGCATTGGGAGGGATCATTGCCGTTTTCGCTATTATCATTCATAAAGAATTATTGATACCGGCTTTGTGCGGGATTTTCCTGATGGAGAATCTGTCTGTCGTGATGCAGGTCAGTTATTTTAAATATACGAAAAGGAAATTCGGAGAAGGAAGAAGGATTTTTTTGATGGCACCTCTACATCATCATTTCCAAAAGAAAGGTATACCCGAACCTAAGATTGTTACCCGCTTTTGGATTATAGGTATTATTCTGGCGGTGGTGACGATTGTGACGCTGAAGATAAGGTAGAAAGTAAAAGGCTGAAAGGCTAAAAGGCTAAAAGCGATAAGCTATAAGCTGAAGGCTGGAAGTTATGGGATAGAAGGAGGGGAAAGAAAGGGAGGAAAATAAATATAAAAATTGAAGTTTATGAAATTGGTGGTTTTAGGAGGGGGAGAAAGTGGGGTCGGTGCAGCCTTGTTGGGCCGTCATTTAGGATATGAAGTATTTTTGTCGGATAAGGGAAAATTGGCTGAATCTTATCGGGACGAATTGATTACACACCGGATTGCGTTTGAAGAAGGGCAGCACTCGATGGATCGGATTTTTGCTGCTGAATTGGTGGTAAAGAGTCCTGGGATTCCCGATACGGTGCCGATGGTCGTAGCTCTGCGCGAAAGGGGGATCGAGGTGATTTCGGAAATCGAATTTGCCGGCAGGCATACGGAGGCGAAAATGGTGTGTATTACCGGGAGCAATGGGAAAACGACGACTACCTTGCTGACTTGTCATATTTTGACTACAGCGGGGATCGATGCCGGATTAGCCGGAAATGTGGGGCGTAGTCTGGCTGCACAGGTGGCAGAGGATGCACATCCGCTGTATGTCGTCGAGCTTTCGAGTTTTCAGCTCGACGGGATGTTTGATTTCCGGGCGGATATTGCCGTTCTGACGAATATAACCCCGGATCATTTGGATCGGTACGACCATAAGTTCGAAAATTATATCGATTCGAAGTTCCGGATACTGAATAATATGCGTCCTCAGGATTTGTTTATTTACGGTTTGGATAGCGAGGCGGTAGGGCATAGACTCCGGCAGGTGAGAGTTGTACCCCGGATGGCCGGATTTATTTATGCTGACCGGAGTATATGGGAGAAAAATACATGTCGAAGCGGTGCCTGGATGGAAGGAGAAGAGGTGGTCGTGCAGTTGGAAAACCGGCAGTTCCGGATCGCCAAACAGGAGATCAGTATTCAGGGGAGACACAATGTCTATAATGCGATGGCTGCGATTCTGGCTTGTATGCAGGTCGGTGTTTCGGACGAAAAAATCGCTGAAGGATTGCGGACCTTCCCGCAGGTGGAACATCGGCTCGAAACCGTACGGGTTGTGGAGGGGGTGACTTATATCAACGACTCGAAAGCCACCAATGTCGATTCTGCCTGGTATGCCTTGGATAGTATGACTACTCCGGTGATTTGGATTGCCGGAGGTACGGATAAAGGAAATGATTACAGTGTCTTGTTCGATCTGGTACGTCAAAAAGTCAAAGTGTTGATTTGTATGGGTGTGGATAACCGGAAATTGATCGATAATTTTTCCGGAATTTGTCAGGTAGTCGATACACATAGTTTGAAAGATGCGCTGGCAGCTGTCCGGCAGTATGCGGTGGAAGGAGATACGGTTCTGCTTTCTCCCTGTTGTGCCAGCTTCGATCTGTTTAAAAATTACGAAAACCGCGGCGAACTTTTTAAAGCTGCCGTAAAAGAGCTGTAGGAAATTGTGAACTGAAATCTGGATTCGATTGAAATGAACGACTGGAAAGAAAAAATAGCATTTAAGGGAGATAAGATTCTCTGGTATATCGTTATCATGCTGATGATCGTTTCTGTCATGGTGGTGTATTCCTCTACAGGACGTCTGGCTTATAACGAGAAGGCGGGGAATACGTTTTTCTATCTGATCAAGCAATTATTTCTGATCGGAGGCTGTTTTGGAGTGATGTTTATCGTACAGTCGATTCATTACCGGTATTTTTATAAATATGCCGGAGTGTTGTTGTTCGTATCTATGATTTTATTGGTTTGTGCAGCTTTTGGGGGTACGAATATCAACGGAGCCGGGCGATGGATCCGTTTGCCTTTGATCGGTCTTACTTTTCAGCCTTCCGAGCTGGCGAAAATCGCTATCATGATGTTTACAGCCCGGATTTTGTCCGAGGCTCAGACCGACACGCATTGTGACGATAGTGTTTTACAGAAGTTTCTGCTTTTTGTGGGACCGGTGATTTTGTTGATTTTTATGGATAATTTCTCTACCTCGGCTTTGATCGGGGCAGTATGTTTTATCCTGTTTATGATAGCCCGGATGCGCTGGCGGTTGTTGGCGATGACCTTGGGAACCGCTTTGGCGGCGATTGCTTTGGTGTTGATTCTGGGAATTTATGTGCCTCAGGTGAAAGAATGGGGACGGATCGGTACGATGGTTAACCGTATTACAGATTTTGCCAAAGGCGGAGAGGATGGAGACGGTTATTCCTATCAGTCGGTACAGGCTCGTATTGCGGTGGCTAAGGGGGGATTGATGGGGAGCGGACCCGGTAACAGTACGCAGCGTAATTTTTTGCCTCACCCTTATTCCGATTTTATTTATGCTATTGTGATTGAAGAATACGGATTGGGAGGCGGTGCTTTCATCATGTTGCTGTATGCGGTGATTTTGTTCCGGGTAGGAGTGATCGGGCGAAAGAGCATGAGGAAGGAAGTGTTGAATGATCGGGGTATGCCGGATATTTTTCCGGCTTTGCTGGTCGTCGGTTTAGGGTTGACGATCGTTTTACAGGCAATGATCAATATGGGAGTCTGTGTGGGGTTATTACCGGTGACCGGACAGACCTTGCCTTTGGTGAGTATGGGAGGTACGTCGCTTTTGTTTACCAGTGCAGCTTTCGGTGTGATTCTCAGTATTGCCCATACCTTTTCACCGGAGGGTGAAAAGGAAGAGAGCGAACGGCTGAAGATGAAAAGTGAAAAACAGGGGCGGAAGAACAGACGGGAAGAATACGAACCCGAGGAAGTGCTGGTCGATGAAGTGGAAGATGGGGAATTGCCGGAGATGCAACCCCGGACCGTAACGCCTCCGACAGGAAGACGGCGGGGGAGAAAACCGGCAGAGTACGACGAAGATCGGGATTTCGATATTCTCGGTGAGGAAGGAATCGGAGAGATCAGGGACGAGCTGGAAAGTGAAGGCCGGGAAGTATTGAATGAGCTGAAGCGAAGGGGAAGATAAATTGGAAGTTTATAAATTTAAGTTATATACGGATTTTTGATTTGAAGATAGATTAATACTTTTGTGATATGAAAAGAGTGATTGTTAGCGGAGGAGGTACCGGAGGACATATCTTTCCGGCGTTGTCGATTGCGAATGCATTGAAGCGGTTGCAACCGGATATCGAGATTTTGTTTGTCGGGGCCGAGGGGAAGATGGAGATGGAAAAAGTGCCTGAAGCGGGTTATCGCATCGAAGGATTACCGGTGAGGGGACTAAAACGTAAACTGACTCTGGAAAATGTGAAAGTATTGTATAATCTTTGGAAGAGTCTGCGTAAAGCCAGAAAGATTATCCGGGAGTTTAAACCCGATGCTGTGGTGGGAGTCGG
>OGPA01002901.1_pt1 | contig 11516 bp, 11 predicted proteins | sample 1552841 | NCBI WGS metagenome assembly OGPA01 (sample SAMEA2579916, study PRJEB22360) | human gut metagenome | reverse complement strand
TGAGCATGGCACGAAACGCTAGAATTGTTTCTTTGGGCGGAGCAACAGAAGCGTCCGATTTCTTCGCTGTTAAAGTGCATGACTTTCTTAAACACTTTTTCACGCACGGTCTTGGACAATCCCGCCGCTACTCTTGCGGCAAAGTATCCCGTAATCATAGCGGCAATCATACTGTCGACCGCACAAAGCAGCATATAACCGCCGTTCAGAAGAATATCGCTCATTTCCGAACCGGGGGTTTGCACAAGCGTTGTAATGGTTGACATATAATCGGGCATTTTCAGGTCAAGCCATACTTGTGCCACAATAAATATAAGGCTTGCACATACCATGCTATACTCCCGTTTAGTCATTTGTTTTAATAATTTTAACATAGTTCCTCCATAGATAAAGGTATTTCCGTTCCTGTCGATTCGGAAGTACCTTTTTATTGATTATTCGGTACGCAGAGCAGTTACGGGGTCTTTCTTGGCAGCTTTCTTTGAAGGGATAAGTCCGCCGATAAGAGTGAGTATTACGCTGAGTACGATCAAGAGAACTGCGCTTGTTACAGGCAATGCAGCATTCACGCTTGCAGAGCCGGTTACTGCGTGAATAATTGCATTTGCAGGAATCAGTGTCAGCAAGGTAATACCCACACCGATAAGTCCCGAACAAAGTCCGATAATAAAGGTTTCCGCATTGAACACCTGCGAAATATTATGTTTGGATGCACCGATAGCACGAAGGATACCGATTTCTTTGGTACGCTCCAGAACGGAGATATAGGTGATAATGCCAATCATAATAGAAGATACAATCAGGGAAACGGCAACGAAAGCAATCAGCACATAGGAAATCACATTGACAATCGTTGTGACAGAAGACATCAGTAGTCCCACATAGTCGGTATAAGAAATTTGATTTTCTTCGCTGACGGTCTTATTGTAATCATCAATACAGGTGGAAATTGCGTCTTTTGCTTCAAAACTGTCTGCATAGATACTAATGGATGCAGGAGCATCAAGGCTTATCACACCGAAGGACTCCATATTTTCATCGTAAGTACCGGAGGAAATGTAGATGTCGTAAATCGAAAGAAGCACATCATCTTCAGCAGTTTCCAAATAAGCATCCAACGCAGCTGCCATCTGCGACTCGTCCATAACGCCCATCTGTCCCATCATCTGAGGATTGGAAGAACCCATTGACTGCATCATAGTCTTATACATAGTTGCCTTGTCTGTTATACCAAGAGAAGCAATGTATGTTCTTGCATCGGCAATCTTTGCGGCATCATCTTCGGGAGCGAAAGAGAGACCATTCAAAACATTGACGGTTTTGTTTTCTCTCTGTGCTTTTACGACAGCGCTTTCATCGGTATGCCCAATAATGTAATCGGTAAGAGCTTTCGTGTAACCCACGGCACTGCCGATAGAAGCATTGTTCGCATCTTCGGCGGGACGGACGACACCGACGATTTTAAGCTGAATGGCGTTTTTCATCAGTGTTTCCATCTCAGTGGTATCTTCGCCTATATAGGTGAAAGTCCCATCCTCGTTAGCGATATAAGTATCACAAGCAGGTATCATATAGAGTTCCTGTTTGCAAATATCTTCGTAGCTGTAGTGCTTTGTTTCAACTGTGATTTTTTCGCCATTGTTGATTTTCTTCATCAACTCCTTATATTCAGCAGTCGGAAGAATACCGAGCTGATAAAGAGTGGTAGTAGAAATTTCGTGGTTTTCATCCAACACAAGGATAACTTCGTTATAAGCGGTAGGCCACGCACCGTAAACTACATCGTAACTGTCTGTAACGGCAGTACTGATCAGCGTACCGTTTTGTCCGGGCAGCATTTCCTCAAAGTTGCTGTTTGATGAGCCTGTACCCATCATACTCATTCCGCCCATACCTCCGGGCATTCCGGCATTTTCCTTATTATCTTCAAGGGTACTGCCGTCCGTATTGACGAAAGTACCGTCAGGATCGTGGGTATAGACGCCGAACTGTGTGTCATAGGAATAAACAATCCCATTTTCGCCGATGTATTCATGAATGGCGCTTGCCGAATTATCCAGATATTTTTTGAACTCAGTCAAGTTATTTTCTGTAATACTTGTTGTCATGGCAGAAGCCATTTCAATACTGCTTCCATCGGAATACACTCCGTCAAGTTCATGCGTTGGATCGTCGTTTGCCGAATCCGTATGCTCTTTTCCGGCAGCTAACATGGAGGACAGATCCATCGACTTCGCCTCTATTGTAATAGGATAGGAAGTTATCGTACTTTTTTGGAGATCGCTGATATAAGTATTCACACCGTTTGACAAAGACAAAATCAGCGCAATTCCAATGATACCAATAGAACCCGCAAAGGATGTCAGAAAGGTTCTGCCTTTTTTGGTGCGAAGGTTATTAAAACTAAGTGACAAAGCCGTCAGAAAGGACATCGACGCTTTACCCATATTTTTATGTTCGGGTGCTTTCAGCTTACTCTCATCAACGGTATATGGATCGGAGTCATCTGTAATTTTACCGTCACGCAGTTTTACAATACGGGTTGCATATTCTTCTGCAAGTTCCGGGTTATGCGTAACCATAACGACAAGCCGGTCTTTAGCAACCTCTTTCAGAAGCTCCATAACCTGTACCGATGTTTCGGTATCGAGAGCGCCTGTCGGCTCATCGGCAAGCAGAATGTCGGGGTTGTTTACCAATGCACGGGCAATCGCCACACGCTGCATCTGACCGCCGGACATCTGATTCGGGCGCTTGTGTAGCTGATTGCCAAGTCCTACTTCCTCCAGCGCCTGTTTCGCCCGTTTGCGGCGTTCGTTCCTTGAAATGCCGGAAATCGTGAGCGCCAGTTCTACATTGGCGAGAATGGACTGATGAGGAATCAGATTGTAGCTTTGGAAAACGAAGCCTATAGTATGGTTGCGGTAGGAATCCCAATCACGATCTTTATATTTCTTTGTGGAAATACCGTTTATGATAAGGTCGCCGCTGTCATAGCGGTCAAGACCGCCGATAATGTTCAGCAAGGTTGTTTTACCCGAACCGCTGGGGCCGAGTATCGCAACAAATTCATTGTCACGGAGATTTAACGACACCTTATCCAAGGCGGTTTGATGTAAATCTCCTGTGATATACTCCTTTGAAATCTGTTTTATTTGAAGCATGGATAGAATCCTCCTTTCAGGATATGGTAATAGTCTACTTCACTTTGAGAAACTGAAAATTAACTATGAAGCATTCTTTTTGAAAATTTGATGAACATTCTAAATTTTACTGAGTTGTTGGAGCTGATGGATTTCCTGATAAATGTTTTGCATTTCCAAATCTTCTCTATAAATCTCATCTGCTATTTTGGTCAGACGCATCCGTATAGAATCCGGAATATCCGCAGAAGTTTTGTACCTCAGTTGATGTTCCAAACTCGCCCAAAAATCCATTGCTATTGTGCGCATCTGAATTTCAACGGGAACGACCTGTGTTTCCTCAGAAAAAAACACAGGAATACCGACAATCAAATGATAGCTGCGGTATCCGTTAGGCTTTGGATTTGCGATGTAATCTTTGATCCGCACCGTCAGGACATCATCCTGCCGTTTCAGCATTTCTGCTATGGCATAAATATCATCAATATAAGAGCAAATCACCCGCACACCGCCGATGTCTGTAATTTCCTCACGCATTACCTCGTAGTCAAGCGCAAGACCGCACCGCAGCATTTTATTCCGAATACTATCCGGTCGCTTGATCCGGTGCGTAATATGCTGTATCGGATTGCGGTCATTCTTTGTCTTAAATTCCTGATTGAGATTTTCAAGCTTTGTTGATATTTCCCGTACAGCACTGGAATACAGTAAATTCATTTCCTGCAACTCCCGAAACGATACCGGAAACCCCAAAGGCAAATCTCTGATTTCTGAAACAGTTTCTTTCATGTTTTTTCACCTCTGTTCATGATACTTGTCATTGTTGTTCCTAACATTTTTTCAATGTAGATTAAATCATCTTCAACGCATCTTCTTTTTCCTATATATTTCTGATGCGTTCCTACAAAAAAATCAAATAATTCCGATTTCGTACATTCCTCAAATTTATTTTCTTGGAAGTGTCCTGTTGGAGCTTTTTTTATCAATATATTGTGCAGGCGATTTTCATACTCCAAGTGTGCCTTTATGGAATCCCGAAATTGTATATTATGAGGAAAAGTGAAGGCGTCTGTAATGTAATGGATAAGTTTTCCTAAATCATAGTAGTTCCAAGGAGAATCAAAAGCGGAAACAGTGAGCTTATCTATATAACGCTTTACTGAATTTTGTGCATTTAGGTAATTATGACCTTGTAAAATCTGATACTTTATACTGCCTTTAATATAGGTAAAGGGGTTTATATCCGGAAATACACATCCGAGTATAAACAAATTTCTCTCCATTTTATCTTGATGTTCAAAATATATGTGAACGAGCAGTTTTCCTAATATTTTGTGATCTATTGTTTTCACGCCTAATCCTTCTATTATATTGATTAAATCGATATAAACCAAATCCTCTCTGTATTTTGCATATCAATTTTAAACCACAACAAGAAACTGAAAATTAACTATGAGGCACTATTTTTGAAAAAACTATAAACTTTTGAGCCGAGTTAATTTTCAGTTAATCTTTTGTGGTATAATAAAAGTATGTAATGATAGGAGGTGTATCTATGTTTCAGATTCTTATTGTAGAGGACAGCAAAAACACCGCAAGACTAATGAAAGCCGTATTAAAGCGTGCCGGATATGAGGTACACGAGGCGGGTAACGGTGCAGAGGCTTTTGAAATAACGGACAAGCAACACATTGACCTTATCGTGCTTGATGTTATGATGCCCGTAATGGACGGCTATGAATTTACCGAACAAATGAGAGCCGCCGGAGATAACACACCGATTTTAATGGTAACGGCAAAAGATCTGCCGGAAGAAAAATGCAAAGGCTTCATTGTCGGTACAGACGATTATATGGTAAAGCCGGTAAACGAGGAAGAGCTTGTTTTGCGCATTAAAGCTCTGCTTCGCCGTTCACAGATAGCAAGCGAACACAGGCTGAAAATTGGCAAGGTATCTCTTGATTATGATTCTTTTACCGTTTCCCGTGACGGTGTATCGCAGACCATTCCGCAAAAGGAATTTCAGCTTTTATACAAGCTGCTCTCTTATCCCGATAAGATTTTTACCCGTCTGCAACTGATGGATGAAATATGGGGTATGGAATCCAACACGGTAGATACAACGGTCAATGTGCATATCACACGACTCCGCCGCCGCTTTGAGGAGTGGCCGGAATTTGAGATTATAGCAATTCGTGGTATCGGATATAAGGCGGTGATTCATAATGAGTAAATTAAAATCATCACTAAAATATTTCCGATTGACTTTGTTCTTTGCTTTTATAGTGTTTATGATTATGCTTGCAACAATGTGCCTTGTGTTTCTTGGAACACATTTGTTAGCGCATATCGGCCTTATCGAAGTCGGAGATGTTGAAAAACCCCTTTTATTTTTATTCTGTATTGTTAGCATTCTTGTAGGAACAGTTTTGTCCATTCTTTTCAGTAAGGCTCCGCTTCGACCGATCCGTGAAATTATGGATGCAACCGATAAAATAGCCGACGGCGATTACAGTGTCCGGCTCAGCCTCAAAGGACCGGAAGAATTTAGAACACTCAGCGACAAATTTAATCATATGGCAGAGGAGCTCAACAGCGTGGAAATGCTCAGAACCGATTTTGTCAATAATTTATCTCATGAATTCAAAACGCCTATCGTATCAATTCGCGGCTTTGCTAAAGCACTGAAATGGGATAACTTAATGCCGGAGGAACGGGAAGAATATTTGGATATTATTATCAGTGAATCCGAAAGGCTTTCCGCACTTTCGCTTAATGTATTGTATCTTTCTAAAATTGAAAATCAGACTATTTTGACGGATAAAAAGCGTTACAATCTTAGTGAGCAGATCCGTCTTGTCGTAGCTCTTCTCGATCAAAAACTTTCCGAGAAGCAGCTTGAGATCGTTTTCGATGCTGAAGAGTATTTTGTAACAGCCAATGAAGAAATGATGAAGCAGGTATGGATCAATTTGCTTGATAATGCTGTCAAGTTCTCACCTATTGGAGGCAAAATCGAAATTCGCATTAAACAAGCGGGTGGTAGTCTATCTGTAAAAATATCCGATCAGGGTAACGGAATGTCACCCGAAACGAAAGAACATATCTTTGATAAGTTCTATCAAGGCGATCTATCCCACTCCACAAGCGGCAACGGACTCGGTCTTGCAATCGTTAAGAAGATCATTGACCTGCACGATGGTAATATATCTGTCCTTTCTTCCGATAAGGGAAGTACATTTGAAGTAATATTAAAAAACAAATAAATGGAGGTATCTAACTATGAACACAATGGAAACGATTTGCTCAAGAAAATCTGTCCGTACTTATACGGGCGAACAGATTACAGAGGAACAACTGAACACCATTCTCAAAGCAGCAAACGCCGCACCTGTCGGTATGGGACAATATGAGGGTGTTCATCTGACAGTTATCACGAACACTGAGCTGCTCGACAGGATTGATGCCGCAGGTGCCGCTATGCTCGGCAAGCCGGATGCACACGCTCTTTACGGTGCGCCTATGCTTATTTTAGTTTCTGCTAAAATGCCGCCTGTCAAAATGATGGAGAATGTAGTCTACTCCAATGCGGCTATTATCGTACAGAATATGGCTCTTGCAGCAACTGAACTCGGTGTTGGGGTCTGCCACATTTGGGGTGCAACCACCGCAATCTTGAACGCTCCCGATATTTTGGGTGAGTTGAATCTCCCCGAAGGGTTTACACCCTGCTGTGCCATTACTCTCGGCAAAACTGATTATACTTACGAGGTAAGAGAAATCCCGATGGATAGAATTGTAACAAACACAATCGAATAACCAATTAACGAACAACGACAGGAAGGATCATTCTCTCTACCGTCAAATTTTTTAGTTCTTTATTCTTGAAGCGGTACGTTAAGGATAACTTAGGCATTTATAATTCTGTTCTAATAATGTGTGTAATAATCGGCTACTTTTCAGCCAAAGGGAAAATTTGATTGAATTCATTTACTTTATCCTCGTATAAACTTAACAAGGTTCTATTTTCTTTTTCTGTTGTAATCTCTTTTCAAGTAGGAAGTTCACTGCACCCGGCATAATGAAAGGTACCACCTGTCACCAAAAGACCGCAGTTGCCCCTTGGTGTGGGTGGTATTTTTTTGCCTGCTATTTTCTGCGAAGCGTATAAAGCAAGCTGCTTTTTCCGCCTTTTTCACGGTATCGCTGCTCGGTTTCAAGAAGCCCGGCCTTTCTCAAATCCTGCAGCGCCCTGCGGACGGTAGATTGCGACAGCTTCAGCTCGCTTGCGATGGTCGGGATCGCAGGCCAGCATTCTCCATCTTTATTTGCTCTGTCAGAAAGATAAATATAAACAGATACCGCACGATGCGGCAGCTCCATGCGGTATAAAAAATCAAGTCTGCCCATCAGACTGCACCTCCTGTTCCTGTATCGTAACCGGTTGCCCGCTTCTGCGGTTTCTCGGCGCAGTTTGAAGAGCAGTGCCGCCGCTTCGCCGTTTCTCCTTATCCTGCTGTCTTGCCGAGCTTGGCTCATTCTTTTCCGTCATCTGCTGTTCCTGACCTCCCGAAGCTCCGTTTTCTTCCTGCTGTGCAGGAGGTTCCAGCAAATCAGGGCGGTATTTTTTCACGATGCCGTCCATGATATCCTTCTTCGCAGCGTACTCCACCTTGCGGTTACCTTGATCGGGGATTTCGTAAGGATGGTTCTCGTCAAATGCAATGCCCCACTTAAAGAACAGTTTCAGTTTAACCTTCATAGGATAAAAGCCTGTTTTCATAACAACGAACTGACCTTTCGGCATGGATTTAAGTTCATCGGCTGTCATAAGCGGTCGCTCAATCATCTGCAAAGATTCTGACGGATCGTTCTTGCTCCGGCTGACAGATCCCGACATAACCGTTCGGCTGCCGAGGGCTTTGGATAATGTTTCCGCAGAGCTTGACTGCGGAGCAAAGCCTCCGAAGATGGTGAGCTGTGTGTTGTCAACAATAATCTCTGCGCCCTCCTTGCCATAGTTCTTTTCAAGTTGGGAGAAGGATTGGATAATGGGAACGATCTGCAAGCGTCTTGAACGGGAGGCAGAAAACATCATCTCGGCGGATTCAACAGCTATACCGGGAAATCCTTGCTGTTGCGGATGAGAACGGCGGCAAACTGAAAAACCGTTGTGTGTTCTTCTGCGATGAGTACGGAACGCTGCCAAAGATTGATTCGGAATTGGAGCAAATACTGTGCTTCGACACCGAGATTGACGCTGAGAAATTCTGCAAGGAAAAATCTGCCTTGTTTATCATTAAGAAGGTCGCCGGATTTTCTTCCGGCATAGGCGGTATTCAGGGCAGCCCCGGCAAACCATTTGGCTTTGTGATCGTTAGGCAAAAGCTCCATAAGCTGCTGGAACTGATTTTTACCTTTCTTTCCCGATGGCGCCAGCAGTTCCTGAATGATTTTGAACACAGACACAATGTGCCGCTGCTCCGGCTTACAAAACTCTGCCACCAGCAGGATTGTTGCGGTCAAGAGACCTTCCGCTGCATCATAGAAGTATGCGTTCTGCCCGAAGCTCGCCGCATCCATGCCCGATAAGATGATGGTCTTTGAAATGATCTTGGCGTACTTCTCGCACCGCGCCTTGTAGACCAGCTTATCGGGATTTGCCTGATACAAATCCATGTATTTGTTGACAAGGTGCAGGAGATTATTGCCGTTGCTTCGTGTCGGATTTCGCAGATCAATCACCGATACATGATAGCCATAGTCTTTGGCGATCTGCCCGTAGTTTCGCATGATATCGCCTTTGGTATCGGTGGAGAGCCAGCTCATACCGGAAGCGCAGGCATACTCGATACAGGGATACAGCCAATACGCTGTCTTACCAACGCCTGCTGCGCCAATCATCAGTGCATGGACGTCGCCGGTATCTACCATCGCCGTGGTGTTGCCGGTACAGCCGACAATAATGCCCTGCGGCAGCTCTGAGCCTTCGATGGTTGTTGGTTTCTCACCACGCTTTGCCTGTTCACGCCATCGCTCCGGCGTAAACGGAATATGGCGATAGGTCTTTCGGATTTCATGTTTGGTCGCCCATCGAGCTGTGCCATGCTGTCCATCGCCAACCGTCCGGCTCTTGATATTGTTCAGGCTGTAGATATGGGCAAGCAAGGTCACGCCGCCGAGAACAGCAAACATGACCGCACCTATAAGCACTAAAGTTGTAACGCCTGACATTCTGTTTCACCTTCTTCCTCTGATTCTTCTTCATTTGGATATAATAAATCCTCGTTCCAGTCCTTATGGATCGGTACGAGGATTTCATGTTTTATGCCCTTGACAAAGAGGGCTTCGGATATTCTTTTGTTTGCCTTTTGTCCCGCCTCGTCATTGTCAAGGCAAAGGTACACGGTATCGATCTGCGGATTGTCCGCCATCATCTGCCACAGCACCCGATCGGATACTCCGCAGCAGGCGGCATAACTGTGCTTATTCCAGCCTCCCCGATGCATGGATATGAAACTGAGCATATCTATCGGAGCTTCAAACAGGCACAGATGCCTGTCTGTTCCAGACCAGTGAAAGCTGTACTCCGGCATACTGCTGTCAACATTCCCTTTGTAGGTACTTGTCTGTCCCGTGCCTCGCTTATGTGCATGGCGGGGAATTCCGTCTGTATCGTAGCCGACAAATACAGCATTATGATACTTTTCGGACTCATAAATCATACCGCTGTCTGCGAAGGTCTGCAGTACATTTTTATCAATACCGCGTGTCCTTGTCAGGTACGCATAGGCTCTGTTCATCGTATCATTCGGCGGCGGCAGTTCAAAGTGTTTTACTTCTTTCACAATGGGCGGCGATGTTATGAGCGTTCCTCCGCAGCCGCCCAGCAGATACTCCACTGCTTCCGGGTAGTTCTTGTTATAAAACCTACGCACAAAATCAATGGCGTCACCGCCTTTTTCCTCATATTGATGAAACCATAAGTTTCCGCGGATTGTAACCTTTGCAGAACCGTCACGCCATTCATATTCCGAGCCGGAACGCTTTAATTTCTCGCCCTGCCTGCGAAGCAGATCGGCAAGATCTGTTCTGCGGGCCTGTTCTTTTTGTTCGTCCGTAAAATAGACATACTCTGTGGGCATTTTTTTCCTCCTATCCCTGTTTAATTCCCAGCGCTTCGTTCTTATCCTGAATCCTGCGCCGTAATTTTCTGTCGATGTGAGCGCCGTCTTTTCCTCTGCGCTCATCTTCCAAGCGATTCTGTATGATCCGGCTGATATGGTGCAGAAGACGGAAGGCTCCCATCGCCGCCGACCAGTTTCGGTTATTTCGAATACTGTGCAGTAGCTGCCCGGCATATTGATTGCCATGCTCGGCAGAAGCGGTCAGCCAGCGGATTGCTTCCTCATAGTCCTGCGGCACATCTTTGCCGTAGAGATACAGCTTGCCAAGCTGATATTCCGCATAGTCATTTTCCTGTGCGGCCGCTATTTTCAGCAACCGGATTGCTTTCTGAACATCCCTCACCGCATCCTCTGTCAGGAAAATTCTTCCCGCAAGGTACGCAGCGTAAGGATTTTCGTTTTCCGCAGCCCTTTCCAGATATGCAAGGGCTTTGGGGATATCCTGCGGAAACACCTCGCCCCTGTAGTAAATCTTGCCGAGCAGATATTCGGCAGGCGTAAAGCCTTTGTCAGCGGACAGAGTAAGCAGACGGATCGCTTCAGGAACATCCTGCAATAAAACTGCGCCGTCCAGATATTCTTTGCCAAGAAGATAGGCGGCATAGGCGCTTCCGTTTGCTATTGACTTTTTAAGCAGTTCCGCAGCCCGGTCTGTATCCTGATCAGTTACTTCCCCTCGCAGAAGAACTTTGCCGAGCAGACACTGTGCGTCGGTGTTGTCCTGCTTGGCTGATTCCTCCAGCCAGTACAAAGCATAATACGCACTCTGCGTATCATTTTCTCTCGTTAGGAACAGCTTACCCAATGTGTACTGTGCATATCTGTGACCTTTTTCTGCGGCTGCGGTAAGATAATCCATTGCCTTTTGCGTATTCGCTTCGGCAAAGTCCCTGTTCAGATACAGCTTGCCGAGACCGTATAAGGCGTCGGCGTTATCCAAAGCGGCAGCCCTTTCAAAGTAGTCCTTTGCCTTTGGCAGATCTTTTTCTGTTCCGGTTCCGGTCAGATTCATCTGCCCTAAACGGTAATACAGCTTATCGTCCGCCATGTTCTGCTCGATCATGAGGAAGCCTTGATATGCCTGTCTGTACCATGCATCGGAGGCGGTTTTATCTATCTTTGTACCGATTCTGGTGCTATACTAAAAAAATGGACAGCAAAAAGCGAAAGATGGTATAATAATAAA